>Ga0364901_10107_pt1 | contig 32296 bp, 34 predicted proteins | sample ExccelJu500002D4_FD_206968 | JGI IMG/M metagenome (GOLD analysis project Ga0364901, IMG submission 206968) | Enriched cells from Trout Bog Lake Hypolimnion, Wisconsin, USA - BchlTB.July09.5000.02.D4 | ecosystem: Environmental > Aquatic > Freshwater > Lake > Hypolimnion/Profundal zone | place: USA...
ACGATCACGATTGTGAAAACGAAATGATCTCCCGGGGAATTTTGAAAAGACGATTAAGATTAAGATGAAGAGTAAGATTACGAAGAAGATTAAGAGCAAGATTAAGAGTAAGATTAGGATTCAAATCTGAACCAAGCGGAGAATCTCGATGGATAATTCGTCCTGGACTCGGCGGGAGATGTTGAAGGCGGCGGCGGCGATTGGCGTGGCGGCGCTGGCGCGGAATGCGATCGGGGAAACGGCGCAGGAAGGCGCTTTGCGCAAGCCGTCGCCGACGATTGGGATTCAGATGGGCCTGCCGCCCGTGGCGACGGGAGACTTGGATAAATTGTTTGACGATCTTCGCCGGCGTGGCGGAGTCAACGCGCTCTTTCCGTTTATTTATACGTACGCTCACGTCACAGCCGGGATGAAGGCCGAGGGATTTCACGGCGGAAATTTCGCGATGCCTCACATGCAATATTACAAAGACACATCGCTGAAATTCGAGGATATGCGCGCTCCGGATTTCGGGGATGTAGATGTGATGGCGCGAATTATTCCGGTTGCAAAAAAGCACGGGATGAAGACCTTCGCCTGGATTCTCGAGGATCACGATCACGTGCCTTCGGCCAGTTGGGAACCGCTTTACGAGGTAGATTTTCACGGCCGGCGGGCGCTGGCGCATCCGGCGGGGCCGTGCTATAACAATCCGCTTTACCTGGGATTCGTGCTGGGATTGGTGGAGGATTTTACCCGCTCATATGACATCGACGGGGTGATGTGGTCTTCCGAACGGCAGGGTGGGTTCTTCAATGCCTTGGGGGCGTACGCGCACGGATCATCCGCCGATCCCGGCAAGGCCACTTGCTTTTGCGAGTTTTGCACGAAGAAGGCGAAAGCTTTGGGAATCGATGTGGACCGGGCCAGGCAGGGATTTATTGCCCTGGAGAAATACGTTCGGGACGGCCGGGAAAAGAAGCGGCCGCGAGATGGATATTTCGTCACGTTTTTCCGGCTGCTGTTGAATTATCCCGAACTGCTGGCGTGGGAGAATCTTTGGGAGCAGAGCCGTGAAGAATTGCAGATGCGGATTTTTAAGCTGGTGAAGTCGATCAAGCCGGGGTTGCCGGTCGGTTGGCATATCTGGCACAACGTTTCGTTCAGTCCGTTTCATCGGGCGGAAATGGATTACGGGCGGATCGCGAAATTTTCGGATTACATTAAGCCAGTCCTGTATAACAATGCGGCCGGCGAGCGGATTCGAGCGTTTGCCGACGGCGTGAGCCAGAATGTATATGGCGATTTGTCGCCCGCGAAGACGCTGGAATTGCTTTATCATCAACTGAATTACAGCGAATCGCCGTACGAGAAAGTGATGGAGACGGGCTTGTCGCCGGATTACGTGATGCGCGAAACGCGGCGGGCGGTGGATGATGTCGGACCTGGCATCGATGTCTGGCCGGGGATTGATATTGACGTTCCGGTTCCCAAAGGCGCGGGGCAGTGCACCGCCGAGGGTGTGAAACAGGCGACTCTCGCGGCGTTTAAGGGCGGGGCGACCGGGTTGATTTTGTCGCGGAATTATTCGGAGATGAATCCGGAGCATCTGACGGGGGCGGGGGCGGCGCTGGATGAGTTGGGGTTGAGGTGAAATGAATCCTCGATAATTATTTTTTGGATCGCGTCTTCCTGGCCTCGGACTTGGCTTCTTTCCGAATGGAGATCCAATCAGCTTTGTTCATGATGATTTTCGCTCCGCTCCGAACGGCTTCGACGAGCATTTTGTCGATGTTGGGGCGGTCGTTCATTTCGCCGGTTTTAGTGAAGGACGGTTTTTCGTTGGGTCGCATGGTCGAAATATACCCTATTGCGCGATATTCTGAAGATAGCTGCAATGCACAAAGCAAGGGCCACCAAATCGAGCCGGTCGCGCGACAGGTATATGGAACTAATCCAGCGGTTTCCGCTGAAGACCATCAAGAACGACCGGGAACATGGCCGGGCGAGCGCGATGGTTTCGGAATTGATGGGCCGAAAACTAGACGGCGGGGCGGGCGATTATCTGGATACGTTAGTGGTGCTTGTAAACAAATACGAGGATGAGCATCATGCGATTGACGGGAACATGACGCCACGCGAGGCGCTTCGGGCGTTGATGGAGGCGAACGGATTGAGCCAGGCGGAAATCGGGCAGATCATTGGGAGCGAATCTGCTGTTTCGATGTTCATGAAGGGCGATCGCGGGCTTTCAAAATCGCAAATCAAAAAGCTGGCCGATCGATTCAAGGTGGATGCGTCGGTATTTATTGATTGATCTTCGCACAAATTCGCAAGACGGGAAGATACCGTGAAAATCCTGGATATTCGCGAAATCACCAAACCCATTTCCTCGCCGATACGCAACGCGTATATCGACTTCAGCAAGATGACGCTGAGCCTTGTGGCGGTGATGACGGATGTCGTCCGCGATGGGAAGCGGGTTGTCGGTTATGGGTTCAATTCCAACGGGCGATATGGGCAGGGGGCGCTGATTCGGGAGCGGTTTCGGCCGCGGATTTTGGGGGCGAAAGCGGAAAACTTGCTGGATTCAAGCGGGGGAAATCTTGATCCGCACAAAATTTTGGCCTGCATGATGGGCAATGAAAAGCCGGGCGGGCATGGCGAGCGCTCGGTGGCAGTGGGGACCATCGACATGGCGGTGTGGGACGCCGTGGCGAAGATCGCGGGGAAACCGCTGTTTCAATTGTTGTCGGAGCGGTATGGGGATGGGAAGCCGAATCGGCGTGTCTTCGTGTATGCGGCGGGGGGGTATTATTATCCGGGGAAGAATCTCGATGCGCTCAAGCGCGAGATGATGAGTTATACCGATCGCGGTTACACCGTTGTCAAAATGAAAATTGGCGGCGCGCCGCTGGAAGAGGATGTTCAGCGAATCGAAGCGGTCCTGAGCGTGCTGAAAAAAGGACAGAGATTGGCTGTGGATGCGAACGGCCGATTTGATTTGCCGACGGCGATTGCCTATGGCAACGCGATTTCGAAATATGATTTGTTCTGGTACGAGGAGGCGGGCGATCCGTTGGATTATCAGCTTCAGGCGGAGTTGGGCAAACATTATCCGCTGAGCATGGCGACGGGGGAAAATCTCTTCTCAATGCAGGATGCACGGAATCTCATTCGTTACGGCGGGATGCGGCCGGATCGGGACTGGCTGCAGTTTGATTGCGCGCTCAGTTATGGACTGGTGGAATATTTGCGGATTCTGCGGATGCTGGCGGAAAATGGTTGGTCGGCGTCCCGGTGCATTCCGCATGGCGGGCATCAGATGTCGCTGAATATCGCCGCCGGGCTCGGGCTGGGGGGGAATGAATCATATCCCGATCTGTTTCAGCCGTACGGCGGATTTCCTGATGGGGTGAAAGTCGAAGATGGATTCATCACAATGTCCGATCTGGTTGGGATCGGGTTTGAAGGCAAAGCCGATCTTTATCGCGAGATGCGGGCATTGAGCGATTGAGCAATTTATGGCCGAAGAAATCTCCTGGGTGAAAAAACTCTGGTCGAGATTATACATTCGGCTGTTAATCGGAATCGCGCTGGGGATTTTGATCGGAGTGGCGTTTCCGCTCTTCGCCGTGAAACTGAAAATCCTGGGGGATTTGTTCATCAAACTGATTCGCATGCTGCTGGCGCCGATTATTTTCGGCACGGTCGTGGTGGGAATTGCGCGAATGGGGGATCTGAAATCGTTCGGCCGGGTCGGGGCGAAATCACTGATCTATTTTGAAGTGGTTTCGACACTGGCGCTGATCATCGGGCTGGTCGTCGTGAACGTGGTTCGCCCCGGGGTGGGGATGAACGTGGACGCGTCGGCGATTGATACCAAACCCATCGCCACCTATGCGGCCGCGGCGCAGAATTTTACCGTCAGCGATTTTCTACTGAGCATCGTTCCCACTAGCGCGGTGGGGGCGTTTGTCGATGGGAATATGCTTCAGGTGATTTTCTTTTCGGTGCTGTTTGGGATAGCCCTGTCGCGCCTCGGGGAATCGAAAGACGCACTCATCGAGGTTCTGGATGGATTTGTGCGGGTGATGTTTGTGGCCGTCGGGATCGTGATGCAGCTGGCCCCGCTGGCGGCTCTGGGAGCGATGGCATCGGTCGTGGGCAAATTCGGGCTTAAATCCCTCGAATCATTCGGCTGGCTGATCGCCAGTCTGTATGTCACCTGCCTTCTTTTTATATTCGGGGTTTTGGGCGCGATCGCATGGTGGAATGGTTTTTCTCTATGGGGATTTCTCAAATACGTGAAGGAGGAAATCACGGTCGTGTTTGGGACGTGTTCGACGGAAGCGGTTCTGCCGCGAATGATGACCAAGCTGGAATCGCTGGGCTGCGAGAAGGCTGTCGTGGGGTTGGTCCTGCCGGCGGGATATGCATTTAACGCGGATGGGACGTCGATTTACCTGACCATGGCGTCGATTTTCATCGCGCAGGCGACGAACACGCATTTATCGCTGGGGCAACAGATATTGCTGCTGGCGGTTTTGCTGCTGACGAGCAAGGGGTCGGCCGGCGTGGCGGGCGCGGGTTTCATTGCCCTGGCGGCGACGCTTTCGTCGATCCACACGCTCCCGATGGGCGGATTGGTATTGCTTTTGGGTGCAGAAAGTTTTTTGAATCAGGCGCGGGCCGTGACCAATGTGATCGGCAACGGGGTCGCGACGATCGTGATATCGAAGTGGGAGGGGAAATTCGATCAGCCGGCAATTCCTTGTTCCCAGCCCGGCGTTTCTCGCTGAGGTCCCGCTGATTTTCGTATTACCGCGGGTCGCCGGGAATTTTGGAGAACGCCGCAGTTTTCTTTATACTTCACCAGCACATATTTGAGGGTTGGCAGAATCTATGAACTATTCCACTTTTCGGCGGCTTGGATTGTTGTTGGTTCTTTCGATGCTGGGGGGATGTCAGGCGGCGAACGGAGTATACGAAGTCCGCAGCTTCGGCGCGCGCGGAGACGGCAAGCATCTGGATACACCTGCCGTGAATAAGGCGATTGACGCGGCGTCGCGGGCGGGCGGCGGGACGGTTCACTTTTCATCTGGGACCTATCTTTGTTATTCAATTCATCTCAAGAGCAATGTGTGTTTGTATCTCGACCACGGCGCCTGGATCCAGGCGGCGGGGACGACCGCGAAGGGAGAATACGATCCCCCGGAGCCGTTTCCGTTTCCGAACCAGTATCAGGATTTTGGGCATACCCATTGGCACAACAGTTTGATGTGGGGGGAGGACATTCACGATGTGTCGATCATCGGGCCGGGCGTGATCAGCGGATTGAACGCGCTGAATCGCGGCTCGGCGCGCCCGGAGATGGTTGCGGTGGATGAAGTCGATGCATCCGGCAAGAAGCGCGCAAAGAAAGTACCTAAACCGGCCCCCTGGCAGACGACCACCGAGCCATCCCCCGATACGGAAGTGCCGTGGGAAGTGGAAGTGGCCAAGGGGGACATTCGTCCCGGGCCGGTCACGCAGCCCTCTGAAACCGGCAAGCCGCGGAAATGGCGATGGGCGACGTCGCGGCTTTCGCCGGACATTCCGACGCAGGATTATGTCGCGATCATTGCCACCACCGAGCCGATCATCGAACCGGCGACCAAGCCGACCACCAAGCCGGAATATCCGGACGAAAAGGAAGAACTCGGTCCCGGGATCGGCAACAAAGCCATCGCGATCAAGCGCGGGCACAATGTCATTATCCGCGATGTTTCAATTTATGAAGCCGGCCATTTCGGAATTCTGGCGACGGCAGTGGATGGATTGACCATCGACAACGTGAAGATCGACACCAATCGGGACGGAATGGACATCGACTGCTGCCATAACGTTCACGTCAGTAATTGCAGCGTCAACTCGCCGCAGGATGACGGAATATGCCTGAAAGCGTCATTTGGACTTGGCTATTTTCGCGACACGGAGAACGTCACGATCGACAGTTGCATGGTGAGCGGCGGATACCAGGAGGGATCGCTGCTGGACGGCACATTTAAGAAGATCGGACATGGATATAACAACAACAAACACACCTCTCGAACCGGCCGGATTAAATTCGGCACCGAATCGAACGGCGGATTCAAGAATATCGCGATCTCCAATTGCCTTTTCGACAATTGCCAGGGACTGGCCATCGAAACGGTCGACGGCGGGGTGATCGACAACGTGGTGGTCACCAATATCGTGATGCGGGATCTGGTCAGCCCGCCGCTGTTTATCCGGCTTGGCGCCCGCATGCGCGGACCGAAGGGAACGCCGGTGGGGGCGATCCGCCACGTCATGATCAGCAACATCGTCGCCCAATGCGCCGCGCAGCGCTACGCTTGCATCATTACCGGAATTCCCGGCCACGAAATCGAGGATTTGCATATCCACGATGTGCGCCTAATTTTCCCCGGCGGCGGAACGAGCAAATGGGCTCAGCGCGAGCCCTGGGAACAGGTGATCGGATATCCTGATCCAAGCCGCCTGGGCGGCGAGCCGTCGTACGGGTTTTATATCCGGCACGTCAGCGGGCTGGAGATGAAGGACATAGAGCTCAGCACGATTCAGTCGGATGCGCGAGCGCCGTTCTGGGTCAGGGATGTCGAGCATTTGTATATGCAGCACATCACGGCAACCCATCCGGCGCTGACGCCGATGCTGATTTTACAGCGGGTGGAGGATTTCACGACGCATTGGGTGCAGGGCGTCGAGGATTTACACGTGGATGATGTGCAGAGGGAAAATTTTTAGAGCGAGCTACGGGATGCCACGAGCTTGGACACGCGCGTAGTTCTTGATTTGTGATTCCTTCGGGCAGTGGCGCGTTGTTTTGTCCGGGACGCCGAGGAGTGGGTGTTTTTCACGAGGTGGTTGAATTCTGCCCACTGGTCATAAAGCTGCGTCAGTCCGAGTTCATCCGTCTTAAGTGTTGAGGCGGCAAGTTGTCCGGCGGTTCGTCCGGAAAATTCTTCGATTTTTGCCAATTGAGCAGTCGTAAACTCACGGCGACCCGCGGATATCGCATTGAGTGTGGGAAGAGAAATCTCGGCGGTTTTTTTAACATCCTTCAAGAGCAATCCACGCAATTGAAGCCCCGCCAGAATTGCCTGTGAAAAGCTCATTGTCATACGTTGTCTCCTCGAGGATTATAGCACAAATTCAGGAAATATGGCGGCCACTTTGCGTCCATTTTCGATAAAGAGCCCAGCAGGTCGCCTCAATTTTCATACGCGCCCGCTGCAATTTCTGTGGTCGCATTTTGGGATCAAAGCAATGTTTACGCGCGGAGGCGATATATCGAAGCAGAGAATCCACGGTTTTTGCCTCCGGACAGGACAGGCCGGATTGCCCTGAATATTTATGCAGCCACGTTTCAGCGCGGCTGATCGCTATCTGGAATTCCTTGATTAATCGCGCGCGATCCGAACTGTTCATGCCCCGGGCCTTCCCTGAAGTTCGCGCTATTGCTTTGGCGACTTCGGTTACGCGGCAGGATATCGCAAAGTTGCAGACGGTCCAACAAGGCCTGGGTGCCGTTACCCTCAATCGCGGGCGGCCCGGGGTCAGAGCCTCAGGCCGCCGCTTTGAATGAGAAAATTCTGACGCAGTTTCGTCCTGAATGCTTGGCGGCGTAAACGGCCATGTCGGCGGCTTTAAGCAGGTGGCTGGGGTCTGTGATCGGGCAATTCGATTCATACGTGGCCACGCCGACGCTGATCGTTACGGGAACAGACTGGTTTCCGCAGATGATGGGCTGCTTGGCGACGGCAAGGCGAATGGTTTCGCCGATGGCTGAGCCGATGGATCGCGGTGTGTCGGGAAGAATGAGAACCAGTTCCTCGCCGCCGTAACGTGCCGGGAGATCCTCTTCGCGGGCTGCGCTTTTCAGCAGTTTGCCCAGCGTGGCCAGGACTTTGTCTCCCACCTGGTGACCGAATCGATCGTTGATCAATTTGAATTTGTCCACGTCCACCATCAAAAGCGTGAGGTAGGACTTGGAATCTTTTGCCTTATTAAAATGCTCGTGAAGCGCTTCATCAAATGTGGCGCGATTATTCAGCCCGGTTAGCGCGTCGGTGGTTGCCTTCTTTTGCAGAACCTGATTTTGCTCCTGCAATTTGGTGGCCTGCATCTGGGATTCGAGCGTCAGTTCGACGAGCGCCTCATTGGCTTTTTTCAGAATCGCCTCAAAATTGGCGGGGCCGCCGATGTTGATCTGGAAGAGCGAGGCGACTTCCTTGGTTTTGGCGCTGATTTCCTGCAGAAGCTGGTCGCAGCCCGCTTCGTTCAGCTTGAAGACCGTGGCGAAGCAGGATCGAATTTCGACGATTGCTGCGGCGGGTTCGGCGTCCACAAACACATCCGCGCATTTTCCCGCCAGTTCGACGATCAGGGCGAGTTTTTTCAATGCCGGATCGGCAACGACTGAGGAATCGTGGCTGGCCTTGACGGTGGCGGAGAGGATCGGCGGAAGCTTCCATTGTTCGGTCAGAAGACCCCCGACTTCCGCGTGGGTCATTCCCAGCGCGTCCCTTTCGCATTTAATCAGATCGGGGTGTGTCAGGGCTTTGCCGCAGATTTCGCTGTATTGACTTCCCAGCACCTGGTCCAGCACGAGCATGCCGATGTCCTGCAGCAGCGCCCCGAGGAATGCCTCTTCCTGCTGGACGACGTTCATTTTGGCCGCGAGCGTTCGTGCGGCGGTGGCGGCATAAATGCTGCGCCGCCAATACTGCACGTGATCGAAACCGCAAATCTTATCCTTACTCAGGTTCGTCACCAGCGAAAATCCGAGCACCAGGGTCTTAACTGATTGCAGGCCGAGAATAACCAGGGCACTGCTGATCGTGCTGACGTTTTGGCTGCGGCCATAAAAGCTGCTGTTGACTGTTCGCAGAATCTTGGTCGACAGAGCCGGATCCTTGGAAATGACCCGGGCGATTTCCGCGATGTCGACGTTCGGCTTTCCGGCAAGGTCCAATATCTGCACCGCCACCGAGGGGAGCGACGGGAGATTGGGGCACTGTTGGATCTTTTTAACCAGCTCGCTGTTCATTCTTTCCCAACCTGTGGTGAGCACTATTGCTTACAGAAGATTTGATCGGCCACCCGGCGGGATGACTTTGGCTGGACAATATTTTGCAAAAGAAAGGCGCGTGGGGAGTTCTTATCGGAGCGGCAGAAGAAACGGTCAATTTACTTCAGCGCGGCTTCAATGAACGGCCGCAGCCCATCATCGTTTTGGCCGTCATAACCGGCCTGGGTTTTGACAACGTTGCCGTCCTTACCAACGACAATTGTGAAGGGGATTGCGCCGTCGGGCGTGGGGTTAAGTGCCGCCCCCCCCTTTCCGTCCGGGTCCAGCAGCACTGGGATCGTAAGCTTGGTATCGGATACGAATTTCTCGACGTCGCCTTTTGCTTCCTGCTCGTCGATCGCGAAGAACTTCAGCCCTTTGCCCTGGTAATCCTTATACATCTGATCGAGATGGGGCAAAGAAGCCAGGCATGGCCCGCACCACGTTGCCCAAATATCCAGGACATAGGCGGATCCTTTGAGGCTCTCAGACGAAACTTCTTTGCCCGACAGATCTTCGAGCGTGAAAGCGGGAACCGGCTTTCCTTCCATGGCCGATCCGGCGCCGGAATCGTTGGCGACCAGCGGCTGAGCACCAGGCGGCGGAGACCAGGCAAACTGCGACGAATCAGCCGGCACCGCTGGGGTATGAACAAAATCTGTCGTCAGCACCGCGCTCTTCACAATCTGCGCGCCCATCAGTTTCGCATTCTTGGAAAGATCCGTGACCGTGCGGCGTATGAAGTGCGTCCGCGGTTCGATCGCCAGCGTGATGTCGTAGCGGGGATGAGTCACTTCAATGGCCGCATAAGATTGACCGTCGATTTTCACGTCGTCCACGCGCTGGACGGAGATGGCGTCCTGGATCAACTCGTTGGCGGCGTCGCCGGAAACCGCAAGGGCCAGCGCCAAATTCTGATTGCGCAATACATCCGCCACGTCTTCGCCCAACGAGTCGAGCGTGACTTTTCCTTTAGGCGAATCGACCATTACAAAGCGATTACTTGACGGAAGATAGAGATATATCTTGTCCCCGGTATTGCAGAGCATTGAATCGGCGTCCGGCTGGGTGGCGGCGGGATTGCCGGTGATTCGCTCGTTCATATCGCTGCGAAACTGGCCGGTCGAAGAATACAGGGCGGTGAAACTGCCCGATTTTTCATTTTGCACGCCGTCGATATCGAAATGCCCCTCGACCGTCCCCTTAATGCCCAGGGTCTTTACCGACGCGTAGGCATCGCGCACTTGGTCAAGCAGCGGGCGTGCCTGCGGCGAAATGACGACTTCGGGTTGGGTTGTTGCCGGCTCGCCACGGGTATAAGAGATAGTGGCGATCCCAACGGCGATAATCGCCACTAATGTCAGTCCCAAGGCTAGTTTTCGCCGAATGAGCATAGTGGTTTCACTCCAGGTGCTGATTGTATGGATGAAATACGAGGGAAGCCACTACGCGGATTTTGGTGAACGAGGTTTGAAATCTCGCAAATCTCACACTTTTTCCCAGAAGTTCCCACATTTTGCAGGGGGGGTGTGGGAAGCCCTGCGGGCTAGAACAGCAGTGAGTGGAAAGTAGATAGTAGAGGGAAAAAGTGTGTGCATCTATACAATGGTCCAGCGGGTGCAAGTTTTGGTAATAATATACTTGACAAAACAAGGGCCCGACCCTACAATTCCGGCATGAACACTGAAAACCACTTTCCGGGAACGCTGGTCGCAGCCATCAAGCATTTCTCGAATCTTGACGTTGCACACGATTTCTTCGCCAAACTGCGATGGCCGAATGGTCCGGTTTGCCCTCGCTGCGGATCGACACAAGTGACGTATCTTCCAAAGTATCGCCGCTTCTCTTGTGCGAAGAACCACGATAGCCGCCAGTTCACCGTCAAGACCGGATCGGTGATGGAAGATTCCCCGATGGGTCTGGACAAGTGGGCCGTTGCGTTCTGGCTAGAAGTCAACGCCAAGAATTCAATCAGCAGTTACGAAATTCACCGCGCCATCGGAATTACCCAAAAATCGGCTTGGTTTATGCTCCATCGAATCCGCTTCGCAATCAAGCAAAAATCATTCGATAAAATGGGATACAACGGCAAAATCGTTGAGGCGGACGAGACGTTTATCGGTGGCCTCGCCAAGTTCATGCACGCGAAAAAGCGAGCGGAGAAAATCACCGGCAGCGGCCAGTCCGGCAAAGCCGTGGTCATGGGCCTACTTGAGCGCCATAGCGGCGGAAAGCACAGTACGGTTAAGGCGATGACTCTCGCCAAGCATCCATCACGGGCAGACCTACGCGAAGTCATCCACAAGCATGTCGCATCAGGTAGCCACTTGATGACCGATGACAACGGAGCGTATCGCGGTCTTGGCACTGAATACGAACACCAGTTCATCAACCACGTTGAGCGGTACGTCGATGGCGTTGTTCACACAAATGGAATCGAAAACTTTTGGTCGTTGCTAAAGCGGTGCATTAAAGGAACGCACGTCAGTGTCGATCCGTTCCACCTTGACGCCTATCTGGACTCGGAAGCCTTCCGATTCAATAACCGCAAGACTGACGACGGAACACGATTCGTCTTGGCAACACGCGGATATCACGGCAAGCGGCTAACCTACAAGGCACTAATCGGTGCATTGGAGGGCGCTCCCGGAGCCGACAAGGGCGCGGACAGCGGAAATCTCCCAAACTGAGGAAATCGTAATGCCCGATGCAATCGACGCGGTACGCAAAGCGCTTACAGAAAAAACCATGGCGATTCAGCTTTTGGACGAACTACGCGCACATTTCGGCAGTGATTTGCGGTTTGAGTTGCAACAAGCAAATGAACTCTGGAGCGGAATCGCCTATTCCTACAAACAAACTCCGCCGTTTTGTGAAATTGTCGTGACGGTTCACCTTCAGCCACACCCGATAGTTCACGAATTATTGCATCTGAAGATGTACAGAAACGGATTCCCTGTGCCCATTCCCGACATGGGTGTTAGTTATCCCGAAGCAGTGGCGCTCGGGAACGCGGTGTCCCACTCCATGTTTATCGACGAATTCTTGTCATTCGGATTCGATAAACTGGACTTATTTTTTGAACGGGACAAACCCGAAGACCTAAACCAAATTGAAAAGGATTTAGAAGACTCCTTGAAAATCCCAGGATATATCAAATTTGCGCGCGGTGCTTGGAACCGTTTTTTCTTCGCGCAATGGATAGCAGGCCAAATGGGATTTGCGAATCAGGCGAATGAGTTCATGGATATCGGAAGAAAGAAGTTTCCCGAAATAGATGCCGATGCCAGTTGGTGTGAATCGTGGTTCCATCGGGGAGATTTTCGTCTACCAGAGAAACACGCAGGCGCGATAACGTAATTTATGACGCGCTTCGGCTTGCCTGCGGCGACGTTTGGGAGACTAGAGCCGGTTGGCGATCAGATTCAATTAATCTAGCTTCACGAATCCTGCGAATATTCGCCATGCGGGCCAACTTTGCGATGGTGTCACGACACCATGGAGTGCAACTGCGGTGCACATATCGCCTTCCCCGACGGCGCGATTGCTGATCCGACTCATTCTGAATGTGGTATAATTCACCCATGTCAAAACCAAATCCCCGCGAAGTACCGGACATCCGCGTTGACGATGCCGAGGCGGCGTTTCACAGATTGGAAGACTTCACCCGCAAGATAATGGCCGTTCCAAAAAAAGAGATCGACGAAGCCCTTAATAGAAAAAAAACGCACAAGAAACGACGACATAATTAGCGCAACGCGGCTTCAAGGGTTGAACAAAACGCCGAGGAATCGACAAAATAATTCGGGTAGGCGTCCCCTAGCATTCCGAATGATTCGACGGATACAAGAACGACTTGTCGCGCTAGATCATTCTCCGAAGCGTTTTCAATCTCAATATATTTTCTCTCCGCATCCGGTAGATACTCGCGTGTAAACGGATGTATGGTTAAGCAGCGATCATTTGCGTTCAAATCCAAAATGAAATAATAAAACCCGCGATCGCGCGGAATAGAGGCAAACGATGCCGTCCATGTTGGAAATGCGACAAGCGCCTTAATCTTGCTATCGATGTCCTTGATTTCCGCAATCAAATCGCTGCGATCTGGCGGAGTGTTGGGAACCGGCGACATTTCTTCGAGAGAGGCGAAATAGCTGCTGGTTAGCGAGAAGAATCTCTGCCACATTTTGTCCGCCGTTTTCTCTTTTGATTTGAGTTTTTTTTGGGTAAAAAACTCGCAAATCTCAACGGCGGTCGCCCACATATGCTGTATCTTTGTACGAACCTGAATCTCGATTTTTAATCCTTCGTATGATTTCTCCGGTCCCCTATACGAAAGAATTACGTGGACGCCTCGATATCCGTCCAGTTTTGGACTAGCGATGTAGTCTCTCATCCTGTCAAATGAAAAATTGTCGCGACAAAATGGGTCTAAACCAGTCCTAAGAGACTGCGCGACATGATTAATTTGTCCCGCGCTTCCACCATAAATTATTGCTCGGCATCCCCCAATATCCTGCATTTGAGTTAGCCTCATATCCCTATTGTGGCGTAACTTTAACTCAACAGACTCAAGCCGCTTTATGCGGCGAGAGGTGAGTGCCGTAGTGCTGGCTTTTTGAAGCGTTTGATCTAAAGCAATTGTTGCCGCCTCCATAGGAAAGACGTGCGACATTCTCCAATCTCCGACCGCCTCAATTGCCGAAGCCTGGTCTAGGTTGGCTTTGGAGGCACTGCGGGCCGAGAGGATACTGCCCGCCTCGTCATATCTTGTTCGCGAATATTTTGGCTTTGCATATGACACGCCGCCCAGCATCGTGCGGGATTGGCGTTGTTTTGTCAAGTACGTTGTTACCCAAGTTTTGGACGTGTTTTCGGAAAATCTTTTAAGAATTTTGAATATTTTTTGCATCAGTCGAATTCATCGCCACGGAAGGTGTTTCCGAGATACGCCGCCCGGACTTCCGGATCGTTGATAATCTGACGGGGGGAACCGTCTTTGAAGACTTGGCCGTCGGCGATAATCAGGGCGCGATCGCAGACCCGCAGGGTTTGGGCGACGTTGTGGTCGGTGATCAGGACGCTTTTGCCAAACTCGTCTTTAAGCCGGCGAACTTCCTTTTGGAGATCTTCAACGGCAATCGGGTCGACGCCGCTGAAAGGTTCGTCGAGCAAAATGAGCTTGGGGTCGGTGACTAATGCGCGGGCGATCTCCAGTTTTCTGCGTTCCCCGCCGCTGAGGGTGTCGGCCTTTTGGTTTCGCTGTTTGGTTAAGCCGTAATGCGCGAGAAGAGCGTCGGCTTTCTTTATGCGATCCCGGCGGCTCATGTTGAGGGTTTCCAGGATGGCCAGCAGGTTTTGGAAGACGGTGAGGCGGCGAAAGTCGCTGCGTTCCTGAGAAAGATAGCCAATCCCCAGCCGGGCCCGTTTGTACATGGGTAAGAAGGTGATATCGACCGCGTCGAATGCCACGGCCCCACTGTCGGGCTCAACCATCCCCAGAATCATGCGGAAAGTGGTGGTTTTTCCGGCACCGTTGCGTCCCAGCAACCCGACGACTTCGCGTTGGTGGAGCAGAAAGCTCACATCATTAACGACGACCCTCCCGCTGTACGACTTCACAAGCTTGGTAACTTCTAGAAGATTCATGGGATGCCGCACGAGCGGGGCGGATAGTGTCTCGCAGCAGTCGGGAAAATCAAGCCCGCCCCAAAGTTGTGGATAACTCGTGGATAAGTTCCCAGTCTGCTGTTTCGCCCGACAATTTGCCAAAATACCCGGCAAAACGATTAAGGAAAGCTAACAAGTGCTGAAAATGACCTTGTTATTTGCACAATTCGTCTGTCTGATTTAAGTCGTTGTCAGTAAATTGATTATGGCATATTATGGAGTGATGCGATAAAAACTCGCTGGTTTTTTCGAAGCAAACAGAACGTCGGTGTCCGAATCGACTGGAATATTGGGCAAAATCCGCGCATCGCCCGCGTGAGTTGTGGATAACTCCTCGGGCGCATGCGGAAAACCTCGGCGTTTTTTGGAGACGTGGCCACGCCAGTGGTATGTTCTTGCCCCATCGTCGTGATCCCTTCGGCACGGGGACGCGATCCGCTTGGGAAGGGCTCGGCGGAAATCATATTTGTGTGCCGGAACGGAACTCCATTTCGGGTCCCGTGGTTTGATCGACGCTGCCGCGCCGATTCATGTCTTGAAAGGAGTGGCTGTATGGCCACCGGTAAGGTCAAGTGGTTTAACGACCAAAAGGGTTTCGGTTTCATCTCGTCCGACAACGGAGGCAAGGATGTTTTCGTTCATCACACCGTCATCGAGGCTGAGGGATTTCGAACCCTTCAAGACGGCGAAACCGTCGAATACGAAGCCGAGGACGGACCGAAGGGATTGAAGGCCACGCGCGTCAAACGAATCCCCGAGACCGCGACGGCTCCGGCTAATGCGGGATGATTTCAAATTTGAAATTTGAGATTTCAGATTCAAAAGGCCCATCGATTCGATGGGCTTTTTTGTTGCATGGGCGTCCCGCCCATGTTCACATTTACATGGGCGGGACGCCCATGCTACAAAAGCCTCATGAAATTCCGTCGCCTCGGTAAAACCAATCTTCGCGTCTCGGTCGTCGGAATCGGCACGTGGCAACTGGGCGGAGAGTGGGGCAAGAACTTTTCCCAGCCCGAGGTTGATCGCATCTTCGACGCCGGCCGGCAGGCGGGCATCAACCTGATCGACACCGCCGAGTGCTACGGCAATCACACGTCCGAAGCCTTCGTCGGCAACGCCATCGCCCGCGACCGGGCCAAATGGATCGTGGCGACAAAATTCGGTCACAAGTTCCACAGCCACATGAACCGCACCGATGAACGCTCGGCCCCTCAGGTGCTGCGGCAAGTCGAGGATTCGCTCAAAGCCCTAAAAACCGAGTTTATCGATTTGCTGCAATACCACAGCATCCGCTATGAGGAATTCGCCAATGACGAGCTGACCGCAGCCCTCGAAAACCTCACGAAATCAGGCAAAGTCCGGCATCTCGGCAATTCCATCTCCGGCCAGACGCGGAAAAATATCGATCAGGTACAGGATTCGACCAAGCGCCATGTCGAGGCGATTCAAGTCATTTACAACCGGCTCGACCGCGCGCCTGAGGAACAGGTTTTTGGCGTTTGCCAACGCCAAAACCTTGGCGTGCTGGCGCGCGTTCCCCTGGCCAGCGGGTTCTTGAGCGGGAAATACAAGCCGGGCAGTTCGTTCGGCCCCAATGATGTGCGCACCGGCCAGGATCCTGCGAATCTCGAAAAGAAATTAAAGGAAGTCGAGCAGATCGCCCGAATCGAAGTTCCGTCCGGCGTGAACATGGCCGAGTGGGCCCTGGCCTGGTGCCTGCAAAATCCGGCCGTCACGGCGGTCATCCCCGGCTGCAAAGACGAAAACCAGGTCCGCAGCAACGCCCGGGCGGCCGATCTGGACATGGTGCGCGACGATCATCCGCAGGCGTGGAAATGATTACGATCAACATCGTGCGAGTCGCGTTCGACCAGATCGTTGATCTACGCTATGACGTGCTGCGCGCCGGGTTGCCCAGGTCAGCCGCATATTTCCCCGGCGACGATCATCCGCAGACCGTTCACCTCGCCGCTAAAGATGGCGAAAAAATAGTGGGCTGCGCGACGATTCTTGTAAACGAATGGAACGGCCAGCCCGCCTGCCAGTTGCGCGGGATGGCGGTTGATCCCGCCTATCAAAGCCACGGCATCGGAAAGGAAATCCTGGGAGAAATCGAACGCATCGCGCGGGAAGCCGGCGTGAAAATTGTCTGGGCCAACGCCCGCGTCCCGGCTTCGGCGTTTTATCGTAAGAATGGCTGGGAAATCGTGTCGGAGGAATTCGAGATTCCAACGGCCGGGCCGCATTTTAAAATGGTTCGGCGGATTGAATAAAGAATTTTTCACCGCAGAGATCGCAGAGAAAGACAAAACTAAAATTGAGTTTTCTTCTCCGCTTTCTCTGCGATCTCTGCGGTAAAAATTGCATTTCGATCACGGGCGGGACGCCCGTGCCACTTTGAGCTAGAATTCAAACCATGGCAACGGAAAAATCCTGGCAGGCCCGGATCAGCGAAGCGACCGATGCGCTGGCTCAGTCGTTCGTCGAATCTATCAGCTACGACCAGCGGCTGTATAAGCACGACATCGCGGGGAGCATCGCGCATGCGACCATGCTGGCCAAAGTCGGGCTGATTTCTGATGCCGAGCGGGATGCGATTGTCGAGGGATTGAAGGGGATCGAGCGGGATATTGCAGGGGGGAATTTCAAATTTGAAATTGGGTTTGAAGATATTCATATGGTGATCGAGGCTGAGCTGATTAAACGCATCGGGGAGCCGGGGAAGAAATTGCATACGGGGCGGAGTCGGAATGATCAGGTGGCGACGGATTTTTTGATGTGGTGTTCATCCGTAGCTGAACAGTTGATGCAGAAGTTGGCAGATCTCGAAAGAGCGTTTGGGGCGGCGGCAGTGCGGAATGCTGGAATAGTGATACCGAGTTTCACGCATTTGCAACGGGCCCAACCAATTGATGCTGGGGCAGAGATGCTTGCATGGGCCGCGATGTTTGGACGGGACTTTACGCGCGTTATGTGGGTTCTCAGCGATGAAAGCTCCCTCTATCGCACATGGCCATTGGGGAGCGGGGCAGTCGCTGGATCAACATTGCCGTTGGACCGGCGAATTACGCAATGGCTGTTGAACGGGTTAGATGTACCGACCGATCAGGAACTTGCGGAGACGAACTCGCAAAGGCTTAAACGTCAGGCTTCAGAAGCAAAGAATTTGCCTTGGCTACCTGCGGAGCTTGCTGAGAGTACTGAGAAGACGTTTGAGAAGATGGCCGCAGCCCCCGATGCCGATAGCAAAGACCAGTGGGGCGTTCGCGATTCAAGTTCGATCGAAGCCGTCTCTTCGCGTGATGTAGGGTGTGATCTTTTGTTTTGTTGCGCCATGATTGCCCAGCACCTTTCCCGCTGGGCCGAGCAGTGGATTATTTACATGACGACCGAGTTTTCGTTTATCAAGATTGCGGATAAGTACACCACTTCTTCGTCAATGATGCCGCAGAAGCGGAATCCGGATTTGCTGGAACTGATCCGCGGGCGGTGCGGGAATGTGTATGGGGATTTGTTTGCGTTGATGACGATTTTGAAGGGTTTGCCGATTGGGTATAACCGGGATTTGCAGGAGGATAAGCGGATTGTTTTCCGGGCGTATGACATGGTTTCATCGTGTCTGACCATGGCGGCGGCCATCGTGAACTCGGCGAATTTCGTGAAGGAAAACATCGAGCCGACGCTGGAACACGGGTTTTTGGACGCAACGAGCCTGGCGGAGTATTTGGTTACGAAAGGCGTACCATTTCGCACGGCCCATCACATCGTTGGGACACTCGTCGCGAAGTGCGAAAAAGAGGGAAAGACAGCGCTGGGGCAATTGAAGGTTGAGGAATTCAATGAATCCCTCAAAGCGCACGGATCCACCGTGGGTCTGGATCAGGATGTTTACAACGCCTTGGGCGCGCGCAACGTCGTCAAACGCTACCAAAGCGCCGGCGCGGCCGGCGGAAAACCGTTCGAAGATCAACTGGCGGCATGGAAAAAGCGGCTGGGAATGTGACGGGGACCAAGACCATGCGGCGAGTGGTCGTCGTGGGATCGAGCGGAGCCGGAAAGACGACGTTGGCTCGGGAATTGGCCCGGCGGCTTGGCGTCAGGCACATCGAACTGGATGAGCTGCATTGGGGACCGAACTGGACGTCGACGCCGACGGAGGCGCTTCGGGCCAAGGTCGTAGCCGCCACGGCTTGCGACGGCTGGATCGTTTGCGGGAATTATTTGAAGGTGCGCGATTCATTCTGGGTGCGGGCGGATACGATCATCTGGCTGGACTATCCGATGTCAGTGGTGATGTGGCGGGTGTTGCGGCGAACGCTCGGCCGTTGCATGCGGCGCGAGACGCTCTGGGCGAACAATGTTGAAACCTGGCGATTGTCCTTCCTTTCCAGCGATTCCATTCTCGTGTGGGTGTGGGGGTCGTGGCGAATTCAACGGCGAAAGTTTTCGAAACTATTTCAGTCGCGTGAATATCCTGATCTTCGGAGATATCGTTTCGGAAGTATGTACTTAACGCAAACCGGCATTGGGCGCTAGTTTTTGACGCCCAGAATGAATAGGCAGATCAATATAAAAGCGACGACGCCAAGAATGATGTAAAACCGGGTTTGGGAATCGAAGCGATCCAGAAACGCAATTTGTCGTCCGCACTTTGGGCAGACTTCCGCTGACCGGCTAATGGTTTTTCCGCAGTCTTTGCACCGCATCATTGCCATGGCGGCTCTTTAGGCTTTCGGCCATCCCGTCGCCGGTTTCTTGGCCTGAAACGACTTGCGGATGTTCTCTTTCCAGTCGCCTTCAAGCTTCAGGACTTCGGCCTTTGGGCCGGGCTGGGCCTTGGATTTGGCGGTTTTACCCTGGTTTGGTTTTGCAACCTTTTTTGCCATCACGGCATTATATCCGTGGTGGTTAGATTTTGACAATTTAGGCGGGATATGTAGGCTTTAATCCGTCTTACGGTCAGTACAACATGGTCGGCGTGGAGCGTCTGATAATACGCCAGAGATGCAAGGGTTCCGCAAGGTCTCTTTGCGTGGCGGTGGCGAAATTGGCAGACGCACGAGGCTTGGGTCCTCGTAACACTGAGCGTGTTGTGCGGGTTCAACTCCCGTCCGCCACAATTTTTATCAATTATTTCCCCGTTGTTCAACTTGGATGAACGTAGGACGATGAGATTCTTACGGTACACGCTCAGTGTTGCGAGGCGCTAAGCCTTGTAGGACCGCCGTGCCCAAGCGCGGCGGTCCAAATTTCAAACGGACGCATGGCACCGATGTACTTAAAATCCCTCTCCTATATTCAGCACCCCGAAACCAACAAGGAGTGGATTCTTCAAGGGCTAACACTTGATTCTCGCCTTAACCTTCTTGTCGGAAAAAACTCGACGGGAAAAAGCTGGACACTGAACATCATCGCCGGCCTCTCAAGAATCGTCTCGAATCGACAAAAACCGTCGTTGCAATCCGGAGAATGGATGGCTACCTTTGCGGATGGCGAAGATGAATATTATTACGAGCTTCGTCTCGTTGATAACAACGTCGCAAAAGAGATATTCAAGAAGGGGCAACAAATACTGCTTGAGCGTGGTCCCGACGGGTCTGGAAAGATTTTTGCAACAAAGCAAAATCAACTGATCGAATTTCAAACCCCGACAACTGATTTGGCGGCAGTGTTCAAGCGCGATTCGATACAGCACGGATTCTTCGACAAGCTGCACGAGTGGGGTATGTCTGTTTTCTCCTACAGATTCGGAACGGAGTTGGGCAAACAAAACTACGGATTTCAGTCCAACAAACACGTCGAAGTTGATCCGTACAATCAAGACTATGTTATAGCAATCTTCGCAGCGGGGAAAAAGAATTTTGACGACAAATTCATTGGCGCGATAAAGGCGGATATGAAACGACTTGGGTATTCTCTCGATCATATCGAAGCGGCAGCGCCTGCTGGCCTTGTTGGAGTCCCCGCGAATATGCTAGGTTTATCGGTTCGCGAAAGCGACCTAGAGTGTTACACCGAACAACACGAAATGTCGCAAGGGATGTTTCGGGCCCTGTCCGTAGTCATCCAATTCAACTTTGCGCAGATGTCATCAAAAGCTGGATGTGTGATCGTTGATGACATTGGTGAAGGATTGGATTTTGAAAGATCGCGCGACCTGATAGCGCTATTAATTGAGAAATCCAACGCCAAAAATGTCCAACTCGTCCTTTCAACGAATGATCGCTTCGTTATGAATCACGTTCCTTTGACTTCGTGGACGCTTCTTAGGCGAACCGGAAGTCTTGTTAAGGCGCTCAACTATTCAAACAGCAAAGAAATTTTCGACGAGTTTAAGTTCACAGGATTGAGCAATTTTGATTTTTTCAGCATGGACTTTGCAGACGGCGGATTCAAGGAAACAGAGAATGCCGGATAATCAGGAACAACCACAACAAATAAAGAAGTGTGCCATATTCGCGGAAGGAGGGACCGAGCAAGCCTTCCTTAGAGAACTATTAATCGCGATTGCCGGAGCCAACAACATTAAGATAGAGACGCGCAAGCGAGCCGGTAAATTAGGGAAACGAACAGAAACGGTACTCCAAATCATCGCAGCAGGAGTCCATCAGAAATATTACGCACTGATTATCGATTGTTCTGGAGATCACGGCGTTAAAGCAGATATTCGCGAACAATATGCGGGTCTTTGTTCTAGCGGGTTCAGCGCAATCATCGGGTTGAGAGACGTGCGCCCCCAATCTCTGGCAGATATCCCAAAATTGCGTGCAGCGCTCGATGTTGGATTCAACAAAGCCCTATAAAGCCCGCGATAATTCTCTCGGTAATGGAGATTGAAGCGTGGTTTATTGGAGAAAATGGTCATTTTTCCAAGGTGCATGCGAATCTGACTCATCCGCGCGTAAATAGAATTATTGGATTTGATCCGAGCGTTGAACCCGCGAAGGTTGAGACTATACCTCAGCCAACAGAAAGTGTCCGATACGTGAACTGCATCTTTTTTTCTCGGTGACGAGTTGGCATTCTGCCACGCCATGAATAAATCACCGCGTCCGGGCGCAGAAGAGTGGCGTCAGATCATTGACGGACAGCAGTCCAGCGGGCTCACCGTCGCGGCCTACTGCCTGGAACGACGAATTACTCAAGGTTCCTTTTACACCTGGAAACGGCGGTTGCGTTCGCCCGCCAAGCCAAAGCGTTCGCCCAAGCCCGCATTCGTCGAGGTAACGCCTTCGAGGGCGGGGACGGCCGGCACGATCGAGATTTGCCTGCGCGGCGAGCGCCACCTGCTGGCGCGGCGTGGGTTTGACCGTGAGTTGTTGATCGAACTGATTCGAGCGTTGGAGAGTATCGCGTGATCGGCCTGCCGTCATTGGAGGCGCTGGATCACTCGGCATCCACCCGTATCTGGCTGGCGGCGCAACCGGCGGACATGCGCTGCGGATTCGATCGTCTGGCGGAGCTGGCGCAGGTTGTCACGAATCAGAACCCGATGGATGGGCATCTGTTTTTGTTTCGTTCGCGCCACGGTGACCGTCTGAAGATTCTACTTTGGGAGCGCGACGGATTTATTCTTTGGTACAAGAGGTTAGAGGAAGGCGTCTTCAAAATGCCGCGATTCGAAGGCGATGCCAAGAGCGTGGAATTGCGGGCCAGCGAGTTGGCGATGCTGCTGGACGGGATCGACCTGCGAAGCGTCAGGCGAGTGAAAAGATTTTCTCGGAAAAAACAAACCGTCTGAAACAATTCACTGGTCAAAGCGTTGTTATATCGTCGTCATGGAAGATGCATCAGCCATCACCTCTCTGCCGGATGATCCGCAAGCCCTGAAGCAAATCATTCTCAATCTTTCCCGCGACCGCGACGAGAACGCTCGCCAGCGTGACGAGTGGCATGTCAAGTTCCTACGCGTCGAAACGGAACTGCTTCGTCTGAAAAAATGGTATTACGGCTCGCGGGCGGACCGGCTCCAGACCCCTGGCGACGTGGCCCAGATGCTGCTGGCTTTCACCACCGAGTTGGAAGCGCGGCCGGTGAATCCCAACGATCTGCCGCCAAATGAACCGTTGGCTGAAGTTGGCACGGTGCGGCGGGTTCGTCGTGGCCGGCGGAACCTGGCGGCCTTCGATCAATTGCCCGTTACCCGGAAGGTGCATGACCTTGCCGAAGCTGACAAGCCCTGTCCTTGTTGCGGGAAGACGCGAGAGAAGATCGGCGAGGAATCAAGTTGGCATGTGGAGTTCATTCCCGGCCGATTCGAGCGAATCGAACACGTTCGCGTCAAATACGCCTGCAAGCATTGCGAACAAAATGCCGAAAATCCCCAGATTACGCTGGCAGACAAGCCAGTTCAGCCCATCGACAAGGGGATGGCGGGACCGGGCCTGCTGGCTTACATCGTCACCAGCAAGTACGCCGACTTTTTGCCGCTGTATCGTTTGGAATCGATCTTCCAGCGCAACGGATTGGAGATCAGCCGCGCCACCCAGAGCGTCTGGTGCGGCGACGTGGCCGACTTGCTGCGGCCGCTGTACGACCTGATGATTCAGCGTGTGCTGCAATCGCACGTGATCGGTACGGACGACACGGTGATGCCAATGCTGGCGCCGGAAAAGACTCGGCAAGCCAGGATGTGGGTGTACGTGGGCGACGCCGCCAATCCGTACAACGTCTTTCAATTTACGATCAGCCGGAGCCGAGATGGGCCGGCCAAGTTTTTAGCTGGTTACAGACAAGCATTGCTGGCTGATGCCTACGGCGGGTACGACGGCGTGGTCGTGAGCAACGACATCACCCGTGCTGGATGTTGGGCGCACGGACGAAGAAGGTTCGTGGACGCGGAGAAATCGCATCCGCAGATCGCGGCCGAGGCGGTGGGCTGGATCAAGCGGCTGTATGCGGTGGAAGAACGCGGCAAAGCCCTGGACGTTCCGGCGCGATTGGCCCTGCGTCAACAGGAATCGACCCCTATCCTGTCGTCATTGAAAGATCGGCTTTTTACCTGGCGCGACCAGTTGCTGCCCAAGCATCCGATGGCCGAGGCGGTGGGCTATCTGCTGAATCAATGGAATGAATTGAGCGTCTTCACGACGGATGGTGCCGTGTCGATAGACAACAACATTTGCGAGAGGGAAATGAAGCGGATTTGTCTGAACCGCAAAAATAGTCTGTTCGTTGGTAATGAGCGAGGTGGCCAGACCGCAGCGATCCTGTCGAGCCTGACCAGCACCTGCAAGCGGCACGCGATCGATCCGCAGCGATACATGGCGCAATTGCTAATGAACCTTCCTGCAACGCCGATCAGCCAGATAGAGCAGTGGTTACCCGACCGGTGGAAGTTGAGGAATCCCTCGCCCTCAGGGTAAAATTATCGCTCACCGGTTGAGGTCTTCATCTGGAACGACTTCCACGATTGGCACCGAAATTCCGTCCAATTTAGACAGATCTAAGCGTCGGTGGCACTTTAACCTTAGATGTATATTCGGCCGTCGAGGAACCCCGGATGGCGGAAGATTCCGAATGGGACGCTTGGCTGACCAGGCACGCCGCAAACCTGGTATTGCTGGTTCACCAGCGCATCGACCGCCGCGGGGATGCCGAGGATGTCGTGCAGGAGGCCTTCCTCCGCTTCTGGCCGTCTCGACACAAGGCGATCGATCCCGTGGCGTATCTGTACGGCCATGTCCGTCAATGCGCCCAGGATTGGCAGCGGCAAAATCGTCGCCGCGCTCGCCGTGAGGAAATGGCAGCCCAAAGTGAACGGGCTGAGTCGAGTGTCTTTGAGGCGATCGAAAATAATGAACGAAAGCGAATCATCGAAGCGACAATGCAAACCCTCTCAGCAGAACAGCGCGAGGTCGTCGTCATGAAAATCTGGGGTGAGCTGACCTTCCCCCAGATCGCGGCCGTGCTTGGCGTTCCCACGGACACGGCCGCGTCCCGATACCGTTACGCCCTGCAGAATCTGGCAAAGCAGTTGGTGCCGGAGCCCAAGAGATGAGCAACGAACCTGACCCACTGGAAATCGAACTGCGGTCGCTGCGACCGGCTCCGTTGTCGCCAGGATTTCGCCGACGGATTTCTGATCGCTTGCGCCGACAGGAGAATTCAAGGGTCGCGCGAAGCGGGCGCTGGCTGTTAGTCCCCGCCGCCGCCGCACTCGGCATCGGCATTTTCCTCGCGGGATACAAGGAATTGACCAGAACCCCGCATCATCATCCGGGCGCGATCTCGAAAATGTCGCTTCCGATGCTCGCGGGCTCCGTTCCGACGGACGTGCAGCCGTTCACGTTGGCTGCATACGTCGATGCATCCACCGCTTCTGCCGATGCTCTCTACGCGATGCTGGACAAACAATCCATTACCCAAACGAACACCGTGATGAGAGAGAACGGGCTTGGGATCGCTACGCATGAGGAGAATTTGAAATGAGACCCGCAACAATTCTTACGATGTTTGTTCTGATCATCGGCCCGCTGGCGACGCTCGCCACTGCCCAGAACAACGATGCTCCACCACCGGATCTGGCGGATAACGCCGCTTTGGATTACTGGCAGGCCACCTACTTCATGACTTGCTGGACCGAAGGCGATTGGAAAATCGTCGACAATTTTGACGCGGCGAAGGTCGATAAGGACGCCGCCGAGCCGTTACTTGATTCTGCCAGTATCCGATTCATCCGCCAGGGCGCACAACAGCGCTGGTGTGATTGGGGGCTTCGATTGGACGAAGACGGCCGTTCCACCTTGCTTCCCTATCTCAACACCTCCCGCCGAATGGCGGAACTTTTGCTGCTCGACGCGCGCACCGTAATACCGACTTCCCGCGCCGACCAAGCCGCTCTCGACTGGCAGTGCGCCCTCTGTGTTGCCCGGCACGCCGGCTGCAACGGAATTTCCGTCAGCCTCCTGGTCGATTATGGAATCGAAAACATGGTCGTAAAAAACGCCGCCTTGGACCTCAACGGACTGAAACCGCCGAATCTGGAACGCCTGCGGGGCGCTCTTCATCGGCTCCCTCCCGGCGGCACGCTTAGCCAGGGAGTGCAAATTGATCAGCAGATCAATCAGCGCTGGCTCCTCCCCCATCTGCAAAAGATCCCCGGACCTAACGGCCAACAAGCGCTCATTGCGCTGCTCGCCCAGTATTACGGTTCGGGCGCCTCCGCCGCTCGCGCACACGCCGCCGTTTCCGCCGCGGGCGGTTCCGTCGACGGTCTGACGAGCAGGCTCCAGGCCCTGGATCCTCTCTATGCTCGCATCGCTAATGCCGTAGTGTTGCCCTACGACGAATTCCAAAAGCAGTGGCCTGAGATCCAGCGCCAAATCGACGCCGACCCCGTGGCGCAATTTGCCGTCACGGGCAATTATCCCAGGTTGGTTCACAGCCAAGCCACCGCAAGCGCCAATCTGGCATTGTTCGACGCCGCTATCGACATTTTGCTGAATTCACCCGACGTGTTGCACCACCATCTCGACCCCTTCGGCAACGGCCCCTTCACGTACCATCAAACGGCAACCGGATTTGAGCTGAGCTCCGCCCTGACCAACGATGACGGCACCCCTATCATGATCAAGATTGGCCGAGACCCGTCCTTCTGACGCCTATTTTGGTGTCCGTCAAGTTGCACATATTCGTTGGGAAGCTCTCCGTTGGAACCGTGCCATCGGCGGCGTACACGTTCAATTCGTTCCACTGGTTCAACGTGGATTCCGCGGTCACGACAATAGGCCGCCACGGTCAGCCCGCTGGGCCGCTGTCCGCCGATGATCTGGCGCCATTCATCTGGGCCTGGGCGCTGTGCTTTGTTCATGCCGCGTCAGAATGCCGACCGTCAGCGAAAGAAAAAAGATGCGGTCTATTAATCGGACACAACAGAAACGCTTGATGCAATCTATCAGTTGGAAGGCGAGCGGTACGACAAGACGCATCCTCATACAATCCGGCGAACAATTGGCGTGTTGGATTACGGTCGCGTTCATCAAGAATTGAGCAAGACAATCCCGGCGGTTGGCTTACTCGTTTCCGAAATCAATTCTTTTCTCTCATAAGGCTCAATTGGCCTTAACCACTGGCCGATAGGTCAACCGCTTCCCCTCGGCGGATCGAATCGCCGCAATCGTCCGCTGGCCGTCATTCATCTTGCGACCGTTCCACAGAAAATCGTAGTGAGCGAGATACCGGTGAAGATGCTTTTTGCTGACCGCGTGATGGATGCCCATCATCCCCCGCTTAATGAGTGCGAAGCTCGATTCGATGGTGTTTGTGTGAACGTCGCCAGCGGCATATTCGCCCGCAGAGTGGCAGACCGATTCATGCGAGGCGAATTCTTCACGCAGTCCGAGGTATGACGGATTCTCATCGGTCATCACCCGCGCCTGTTCATCGACCACTTCGCGGATTGCGGTCTTGAGTGTGAGCGCTGATACGTCGGTGATAACCCGGCGATGCACGTTGCCGTCACGTTCGACGATTCCCAGCACCGGGGTTTTCTTCGTGCCGCGTCCGCGCTTGTGCGGACCAGTGCCGGGCCGGGGTTTGCCCCCTACGTAAAGCTCATCGCATTCGACAATTCCGGTCATCTTCTCTGGCGTGCCCTTCTTGGGGGCCATCGCGAAACGGATACGGTGCATGAGGAATAGAGCCGACTTGTAGCTGATCTGGCATTGCCGCATGATTTCAAGCGCGGCAGCGCCCTTCTTGCTGGTGGACGCCCGCCAGAACGCATAAGCCCAATGACGCAAGGGGAGGCGGGATTCTTCATAGACCGCGCCGATTCGCACGGTGTATTGCTTGCGGCAGGTCCGGCAACGCCACAGGAAACGCTTAGAACGCTTGCCTGTTTCCGCGTCCATCATCTTGTAAACGTCGGTCGATCCGCAATGGACGCAACCCGGCATATCGCCCCAGCGGATTTCTTCAAACAGTTCAACGGCGGCAAGTTCATCGTGACAGGCTTTTGGCATCTTGTCGATGAATTCCGAGTGTTCCAGTTCTGGCCGCTGTTTGGGATCAAGGTCTTTCATAGCGGCTAATTTTATACTTAACGCAACCATGAGTCAAGGCAAAAATCCGAGATTGCGTTAAGTACATACTTCCGTATCGTTTTATATCGCCAATGCGGACAAAACTTTGGCTGAGTCAACTCGATGCCGCGAATCATTGATTACCAAATCGTTCTGGATCGGCTTCAATCTGAAGGCTTGAAATGCCACTACTACAACGGTGGGGCGTTCGGATTTGCCAGTGAGGAAGGGATGCTCGTGCGAGGATTGATCGGGCCAGCGGATGGGACGATCAGGCCGGCGGCGCGCCAGTTTGTGCGAAATGTTCCCGGTCCATTCGAAGCGAACCTGGCGGAGTTGGCGGTCAGGGTCTGGCAAGAGCTTTTGCCGGGAGAAGTCTGGGCGATGCCGAAGGCCCACTGGTGGTTTGAGTTGAATGACGGGAGTCGGGAATGGCTGCCGGGGCTGGTTCAGCGGATTGGGGTAGACGCCGATGATTTGAAGAGCCGGAACAACGCCTCGGCGATCGAATTCTTATCAAGCGAGGTCGACGAATTTCGGCAATTTGTGCGTGGACTTCTGGAAAATTTATCCGTCAGCGACTTTTTGCTGGCGTTTCCGGGCCGCGGCACCATCTGCACGATCCACCAGCACAAGCAGTTGTGGTGGGTCACGAAAAATACGGCTCTGTTACATGGCTTGGACGGTATGTGTTGAAAACAAATCAAGATTGGATAAAATGTACGTAATATGTTCGGCTGATTATCGAAGTCTTGCATTTCGATTTCGGCCGCGGGCGGCGTTCCATAGCGGATGGGGCAGCGCCCGATAAGACCTGGATTCGACGTTTGGAATTGAACGTGGTCATTTTGGGAGTTGTTACGAAGTCCGTTGTGATCGCACTCGGGTGCCTCGCGACGCTGTTGCTCGTGCTTCGGCGATTCGCCGAGGCCGGTGCGCAGCGCCGCTTGTTGCTACAAGTGGCTTACACGCCTTCGGTTTTCTCTTCGCTGGCGCGCATCGAAACGCGGCGGCTCATTATTTCGCCTTCACGGGCTCCTCCCAGCATGACTTGTCAACGGCAGCAGCCTCGCGGACCGCACCCTCGCGGGCCGCGCATTAGCAGAGGCCCGGGCCCATTTGGCCGGGAGTGACGCGCGCCGTCCGATCACGTTTTTTCCCGCTCGTCCGATTTCGGGGTCTCCCAATTTATCCGCATTAGTGAATTCGTTCATCGATTGATGGATGGAGTCGGACGGGATTCATGGACATCATTTACATCGTCATCGGGCTGATCGTCGGCGCCGGCGGGGTATTGGCGGCCGTCAAAATCATGAGCAACAGCGCCCTCAACCGGGCGCGCACCGAAGCCGAGCAAACCAAGGCCAACGCCATGGCCGAGGCGCAGAACAAGGCCAAGGAGATCGAGCTTTCGGCGCGCCAGGATCAAATCAAGCACAAGGAACAGTTCGAACGCGAAACCGAAGGGAAACGAAACGATCTCAAGAATCTGGAAAGTCGCCTCGCCAAACGCGAAGACACCCTCGACCGCAAACTCGATACGCTTTCCGTCAAGGAAAAGCAGTTGGACGATCTGGAGTCCCGCCTGGCCCAGCGCGATAAATCCCTGGCAGCGAAGGACGAGCAATTATCCCAGGTGCTTCGCGAGCAGCGCGATCGGCTGTTGCAATTGACCAATCTCTCGCCGGAACAAGCCAGGGAAATGCTGCTCAAACGCATCGAGGAGGATTGCAAGCTTGAAGCCGGGGCGTTGATCCAGCGGATCACCGAACAAGCCCAGGACGAAGCGAAGGAAAAAAGCCGGCAGATTATTTTGCAGGCGATCCAGCGTTACGCGGCGGAGCAAACATCGGATCACACCGTCAGCACGGTGACGATCCCCAGCGACGACATGAAGGGCCGGGTCATCGGCCGCGAAGGCCGAAATATTCGGGCATTCGAGAAGGCGACGGGGGTGGACGTCATTATCGACGACACGCCGGGGGTCGTGGTGGTGAGCTGCTTCGATCCGGTTCGCCGCGAGGTCGCCCGGCTCTCGCTGGAAAAGCTGGTGCAGGATGGTCGAATCCACCCGGCGCGGATCGAGGAAGTCGTCATCGCCACCAATAAGGAGATGGAAGAAGAACTGATCCGCATCGGCAAAGACGCCGCCCAGGAGGCCAACCTGCAACTGGCCAAGCCGATCATTCCGATGCTCGGCCGGCTGGGGTTCCGCACGAGCTATGGACAGAACGTGCTGAAGCATTCGATGGAAGTCGCGTATTTGTCACAGGTCATCGCGGATGAGCTGGGCCTTGATGGTAATCTGGCCCGCCGGGCCGGGTTATTGCACGACATCGGCAAGGCGATGGACCACGAGCAGGAAGGCGGCCACCCGCAATTAGGCAAGGAATTTTTGCGGCGGTTCGATGAATCCGAAGCGGTGTTGAATGCGGCCGAAGGGCACCACGGCGATGTGGCTGCAACGACGCCGTATACGCCGATTGTGATGGCGGCGGATGCCATCAGCGCCAGCCGGCCGGGGGCTCGCCGGGAGAGTTTGGAACGGTACGTAAAACGCCTGCAGGAGCTGGAAGACCTGGCGATGACGTTTGAAGGCGTCCGGCAGGCCTACGCGATTCAGGCTGGAAGGGAAGTGCGCGTGATTGTAGATGCCAAGCTGATCGACGACCGGATCAGCGCCAAGATCGCGCGGGACATCGCCCAGAAGATCGAACAGGAATTGAATTATCCGGGGGAGATTAAGGTGACACTAATTCGTGAAGTGCGGGCGGTGGAGTATGCGAGGTAAAGTGTAAATAATGGCGCGAAAAGGAGTCTGCCCAAGTTGGTTAGCACAGCCTACGCGGACAACCAGTCTTCGATCCTCAAACCCGGCAGGTGAGCGAAGTCCTTTATATTGTGCGTCACCAAAGTCAGATCATAGACCATCGCTGTGCTCGCGATAATCAAGTCAATTTCGGGCGTGGGCCGACCTTGATCCAACAAGGCCGCGCGGATTTCGCCGAATTTTCGGGCGACTTCGTGGTCGACGGGAAGCAAATGCAATTCAGAAATGAGGGCAGACAATCCTCGCAATCGGTCGGGCTTAGTTTTGGATCGATAAACCCATGAATACAATTCGCCAACGACGATCGTCGACACACTCAAGCCGCCGGTGTATTGGATGAAGCGATTGAAAACGCGATTATCGCCTTTCAGGTAAGCTGAGCAGATGTTGGTGTCCAGAAGGAAACTCACGACGCGGGTTTGTCACGCTGAAGTTTTCTATCATGCCGGATTTGTTCCAGGAAGTGATCGACTTCCTGGGCGTCATCAGCCCATGAACCAAATGAATCACGCAAACCCTTGCCGGGTGACAATGACGTCTGAAGGGTCACTGAAACTTCCTGACCATCTGGAAGCCCCGATTCCTGTTCCAGTTCGATAGTCTTGCCGTGGATTTTTCCCTTGAGAATGTTGGTGCCGTTAATGATGGTTCACCTCAATTCAATCAGCTTGCGAATAGTCACACCTTTGGGAAGAGGTGTGCGGGGAAAGTTCAAGAGCGATTTGACGGCCTGGCTGACTTGCTCGCGTTGTTCGGCAGCATCGGGCGAGATTCGCGCAATCGGCTTGCCCTGCCGGGTTACGACTACAGTCTGGCCATGTTCGACGGAATCGAGCACTTCGGACAAATGGGTTATAAGTTCATAGGCGCCGATTTTTCGCATCGAAACATCCTAGTCTAAAGTTCAGACCAGAATGCCATACGGATATGGCTGGGTCAAGATCGTACGGCGAATTACGCTGACCGCTTTTTGGATTGCGACTTACCATTGGGCCTCGGCTTAATGCTTGTGACGAGCAGAAGATCGACAATTTCTATTGTCCCGTCTTTTAGTCCGACTCCGATTGTTCTGCCCGGCGGCGTGATTGCTAATAACTCTGGATGATCCACCGGCAATTTTCGGCCATCAGCCAAATGAATGTCAAATGGATGAAAGGGATGGGCCTGATGCGCTCGGCGGAGTTGTTCAATGGTCATAAATTGACTGTAATATTGCTTTTTGGTTGGGTCAACTGGACCGTTTTGTTATTACTTACATGGGCGGGACGCCCATGCCACCTTTATGCCGCGAATCACCCGCTGTCCCTGGGCCTCATCGGAATTGATGGCCGCATATCACGACAAGGAATGGGGCGTGCCGCTGCATGATGATCGCAAGCTCTTTGAGTTTTTGATTCTCGAAGGGGCGCAGGCGGGGCTGAGCTGGAATACGATTTTGAACCGGCGCGAAGGATATCGAAAAGCGTTTGCGCGGTTCGATCCCAAAAAAGTTGCGGCGTTTGGACCAACTGATATCGCGCGGTTGATGAAAGACGCCGGGATCATTCGCAATCGGTTGAAGATCGAGTCGGCCGTGCGAAATGCCAGGGCATTTTTGGAAGTTCAGCGGGAATTTGGGAGCTTTGATTCTTTTATATGGCAATTCGTCGGCGGCAAGCCGCTGGTGAACCGCCG
>Ga0364901_10124_pt1 | contig 31989 bp, 32 predicted proteins | sample ExccelJu500002D4_FD_206968 | JGI IMG/M metagenome (GOLD analysis project Ga0364901, IMG submission 206968) | Enriched cells from Trout Bog Lake Hypolimnion, Wisconsin, USA - BchlTB.July09.5000.02.D4 | ecosystem: Environmental > Aquatic > Freshwater > Lake > Hypolimnion/Profundal zone | place: USA...
CCGATCGGAGTTGGAGTACATTCTGACTTGAGAATTTTTACCCACCCTCTCTGGGGATAAAAGACCCTGGTCCTCGTAAAAGCGAATGGCACGATGGGTGACATCAAATTCAATAGCAAGATCAGCAATCGTGAATTGAGCAGAAGGTGTCTTTTTTTTACTGCCGATGGCCATAATGTCGTTACAAGTAAAAGTAGATGTTGCTTAACGTTAACGTTAATTAAAGGCTTTGTAAATAAAGAATGTTTGTAGAGCGCATTGAGCACTGGATTGCTAGGTTAAGTCTCAAAAAAGCCTTAAATCTCTCTAAGACCTTTTTACTTTAACTCGTTAAGACTTAATTAGCAGACATGGCTTTCAAGGCTTTGATTTGATAGTCAACTCTATCTTTGAGTAAGTCCTTGACGATCTCACGATTATAGGAAAAGAGTCTCATCTCATCAGCCTTTAGGCTATAGATTGGCCAGTTGGCCTGTCCACTCACATTGGGATTGCCGGTTTTTGCAAAAGCAGCCCAGCTCTTAGACATCTTCTCTGACATTGCCTTATCTTGCGCGCTGTTTTTGTCAGTAATTGGATACCAATATTTAGCCCAAATCCCCTTCTGCTTTAAGTCTGCCGTGGCTTTCTCAATGCGGGCGCATTGGTCGGCACCAGACTCACGCTGTTTAGGGGCTTGCGGCATTAAGGGCAAACTTCCAAATACATAGCTGATTTCAAAAGTGTGTGGCACGCCGGGATATGCAGGGCGTATGTTCTTCGTTAAGTAATCAAAGTAGTAGGCATAAGCAGGCGCAATGCCATTCATACTATCGGCGAGCATTTTGGTACTCGCGCGATAGAGCATGTCACCCATGACATCAGAAGACAAAATGCATTTATCTTTTGTTTTAGCGTAAAGCTTCTCAATGATTTTTGGATCCTCTCCTACTTTTTTAAGGAAAGCATCTAAGGGTGGCTGTCCTGGCACCAGAAAACTTGAATCCCAAGAGTTGGTACCAATCACGAAGGGAACCTTAGCTTGCTTACCCGCTGCAAACAATGCCAATGGATCACCCTGCAGAATCTGCCCATCCACAAAGGGGCCTCCAAACTCGCCTTGCTCAAAGTCTGCTGCAGTCAATATGAGCTTCTGAACTGGCAGGGCCCTCAACTCCTTCAGAGATTTAGCGCCAACAGCGGTCATAAACTTAGCATCCACTTCAACTTCAGGTGCAGCACCAAATCGCTTCTCTGTCATGCCACGTAGCGGGCTCTGCTGTGCGCTCTCGGCAATCGCTCGATGGAATAAACCTTTAGCAGCATCTGAAACCATGAGCCAGGTGACGCTTCGACCGCCAGCAGATTCGCCGAAGATCGTAACCCTATCTGGATCACCGCCAAACGCTTGAATATTATTCTTTACCCATTTAAGAACAGCAATCTGGTCCATCGTCCCATAGTTACCAACTGGCTCACCTTTCATCTTTGCCTCTTCAATCAATTCTTTAGATGCAAAGAAACCAAGCGTACCTAAACGATAGTCAAAGGTCACAACAATGACCCCATTCTTGGTTAGATTGATCGGCGTGAACTGTTTATCACTACTGCCATCAACAATTAAACCGCCTCCGTGTATCCAAACCATCACGGGTAATTTCTTGCCTGGTTTATTTGGTGTAAAGACATTTAATTTCAAGCAGTCTTCATTACCAGGCAAGCCTAAGCCAGAGCTTAAATTTTTGACATACGGCTGAGGACAAGCAGGCCCAAATTGACTAGCGTCCAGTGTTCCGGCCCACTTTGCAACAGGCTTTGGAGGTCTCCATCGGAGATCGCCAAGCGGTGGCGCTGCATACGGAATGCCTTTGAAGACTTGCATGTTGTATTCAGTGGCGCCCTGCACGCTGCCGGATTGCAGCTGTACAACGGGCCGCTCTGCAGCAAAGACATTCCAAGCTAATACGCTCAGCAATAGTAATGATGCAATTGTCTTGTTCATATTGGCTCGTTTGCTCTGTAAATAGGTGTGCTTGAGGGACTCAAGGCAGTCTAGCATAGCGAAATAACAGGCTATTCAAGGCAAAATGAGAAGGTTCAACCAAATTCGTGGGTATTCACTAAAATAGCTCCATGACTAAGATTCCAGAACTTCTTGCCCCAGCCGGCAGCCTTGATATGCTCAGAACTGCTTTTGATTTTGGAGCGGATGCCATTTATGCCGGTCAACCGCGCTACTCCTTGCGAGTGCGAAACAATGATTTTGGCAAGATCGAAGTTCTTCAACAAGGAATTGACACAGCACATTCGCTAGGTAAAAAGTTTTATCTAGTATCCAACCTGCTTCCTCATGGAGCAAAGACGCGTACTTACATCAAAGATATGTCACCCGTAGTGGCTCTGAAGCCCGATGCCCTTATCATGTCGGACCCAGGTCTCATCATGATGGCTAGAGAAGCTTGGCCAGATATGCCAATTCATTTATCAGTTCAGGCAAACACCGTGAACGGGGCTTCTGCAAAATTCTGGCGCTCGGTTGGTATTAGTAGAGTCATTTTGTCGCGCGAGCTTTCCTTTGATGAGATCGAAGAAGTGCGTCAAGATTGTCCTGAGATGGAGCTCGAAGTTTTTGTACACGGCGCATTGTGCATTGCTTACTCTGGTCGCTGCTTACTATCTGGCTATATGTCTCACAGGGATCCCAATCAAGGTGCGTGCACCAATGCTTGTCGCTGGGATTACAAAGTGAAACCGGCCCAAACAGCCCCAAGCGGAGATATTGTCTTACTTCAGGAGGGCAAAAGACCCGATGATTTAATGCCCATGGAAGAAGATGAACATGGTACCTACATCATGAACTCTAAAGATCTCCGTGCTGTTGAGCACATTGAGAGATTGACTGCCATGGGAGTGGATTCTTTTAAGATTGAAGGTCGCACTAAATCACCTTACTACGTTGCGCGCACTTGCCAATCCTATCGCACAGCAATTAACGATGCAGTTCAAGGAAAGCCATTCGATAAGACTTTACTTGGGAATTTAGAAGGCTTGGCTAATCGTGGCTACACAGATGGTTTTTATGAACGTCATCACGATAAAGACTATCAACTCTATATGAGAGGCTATTCTCTATCCGGCAGAAGTCTTTATGTCGGAGAGACTCTCGAGGTAGATGCAGCATCCGGGCGCGTCAAGATAGATGTTAAAAATCGTTTTTCAGTTGGGGATAAGCTAGAGATCATTGAGCCGCAAGGCAATCAAGATATGGTCCTAGAGCAAATGTGGAATACCAAAGGGGAATCTATCGATGTGGCCCCAGGTTCGGGCCACTTTGTCTGGATACAACTTCCATTAACAAGTAAGCATGCCTATATTGCTCGCTATACCAATGAGCCAGCAAAAGTAGAGGCGACATCTTGTTGCAACGACCAAGCCAGCTGTTCAGTCGACTAATTGGCTTGGTCTTATTTAGATACTGCTAAGACGTTCAATTACTGAACAACAATATTGGCGCCCTGCCTTAGTTGATTCAAGTACTCAAACTGCTTCTTTTGCGTTAGGCCTGCACGAATAGACGCTTTTGCTTGCTCTAGTGTTGGCGGCTTGCTCGATTTTTTATCTTCCAATTTAATGAGATACCAACCTTGTGGCATCTTGATGGGCAAAGGTGAAACTTGTCCTACTGACAGCGCCACCAACACAGAAGAAATTTGTGGTGAAACTTGGCCCGATTGAACCCAGCCTACCGCACCACCCTGAACTTTGTTGGGAGCTAGAGACATGCTCTTGGCAACTTTATCGAATGCCTCGCCCTTTTTAATTCTGGCTAAAGCAGTCTTGGCATCCTCTTCGGTAGCAACGGCAATATCGCTCACCTTGTATTCCACAATCGTTCCTTGTGGTCCAAGTGAGGCAACTTCTCGGTTGTACTCAGCTTGAACATCGCTATCGGACACTGGATTTTGAGCGCTGAATGTAGCCAACTCAAGATCAGCTAAATAGTTCTGACGAATTTGCGCTAACTGACGATTTGCTTTATCGGAATTGGCCAAGCCATCACGGTCAGCCTGTTGGGATAAAAGAGAAATTTCAATTAATTTACTCAGTACTGCATTACGCAATTCTGGTGAATCTTTTTGACCTTGAGATAAAGCAGCTTGAATACCCTGCTCGACTACATCATTCGTGATAACAGTGCCATTAACGCTGGCGGCAGCATTGGGCGGAAGATTGCTTTGTGAATAGACCGAACCAGAGAGTGCTGCAAGGGTTAAAAATGGAGCGATAAGACTGGTAAATGACAATTTCATGGCAAATGCTTTCTAGTGGATTTAGACTCAATCTTAACAGCCCATGCTGCAGCCCTTTTGACTGAGAATCGGAATTTCTCAATGAATTTTGGGTTAAACGCCCTGACACTTACAATTATGTGATGAACCCAAGCCAAACCCCTGAAAACAAGCCCTTGAGTATTAAAGTCCGCATTGAGAATGAAGCTAAAAAAGGCCCTTCTTTTGACGCTCTATTTGGGTGTATGGTTCTGCGCCATCACCTTCTTAGCGTTGACTGCTCTAGAAGGAAAGCCTATTCATGCAACGATTTTTGGTCTTGCAATGGTTAAAGCGGGTATTTGCGCAAAGTTTATGTTGATAGGTCAAGCCGCCTATCCGCTAACTATCAGCAAAAAGCATGGCATCATCCCCTCGCTGTTGGCGAACTCCTTTATTTACTCAATCATCGTTCTGCTGCTGAGTTACCTAGAGTCTGGAGTAGATGGCCTCATCCATGGTCGACACTTTATTGATTCAATTCTTTCATTTGGGCATTCTGATCCAATTTATATTCTGTCCCTCTCCATTATTTATTGGCTCATTATTTGGCCTTATCTTTTATTCGTTGGCATCAAAATGGCTCTGGGTGATGACACCACCATCGAACTACTCTTTGGCCCGCGCAAGACCGGCCAGTAAATAAAGATGTTTTTTATACGCTGCGTTTTAAGTATTGCACTATGCATTACGACCGCCATTTCTTACGGTCAAGAAATTGAAGCGCGCGCCTATTCCAATGCACCAATAGGCATGAACTTTGTTACTGCTGGAGTTGCTCAAGCTAAAAGCGGTTCATATACGCTAAACACAGAGGCGGTGAGCCTGACACATGTCCTTGACGTTGCCGGGCAATCAGGCAGACTCACATTGACAGTTCCCTATGCAGAACTCTCCGGTGTAGGGCGCGTTGGCGGTCAGTCCATTAATGCATCTGCTGAAGGTCTATCAGACCCTATGATCAAAGCATCCGTCAATCTTTATGGGGCACCAGCATTAACAAATGGCCAATTTGCGAGCTACCAACAAGACCTCATCATTGGCGCCAGCTTAGCCGCTACCATCCCTTGGGGAAAGTACAACAGCAGTCAGATGGTTAATGTGGGAGCCAATCGCTCCTTAATTCAGCCGGCAGCAGGCCTCTCTCAAGCCATTGGGCCCTGGCGCCTAGAATTGGCTGGTATGGCAACTATCTACACCAGCAATACGAATTACATGGGTAGCAACACACTATCCCAAAATCCCGTGTACTCAGGGGAAACACATGCCATCTATTACTTTCCCAACACCGCCTGGATCTCTGCGGATGCTACCTATTTCACGGGTGGCCAAACCTATGTCAATGGCATGCCAGCTAGCGGTACGCAAGAAAACTGGCGCTTTGGCAGTACGCTCTCCTACCCTATTGATAAACAAAACTCCATACGCCTTAGCGGCAGTAAAGGTGTTTATTCGCGCACTGATACCAGCTATAACGCCGTGGGGATTTCCTGGCAATATCGTTGGGGTGGTACACCTTAGATGAAATCTGGCACCTATCGCTACAATTGCTAGAAACCTCAATTTAGCAACATTTAATAAATATAAAAAACGAGACAAGAATGACGACAAAGCCAAAAGATCCGAAGGCCACTGAAACTGGCTTACGCAAAGGACTCACCAGTTATGGCGACAAAGGTTTTTCCCTTTTCTTACGCAAAGCATTTATCAAAGGTGCCGGCTATACCAATAGCGCACTAGATCGCCCGGTGATTGGCATCATTAATACCGGTAGCGCCTACAACCCTTGCCATGGCAATATGCCTCAACTGATTGAGGCAGTGAAACGCGGTGTCATGCTTGCAGGTGGTTTGCCAATGGACTTCCCTACTATCTCCATTCATGAGAGCTTCGCAGCACCAACCAGTATGTATTTACGCAATCTCATGTCGATGGATACCGAAGAGATGTTGCGCGCTCAACCCATGGATGCAGTGGTGATGATTGGCGGCTGCGATAAAACGGTTCCAGCTCAAATGATGGGCGCCGCTTCTGCTGGTCTTCCAGCAATTCAATTAATCACCGGCTCGATGTTAACGGGTTCACATCGCAGCGAACGCGTTGGCGCCTGTACCGACTGCCGCCGTTATTGGGGTAAATTCCGCGCGGGCGAAATTGATGAAGCTGAAAAAGATGAGGTCAATGATCAACTTGTCGCCAGTGTTGGCACCTGCTCCGTGATGGGTACTGCCAGTACGATGGCATGCATTTCAGAAGCATTGGGTATGACGGTTCCTGGTGGCGCATCTCCACCGGCCGTTACCGCCGATAGAATTCGAATTGCCGAAGAGACTGGCACTCGTGCAGTACAAATGGCTAAAGATGGTTTAACCATCGATAAAGTATTGACATCTGATGCATTTGAAAATGCTATGCGTGTTTTATTGGCGATTGGCGGGTCTACCAATGGCATTGTGCATCTTGCAGCCATTGCTGGTCGCATGGGGCTTGAAATTGATTTAGAAGCGCTCGATAAGATGGGTGATGAAACTCCTGTCTTGCTCGATCTCAAGCCATCTGGTGATCACTACATGGAAAACTTCCATGATGCCGGCGGCATGACTACCCTCTTGCGAGAACTCAAGCCTTTATTAAAACTCAATGCTATGACTGTTACTGGCAGAACATTGGGTGAAGAAATTGATGATGCTCCGCCTAGCTTTAAACAAGATGTGGTGCGTAAATTTAATGATCCCATTTATCCCCGCGGCAGTATTGCGGTCTTGCATGGCAACCTCGCCCCAGGTGGAGCGGTGATTAAGCAGTCTGCAGCCAATGAAAAGCTCATGGAACACGAGGGTCGTGCGGTGGTATTTGAAAATGCTGAGGATCTAGTCACTCGTATTGACAGTCCAGATCTTGATGTCACAGCAGATGACATCCTGGTATTAAAGAATATTGGCCCCAAGGGTGCGCCCGGGATGCCCGAGGCTGGCTATATCCCCATACCCATGAAATTGGCACGTGCTGGCGTGAAAGATATTGTGCGCATCTCTGATGGCCGCATGAGTGGGACGGCATTTGGCACGATCGTATTGCATGTCACCCCAGAATCGGCTATTGGTGGTCCATTAGCTCAAGTGCGCAACGGCGATCGCATTCGTTTAAGCGTCAAGAATCGCGAAATTAGTCTGCTGATTTCGGATGAAGAACTGGCCAAGCGCATGAAAGATAACCCCATCACCGAACCGACTGCAGATCGTGGCTACAAGAAATTATTCTTAGACACAGTGACACAAGCGGATAAGGGTGTGGATTTTGATTTCTTACGCGCTGCGAAAATGGTTGGCAAAACACCCAGCAGTCAATAAGCTGGCCTGCTTTGGCTGACTGAATTAGTCAGCCAACACATCCTTGAGCTTTTCTAAAAAAAGCTCTTGGCCATGATTCACCTTTGCTTGCCAATCCTTTGCGGAGTTTTCATTGGCATCATCAGTAATATATTTAAATGACTGCCATGGAATTCCATGCTGATGAGCAACTGTAGCAATAGCAAATAGCTCCATATCTACAACGTCGACCTGTTGTTCATCCAACCATGGATCAAATGCAGTCACAAAGCTATCTCCAGAGCCGCATACATGTTCGCCGCTCAAGGAGAAGTATTCAAATGGTCTTGGACAAAACGGCGTTTGTCCTCTTGGGGCCAAAGGTTCAGTTTGCATATCACGCTGAATCACCCTAGCTATTTCTAATAAGCCTTGCAATTGAGGATTGACTTTGCCGGCAGTGCCAAAGTTCACAATTCGTGTGGGCTGTAAATCCTGTATTGCCTTGAGTGTGGTGAGCGTGGCATTAATCTTGCCAATTCCAGAATAGACAATCTTTACCCCCTGCGGCATTGCTGCGCGCTTGAGCTCGGACTCCAATGCGGTAATAATGAGCAATTCTGTTTTCATGTCTGCCAATAATGAATTTATTAGATTATCTACCCGGAGTCCCAAACTTTCCTAAGCCCGGAATTCTCTTTAGGGATATCTCCCCATTATTAGCTAATCCAGCAGCGTTTAAAGAGGCTATTCGGCAATTAGATAATTTGGCTAAGACTTTTGATTACACCCACATTTTAGGGATTGAATCGCGCGGCTTCATCTTTGGTTCAGCCCTGGCTCACCATGCTCATAAGGGGCTAGCGCTAGCCAGAAAGCCTAATAAGCTCCCCTTAGCTAGTCACCGAGAATCCTACGGCCTTGAATACGGCAATGACTCCTTAGAACTTCAGCAGTCCACCTTACCGCAAGGTGCGCGTGTTTTATTAATTGATGATGTCTTGGCTACTGGAGGCACCTTGATTGCTGCCAATAAGCTACTCAAGAGTGCTGGCTTTGAAGTGTGTGGCGCCTTAACCTTGTTAGAAATCGCGGGCTTAAATGGCTCAGCAATACTCACACAACATGGGATACAAAATAAAACCTTAATAGTTGCTTAGACAAGGTTTAAATGATGCTCTTGGCACTTTTCAAAAGCTTCATTGCACCCCAACCAACAGCGAGCGCTTTGCTAGCCAACTTGGGCTTGTAATGGGCCAGCACTGCAAAGGCAGTACTCCATAGAACTGGGTTATTGCGCAGGAAATTAACGGTATCGATCCCCTTGTCAGCCCAGGAGAGTGGCTTTTCCCAGGGTTCAAAGTGGGTGGCGAGTTCCTGCCGCTCCTTAGCCGACCTATTCTGCAATTCTTGACGGCGCTTTTCTAAGGCCTTGAGATTGTTGCCCATTACTTAGACAGTTCCTCGCGGTCTTTCTGGAGCTCAGAGATAGTAGCTTCAAATAATTTGGGCATGGTTCGCAAAGATTGCAGAATGACCGCAGCCAAAATCACACCTACCGCTAAAAATCCACTCGTTAATAAAGTGAGCGCCAAGATGCGGTCGGTTTCCCAGCTATAAATCACGATCAACAATGCCAGCATCACCAAGCCAAAGAATAAAAAGAATAAAGCAAAAACAATCATCACCAGCAAGCTAATGAATTTGCTTCTGGCAATTTGTACATCCGTTGAGATTAATTCAAGACGGGTTTGCGCAATCGAGGCACCAGTGGAAACTAAATTCTTGAGCGAGGAAAGTAAATTTTCTTGTGACATTATTTTCCTAGCGGCGACGAATGAATAAGCCGATCAACAATCCTAGACCAGCAGCTACTCCAACAGCCTCCCAGGGATTTCGATGCACAAACTCATCAGCGCTTTCAGCAACAACTTTCGCTTTATCGGTTAATGAACCTTGTGCATTCGAAAAATTCTCTTTTGCACTGGAAAGTGTCTCTAGCGCCTTTGAGCGAATTGAACCGATCACGCCATCCTCTTGTCCTGCCGTCGCCTTAATCAAAGCCTCAGCATCTGCCATCAGGGCTTTGAAATCGCCAACCAATTGCTCAGAATCAATGCTCGCTTCCGGATGTTCAATGTGTGCTGGTTTTCTAGCTGTCATGGCATTACCTTAAAAAATGGCTTATGTTCCATTCTAAGCAATTATGAGTTCCCACCCAATAATAAAACCGTCATACCGGCATTTCCTTCCTTAAAAAGCTTTAGATGACGCTTTAAACTGGGGCGTCTTCTCAATAGGGCATGGTAAGCATCGCTTGCATAAGCAACATCCTCGCCAAAGAAATACTCATCAACTCGATCTGAAAAGTAATTATTTTCTAGAGCATCATGTACAGCCCATTTAATGCGACCACCCTCACCACTCGACCCGTAACCATGAATAAGCAGAATCACTTTGGCTCCTAGCTCACTCGCACGGCGTAAATGGTGAGTTAAGCGGTCCAATGCTTCTTCTGCACTTGGGCCGCCCCGTTTTAAGTTCAGCTCAATCGTATCGTGTAGCAATATAGGCAAGGTCTCGCTACCACAATGATGGCAGTCGTGCATTAGTGGCCGAGGATTGCCGCAATCAGGACATTCACATGGGAGAGCCATTTAGAAATTCCTGTTATAAATATCGAATAATAAAAAGGAGACAGTAATGCATTGCACCATTATGAAGGGGCTATTGCTTGCCCTGCTATCGATTTCTATTAACGCATTGGCCCATAAACCCAATGAACCGACTCATCAGATATATCCCGAAGGTGATTTAGCCCTAGAAAATGGCTCAGTCATCAAAGACTTTGATCTGTCATACACAACTCAAGGCACATTAAACGCTGATAAGAGCAATGCCATCCTCATGGTCACTGCGATTGGCGGAAATCATCATCGCATTGACTACCTGATTGGCCCCGGAAAAGCGCTTGATACTGATAAATACTTTGTGATCTGCACTGATGCCATTGGTAACGGGCTAAGTACTTCACCTTCAAACAGCAAGTCGCAGCCTAATGTGAGTTTTCCAGAGTTCAATATGCGCGATATGGTGAACAGTCAGCATCGCCTGATTGCCGACCACTTTGGCATCAAGAAATTAGTCGCCGTTGTTGGCGCTTCGATGGGCGGCATGCAGGCACTGCAATGGGCCGTTTCTTATCCCAATGCTATGCAGGCCATTATTCCGATTATTCCACTCGCCAAAACCCATGCTTGGACCACTGGCGTACTGGAGATGCTACGTCAAAGCATCATGACTGACCCAGCTTATCAAGGTGGTAAGTACGATAAACCCGTTGAGCAAGGAATGCGTCTTTGGTCTGGATGGCTCAGTGGTGTGATTGTGAGAACCCCCGCCTATCAAGATCAACTAAATGCAACAACTGAGGCCGAAGTGGAATATCTCAAAAAGGTACAAGACAGTGGCTGGAAGCGTATGGATGCTAATGACTGGATCTGGCAATCACGTGCTTACGACCGCCATGATGTTGGCCAAACCAAAGGTTTTAATGGCGATACAGCTGGCGCCCTCAAATCCATTAAAGCTAAAACGCTCATCCTCGCTGGCACCGGTGACTTACTCAATCCTGAAGCAGATGCTAAAGCATCGGCCAAACTGATTCCAGGAGCAAAGTATCTGGCTATTAATGATCGCTTGCCTATGGGGCATCTATCCGGTGCCGGCGCAACTAAAGATGAAAATGAATTTCAGAACAAGGTGATTGCAGAATTCTTGGCAACACTCAAAAAATAACAAAATATTCCAACCAGCAGGAGACAAGCATGGATCATCAAAGACGAAAAATATTGCAGTATTCATTGGGCGTAGCATCACTACCCATCATCGGCGGCATAGGTACAAGCTTAGCTCAACAGGGTTTATCCGCACCCGGTGGATATGATTTGTTAGTGACAGGCGCGCGCGTGATTGACCCGTCACAAAATTTAGATGCGGTAATGGATATTGGCATCCGCAATGGCCGCATCGTTGATATACAAAAAGATTTACCAAAAGATAAGGCTGCCCAGCAAATTAATGCTAGCGGCAAAATCATTACTCCTGGTTTAGTTGATTTACATGCACACACCTACCCTCAGGCCTCTGCCATTGGTTTACCGGCCGACGAACTGGTACCATTTACTGCCACGACCACCTATGTGAGTGCTGGCGATGCTGGTGGCAATAACTTCTCTGCCTTCAAACACTACATTCAGGCACAAGCAAGAAGTCGCATGTTTGCATTTGTTCATATTTCATCTATTGGCTTGGCTGGCTACCCCGTAGGCGAAATGAGAAATATCGATTACGCCAATATTGATTTAGCAGCACGGGTTGTTAATGAAAATCCTGACATCGTTCTCGGAATTAAAGTTCGCGAGACACTGGATGTCGTTGGAGAAAATGGCATTGAACCATTACGCCGCGCAAGGGAAGCGGCAGAACGCTCAGGCGTTAAAGGTGCTCGAGTGATGTGTCACATTGGCAATGCCCCTGGAGACCTCAGTAAATTATTGGATCTGTTGCGCCCAGGCGATATCCTGACCCATGCCTATAGTGGCGCAGGTAATAACACCGTACAAAATGGCAAACTCATTGCAGCAGCGCTAGAAGCAAAAAAACGCGGCGTCATCATAGATGTTGGTCATGGCGGTGGTAGCTTTGACTTTACTATTGCCGAACCTGCCATCCAGCAAGGCTTAATACCGGATACGATCTCCTCCGACTTGCATGCCTTCAGTGGAAACTCTCCCAGCATTCCTTATTTACCCAATGTCATGAGCAAGTTTTTAACGCTTGGTTTTAGTTTGAATCAAGTAATAGCCATGACAACCAATAGACCAGCAGCCATTATTAATCGAGATCCATTGCTGGGCACTCTCAAGAAAAATGCCCCGGCCGATATATCTATTTTGGATCTGGTTGAGAAACCTGTGGAATGGTTGGACACGCGCGGCAATAAACGACCAGGCATGTATAGCCTGGTTCCAGTACAAACAATTCGTGCAGGCAGGCCTTTCGGGCGACCTTTTGTAGCCCCCTTCGGCTACTAAAACTTATTACGCAAGGCCTCTCAAGGTCTTGCGTATCTCTATCTTATGAGCAGTACTTCATCTCTAAAGTACTTGCATCTTTAGCTTTGTCATCAACCATCAAATTCATTGCCTTCTGGGCGACTTCTCGATTGTCCTGAACCTTTAGTGTTGCCGAAATCAAACTTGCAACATCTTTGCGGATAGCTGTATTGCCGTACTGAAGATTTTTCAAGGTTGCCACAGTCTCAGCTGAAATCTTGCATTGTTGAGTCATCAATGCCGATGAATCAGTTGTTGTGTTGGCATAAGCAAATGCAGCTACGGATACACAAACGCCTGCTAGTAATGTCTTTTTCATTTTATTTCCTAACTTTCTGACCGCACGTTGGACAACAACCTGAATCTTTTGCTTTAAATTTTCTGAGCGCTGCGTAAACACTAGATTCCGAGATCTCCATCTTTCTCGCAGCCTGAGCAGCACTCAAACCCTTCCCCACCCACTCAATCGCTTGATGGGTTTTTGGCACCAGTCTTTTCATAACACTCCTTTCATGTGAGTACTATAGCACACAACTTCAGAAGTTGTGAAGTTGTGAACAATAATTTATTGTTGTCGTTTTTATGCATCAAACCGAATAAATAAGAGCCAGAGAAAGCTTTATGATCGAGCTATTGTTTTGAACATACGGTAAAAATGAACGCCAAACTACTACGTCATTGCATGAATGTATGGCCGCCCTTCTGGGGGGCAGGCATTAAGGTGGAGATGATTTCTAAGGATTACCGTAGCGCTAAAGTAAGCCTGCGATTTGGGCTCTTAAATCGCAATATTGTTGGAGTGCATTTTGGTGGCAGCCTTTTTGCCATGACGGATCCATTTTTCATGATCATGTTTTCTCAAAATCTGGGGAAAAATTACGTCTTTTGGGATCAAGCTGGAAAAATTGAATTTCTAAAGCCCGGCAAAGGCAAAGTCATCGCAGAATTTGAAATCAACCAGGAGCAGATTGATTCTTTAGTAAATGCTGCAAGCTCAGGTGAAAAAGTTTTGAAAGATTACAGTGTTGACGTAAAAGACAAGCTGGGCGATACAGTTGCCAGGATTACTAAAACCCTTTATGTCAGGAAAAAGAGTGCTTAGGCATTTAAAAAATCTGTTTTCCTAGTGCATATATGCCTCAGGATCAAGCCGGTGCATTTCAGCCTCCATCCAAGACTCAAGTTCTGCCTGTAATTCATCCTCAGTTTTGCCTGCCACTGTAATAATGGGGCCGATAGATACGGTAATGAGCCCAGGACGCTTGAGCACGGTATTTCTAGGCCATGTTGCTCCTGAATTTTGGGCAACTGGAAGAATGTCACTGTGCGCACTCATCGCCAAACGCACCCCACCTTTACGATACGATTTAAATGAACCTCTAGGTGTCCGCGTGCCTTCTGGGTAAATGACTATCCATTCGCCCCTTGAAAGGGTTCTTTCACCTTGCAAAGCAACCTTAGCGCGCGCTTTATCGCGATCACCACGATTAATATGGATCATTTTTAGTGAGGCCAAGGCCCACCCAAAAAAAGGTAGAAAAAATAATTCCCTTTTAAACACAAAGCAAAGTTGTCTTGGAAAGATTGATGGGTAGGCAATGGTTTCCCATGCTGACTGATGTTTACCTAAAATAATTAAGGGCTTATGTGAATTCTGAGGAATATTGCTAAAGCCTTCAATTTGAAAGCGAATGCCACACAGTAGCGTTAAAGCCTTCAGTGCAAGACGACACCAAGATACTCCAATGTTGTAGCGGGTATGAACATTGGTAAACGGGATTACCAGCACAATAACTGACGCGTAAATACTTACAGTCGTAAACAGGAAAAAATAGAAGGCAAGGGAGCGCAGCCAAAGAATCACGATTACAGCAGCCCTTTAAATATTGATTTACCTGTTCAATTTTATCCTAGCAGCCTTTGCTTGGCGGCATTGAACTCTACTTCAAGTTGATCAATAATTTGAGCTACGCTTGGTATTGTGTCAATTAACCCAACGCCCTGACCTGCGCCCCAAATATCTTTCCATGCCTTAGCACCAGAACTATCTTTGCTTGCTTGAGAAAGCTTGGCAAATGCCTGAGGATCACCTTTGGGTAGATTATCGGGGTCTAAGCCGGCACTGAGGATGCTTTGCTTGATGTAGTTCCCATGAATGCCCGTGAAGTGATCCGTGTAAACGATATCGGCTGCCTGAGCAGAAACAATTGCCTCTTTATATTGATCGCTAGCATGCGCTTCTTTACTGGCAATGAAGCGCGTACCCATATAAGCAAAATCTGCGCCCATGGCTAAGGATGCCAAGACTGCATCACCAGTAGAAATAGCGCCCGATAGAATAATCGGCCCTGAATACATTGCCCTCACCTCGCCAACGAGGGCAAATGGTGATAATCCCCCAGCATGACCGCCAGCGCCAGCTGCGACCAGAATCAAGCCGTCCACACCAGCCTCAAGCGCTTTTTCTGCATGACGAATACTAATCACATCGTGAAGAACAATGCCGCCATAGCTATGGACTGCATCAACAATCTCTTTGACAGGAGCTCTTAGGCTCGTGATGTAGATAGGAATTCGATGTTTGACACACGTGTGCATATCTTGCTCAAGACGGGTATTGGAGATATGCACGATTTGATTAACGGCCAAGGGTCCGATCTTGGCATTTAAATTTTTACTTTGATAATCTTTTAACTCAGCAGTCATTTGAGTTAGCCATTCATCCAAAAGCTCTGGTGGTCGAGCATTCAGAGCAGGAAAAGACCCAACAATTCCAGCTTTACATTGGGCTAGCACTAATTCTGGGTAGCTGACAGTAAACATCGGGGCAGATATGATCGGTAGTCTTAAGCCCTGCAACACACTAGGAATATTTGTGCTACTCATAATCCCCTTAATTCTCGACGGAGAATTTTTCCGACATTTGTTTTGGGCAGTTCATCTCTAAATTGAATAAATTTAGGACGCTTGTAGTTTGTAAATTCTATTTTGCAGTAGGCGGAAACATCATCTTCAGTCAGATTAGGATCACTTCTGACTATAAAGATTTTTACGGCTTCACCAGTGTCTTCATTGGGCACACCAATTGCCGCACACTCTAAAACACCAGGCATCAAGGCAACAATTTCCTCTAACTCATTTGGGTAAACATTAAAGCCTGATACTAAAATCATGTCCTTTTTGCGATCCACAATTTTGGTATAGCCATCTGCATTCATAATGCCAATATCACCGGATTTAAAGTAACCATCCGGCGTCATCACGCTCTTTGTATCTTCTGGCTTATTCCAGTAACCCGCCATTACTTGTGGTCCACGTATACAAATCTCACCTGGAGAGCCAAAAGGCACTTCGACTCCAGCATCATCCAAAATCAGGACTTCAGTCCCAGGAACGGGCAAACCAATGGTACCGGTGAAGGCAGAGATTAATGGTGTGTTGACACAAGCTACTGGTGCAGTCTCAGATAAGCCATATCCTTCAGCAATGGGTACGCCCGTAATTTTTTGCCATTGGTCAGCCACCCCTTTTTGCATAGCCATACCACCACCAATTGTGACCAATAAATTAGGCAAAACTCCTTTTTTAAATTCAATGCGATGAATCAATGCATTGAATAAAGTATTTACACCAGGGAAGATATTGATATTCGGATGAGTATCTAATAATTTGAGGAAGCCATCTATATCACGGGGATTGGGAACCAACACAAGTAAGCCACCTTTGCGCATACCAAAGAGCGCGCATGCTGTCAGTGCAAAGATGTGATACATCGGCAAAGCACATAGGAAGACCAGTTGCTCATCGCGGCGATTGCGCATACCTGGCTCTAGCCACAACTCCGTCTGAAAAACGTTAGAGAGGATATTGCGATGTAGCAAAATAGCGCCCTTGGCAACACCCGTAGTACCTCCTGTGTATTGGAGGAACGCAATATCGTCAAGGGATGTATTAGGCTTTAAAAAGTGGCTGCTAGCGCCTTTTTGCAAGGCAACCTTAAAAGAATCGTGAGCAAGACTCCAGGCCGGCACTGCCTTCTTCACCTTGCGCACTACAAGGTTAACAATTGCACCCTTTAAGCCAATCAACTCACCAAGACTGGTAACGATGGCTTTTTTCAAAGGAACGTTTGCGGCAATCTGCTGATACACATGCGCAAAGTTTTCCAAAATAATTAAGGCCGAGGCGCCACTATCTTTGAGTTGGTATTCCAGTTCCCTAGCGGTATAAAGAGGATTAACATTAACTACTACATATCCAGCGCGCAAGATACCAAGCATCGTAATCTGAAATTGCACTACATTGGGCAGCATGATGGCTACACGAGCACCAGGCTCTAGGCCAAGAGTTTGTAGATACGATGCAAAATTCTTAGAGAGATGATCCAACTCACGATAGGTAAAGAATTTACCCATGTATTCACAAGCATTACGACTGGGGAAGCGAGCAAAGGATTCCTCGAACATTTCCACCAATGAGGAGTAGGCGGAAATATTGACATCATGAGGCACGCCCTCAGGATAGTTCTTTAACCAAGGCTTGCTGGGATTTAACATAGGCGAGAAATGCAACTCTTTTTCAATAGTTCAAATACAGAAGCTAACAGGGAAAGAAAAAGCCCTCAAAGAGAGGGCTTTTCATCAAGCAATTACAACATTAGAAACGATAGCCAAGACCAACGAGAAAATTCATGCCAGAGCCGCCAAAAGCCATAGTTGCTGTATTTGCGCCACCGGCTGTAACATTATTAAGGCCTATGCTGGCAGTTTTATTGTTGAAGACGCCATAGTTTGCCTCTCCAAGCCAATACAAGCTGCCAGAAATAATTTGCTTATAACCTAGTCCAAGGTTATAGCCACTTAATGTAACAGTTTGGTATGGGACAGAGCTACCAGTAGAGCCAAGGGTTGATGGCGCACTAGAGCCAGATGCGCCCAATGTGACACCAGTGTAGCCAACCTTGGCATAAACCAAGCGATCCTTATCAATAGCAAAACCAGGGGTGAAGCTAATAGCCCATAAATTTTTAACCTGATAAGTTAAATTGACAACTGGGAGAGCGCTACCACCTAAACTAGGAACGAGAGACGGACTTAAAGTGCCGCTTGCACCCCCAGTTGCACCAGTGTAATAAGTCAATCCAAGTCCCAAGAGTTTATCCTGATCTACTGCAAAGTTGTAGCCAAGCTCTACTGCCGCTGTTGCTGTATTAAGCGTGCTTGCAGATGCGGAAGTATTTGCAAAAGTCGAGCCAGCGGGAATTAGAGTTGGACCAGGAAGATAGAACGAATTTGTATTCGAAACCGTGCCGTTGCCAATTTTTGGGAAAAATGAGGCATAACCAGCCTTAATATCCGTAGAAAAACCAGACCAAGCTTGTGCTGGACTAGATTGCGCCATTGCTGAACTTACAGAAATACTAGTTAATGCTAAGGCTAGCACTGTCATTTTTAGTTGCTTCATGTCTCTTCCCTTTTTTACTTTTGATTAATTGTTTTTAACTCTTAGACCACTTTTGTAACTCTAAAGATATTTATTGAAATATCTACCTCGGGTTTTCCCCGAAAAGTTTGCTGTGTTGCACCAATTACCTCCGCTCTTATCTTGAAATTTCATCAAGAGGCCTTCTGAGCTTGCCTATTGCCACTTAATTCTATTTTTTACTGCCATTTACTTTAAATAGATTTGTTGTAATATAAACGAACGATCGTATTATTTTTACAACAAAATGAATAAATGAGCAAACCCATGCTGATGCAAAGGACTAACAAAAAGGAGTTGGCTGAGCCCAAAAAGGGGTTAATGACTAAGGCCTTAATCTTGCATGCCGCTCTAGAAATTGCTAGTAGATCAGGGCTTGAAGGTCTCACTATCGGCACTATTGCGGAGATTGTAAACATGAGCAAAAGTGGTGTTTTTGCTCATTTTGGCTCTAGAGAAGAATTACAAGTTGAAGTTGTACGAGCCTACCATCAGGTTTTTGAGGAGCAGGTATTTGCGCCCGCCCTATCTAAGCCCAAGGGGCTACCACGCCTTAAGCAAATGATTGACTCATGGCTCAAGATGAGTGTTGGTGGCGATACCTCCAGCTGCTTCTTCATTTCAGGGGCAGCTGAATATGATGACCGCCCCGGCATTGTGCGCGATGAACTGGTGCGAAGTGTTGAAGATTGGCGCGCTGCAATGCTCAGAGCTGTTAAAGAATCGATTACAGCCGGCCATTTAAAAAAATCGGTCAATGCAGATGCCCTGCTGTTTCAACTCTACAGCATAGTGCTCGGCGTTCATCATGATTCGCGCTTTTTGGGTCACTCCAAAAGCCTTACCACTGCAAATGAGTTAATCAAAGAAATCTTTGCAAGCAACAAAGTAAATAAATAAACCTAACAACCATCTTTCTCGAAAAGTTATATGCCCCAATACAACCCCCCCTTGCGCGACATACAGTTTGTTATTCATGAACTCCTCAATGCGGATAAAGCCTTTGCCGCCTTGCCGGCATTTGCAGATGTAGATAAAGACACCATCAATCAGATTATTGAAGAGGCCGGAAAATTCGCAACGGAGATTGCCTTTCCCTTGAATCAAGTGGGCGACAAAGAGGGTTGTACACGCCATGAAGATGGGTCTATCACCACCCCCGCTGGATTTAAAGATGCTTATCAGCAATATGTGGACAGCGGCTGGCCTGCATTGTCATGTGACCCTGAGTATGGTGGGCAAGGATTGCCGCAGTTACTCAATAGCGCTCTATATGAAACACTAAATTCTGCAAACCAGTCTTGGGCGATGTATCCAGGTTTATCGCACGGTGCATACGAATGCCTACATGCTCACGGGACGGATGATCAGAAGAAAATTTATCTTGAGAAATTGGTGTCTGGTCACTGGACTGGCACGATGTGTCTCACCGAACCTCAATGTGGCACTGACTTAGGTATTTTGAAGACTAAGGCGGAACCTCTAGCAGATGGAAGTTATTCCATCACAGGCACAAAGATCTTCATCTCTAGCGGTGAGCACGACTTTACCGACAATATTGTTCACTTAGTCTTGGCGCGACTGCCAGACTCGCCTAAGGGCACCAAAGGAATTTCTTTATTTGTAGTTCCAAAGTTTTTGATCAATGCAGACGGCAGCTTGGGTGCAAACAATCAAGTTTCTTGCGGCTCACTAGAGCATAAGATGGGTATACATGGCAATGCGACCTGCGTCATGAACTTTGATGGTGCGATTGGTACGCTTGTAGGAGAGCCTCACAAAGGTCTTAATGCGATGTTTGTGATGATGAATGCCGCACGCTTAGGTGTAGGCATGCAAGGCCTTGGCTTGACGGAGGTTGCTTATCAGAACTCTGCCGCCTATGCCAAAGAGCGCTTACAAATGCGCAGTCTTACTGGCGCTAAAGAACCTGAAAAGGCAGCTGATCCGATCATTGTGCATCCAGATGTGCGCAGAATGCTGCTCACACAGAGAGCCTATGCTGAAGGTGGTCGGGCCTTTGCTTATTGGGTCGCCTTAATGATTGATACGGAACTGAATCATCCGGATGAGAGTGTTCGTAAAGATACTGCTGATATGGTCACCCTGCTCACCCCCATCATTAAAGCTTTCCTCACAGATAACGCGTTCACTGCTACAAATGAAGGCTTACAAGTTTTTGGTGGGCATGGCTATATTGCCGAATGGGGCATGGAGCAATATGTTCGTGATGCACGTATTAATATGATTTATGAAGGTACTAATACGATTCAATCCCTTGATCTTTTGGGGCGCAAAGTACTTGGTGATATGGGTGCGAAACTCCGCAAGTTTGGCAAACTCGTTGAAACTTTCATTGAAGAAGAAGGTGTTCGCAAAGAAATGCAGGAGTTCATCGACCCCTTAGCCGACATCGCTACCAAGGTAGAGAAACTGACCAAAGAAATTGGCATGAAAGCCATGATGAACCACGAAGAAGTGGGGGCTGCGGCCGTTCCTTATCTTCGTACTGTAGGGCATTTGGTCTATGCATATCTCTTTGCCCGTATGGCCAAAATTGCTTTGGCCAATAAGTCAAGTAATGATCCTTTTTATCAGGCCAAAATCGCAACTGCCCGCTTCTACTTTGACAAGCTCCTTCCTGAAACTGCCACCTTGATTAGCCAGGCACGCGCTGGCTCGAAATCATTAATGGCAATGCCTGCTGAACTCTTCTGAAAGACTGGATATGACTGAAAATAACATCATTAAAAAAGTAGCCATTTTGGGTGCCGGAGTGATGGGCGCTCAAATTGCCGCTCAATGTATTAATGTTGGTCTCCCAGTAATTTTATTTGACTTGCCTAGCAATTCTGATGATGGCAAGACAGTGAATAAAAATGCTATCGCACTAAAGGCTATTGAGAATCTTAAAAAACTGAAGCCAGCACCCTTAGCCTTAGCAGTAGATGCAAATTTGATTATTGCAGCCAACTACGAAGATGATTTGGGTCTTCTGGCAGATTGTGATCTGATTATTGAGGCAATTGCTGAGCGTCTAGATTGGAAACATGCCCTCTATGAAAAAGTAGGGCCCCATATTCCGGCGCATGCCCTCTTTGCCACCAATACCTCTGGCTTACCGATTGGTGAGCTAGCCAAGGGATTTTCTGGTGACCTCAAGCAGCGTTTTTGTGGAGTCCATTTCTTTAATCCGCCAAGGTATATGCACCTGCTAGAACTTATCCCAGCAAGCGATACTGATCCAGCGGTATTAGATGCTCTTGAAACCTTCATGACCTCCACTATGGGCAAAGGTGTTGTTCGAGCAAAAGATACGCCGAATTTTATTGGTAATCGCGTGGGAGTTTTCTCGATTCTTGCTGTGTTTGCAGAGGCTCAAAAATATGGTCTTGGTTTTGATGAGGTAGATGCGATTACTGGCAGTAAATTAGGTCGCGCTAAATCTGCCACCTTTAGAACGAGTGATGTTGTTGGTTTGGACACCATGGCTCACGTCATCAACACCATGGAAGTCGCTTTACAAGACGACTCCTTTTCAACCTTATTCAAAACACCGGATGTTGTTGCCAAGTTAATTGCTAAAGGCGCTTTGGGTCAGAAGACTAAAGCGGGTTTTTATCGCAAGGATGGCAAAACAGTACTTGTATTAGATGCTACTACTGGAGAATACAAGCCCTCTACTGCCACAATCGAACCCATTATTGAGCGCATTCTTAAAAAGCCGATTGCCGAACGTCTTGAGCTTCTCAGAAACACCGATGATCCACAGGCGCAATTCTTATGGTCTATTTATCGGGACATCTTCCACTATTGCGCCATTCATCTAGGGAGTATTGCGGATTCTGCTCGTGAAATTGATTTTGCAATGCGCTGGGGTTATGGCTGGGATAAGGGTCCATTTGAAGATTGGCAAGCTGCTGGTATTACGCAAGTGGCTAACTGGATCAAAGAGGATATCGACGCAGGCAAGACGCTCAGTAAAGAGCCTTTGCCAGCTTGGGTATTTAGCGGCCCTGTTGCAGAGAAGCAGGCTTTCCATACACCAGAGGGATCGTGGTCTGCAGCAGAAGGAAAATATATTCCGCGTTCCTCCCTTCCCGTCTACAAGAAGCAAGCATTTAGAGCATCTCTTCTGGGTGATGGTTCACCCGATCCAAGAACGGCTGGTACCACCATCTATGAGAATCCAGACCTGCGCGCTTGGGTAGATGAGCGTCAACCAGAGGTCTTGATTGCTTCGTTTAAATCCAAGATGAATACCTTTAGTCCTGATGTATTAAATGGACTTCAAAAGGCCGTTAAGATTGCTGAAGAACATTATTCTGGTTTGGTTATTTGGCAACCCACCTCATTGAAGTTAGGTACACCTGGCGGACCTTTCTCTGCAGGTGCAAATTTAGAAGCTGCCCTACCCATGGTTATGAAGAGCGGTCCGTCTGGAGTTGAGCCTTTTGTAAAACTCTTCCAAGACACCATGATGAGAGTTAAATACTCTCAAGTACCAGTGGTCGCTGCAGTATCGGGTGTTGCATTGGGTGGTGGCTGTGAGCTCGTGCTGCAATCCGCGCGTAGAGTTGCGGCAATGGAAAGCTATATCGGCTTAGTTGAAGTTGGTGTTGGGTTACTCCCTGCGGGAGGCGGCCTTAAAGAAGCGGCCATTCGTGCGGCTCAAGGTGTAAATCTTGCAGGCAACACTAACTTCCTAGATTTCACTAAAGCCTCTTTCGAAAATGCTGCCATGGCAAAAGTATCTTCATCTGCCCAAGAAGCAATGAAGATGGCTTACTTGAAAACAGGCGACATTATTGTCGCTAACGTATATGAATTACTTGCGCTGGCGCAAAGCCAAGTTAAAGCAATGCGTTATTCAGGTTATAGGCCACCGATTCCAACGCTTATTCCTGTAGGCGGACGTTCTGTTGCTTCAACTGTGATGGGCCAAGTGGTGAATATGCGGGATGGGGGATTCATCTCTGAACATGATGCCCATATTGCTCAAAAAATCATTGAAATTATTACTGGTGGCAATGTTGATGCAGGCACCCTCGTAACTGAAGAGTGGCTCCTGAAACTAGAGCGTCAAGCTTTTGTGGAATTGATTGGGCATCCCAAAACAATGGAGCGCATTATGGGCCTGCTCCAAAACGGCAAACCGGTTAGAAACTAGGCACTCAAACACAATACGAGAACATATTCATGATTAAAAATATTCAAGACGCTTATATTGTTGCCGCCACTCGGAGTGCTGTTGGCAAATCAGGTAGAGGCTCTTTACGCAACACTAGACCGGATGACTTGTTGGGCAATGCCCTTCAACACGTTCTTACACAAGTACCTACACTGGATCCTGCTGCGATTGAAGATGCCATCATCGGCTGCGCTATGCCAGAGGCACAACAAGGCTTAAACATTGCACGTATTGGTCTACTGCTGGGTGGACTGCCCAATACTGTTGGCGGCATTACCGTAAATCGATTTTGCTCCTCTGGATTAAATGCTATAGCAATGGCTGCTGATCGCATTCGGGTAGGCGAAGCTGACATCATGATTGCTGGCGGTGTCGAATCAATGAGTATGGTTCCTATGGGCGGCAATACTCCGTCCATGTCTCCAGCAATATTTATGGGCGATGAAAATATTGGAATAGCCTATGGTATGGGTTTAACCGCCGAAAAAGTAGCTCAGCAATGGAAGATCAGCCGTGAAGATCAAGATGCCTTCGCTCTCGCCTCCCATCAAAAGGCGCTTGCTGCTCAAGCCGCTGGTGAATTTAATGCTGAAATCTTTCCAGTAAAAATAGCCAATCGAGCTATGAACTTTGATCAAGGTCAAGTCGATATCGAATGGAGTGAGTTTGCAAAGGACGAGGGTCCGCGTATTGATACCTCTCTTGAAGGTCTGGCCAGACTGAAATCGCCTTTTGCTGCTAAAGGGAGTGTTACTGCTGGCAATAGCTCACAAACATCGGATGGTGTTGGTGTTCTTATTCTCGCTAGTGAAAAGGCCATTAAAACTTTTGGCCTCACCCCTCTTGCACGCTTTGTGAGTTTTGCGATCAAAGGTGTTCCCCCTGAGATTATGGGTATTGGACCCAAAGAGGCTATTCCCGCAGCACTGAAGTTGGCAGGACTCACTCAGCAAGATATTGATTGGCTTGAGTTAAATGAAGCTTTTGCTGCCCAGTCACTAGCAGTTATTCGCGATTTGCAGCTAGATCCGAGCAAAGTCAATCCATTGGGAAGCGCCATTGCATTGGGGCATCCCTTAGGTGCAACTGGAGCTATCCGTGCTGCAACAGCAATACATGCGTTACAAAGATGCAATCTGAAGCATGCAATGGTGACCATGTGCGTTGGCACAGGTATGGGCGCTGCTGGAATTTTTGAACGTTGTTAAAACGATTTGGAGACTCAATCATGATAAAAAAACAATTCTCTATCTTCTCCATCTGTTTGGTTAGCATAGTCTACGGCAATGCTTATGCTCAAAGTGCAGATCCTGCTATTGGTGTCTGGAAAACGATTGATGACAAAACTAATCAACCTGCTTCTTTAATCAAAATTGAACAAGTGAATGGGGTTTTGGAAGGAACCATCATTAAGACCTTTCCAAGACCTAATGAAACGCCATTGGTTTACTGCAATCTATGCAAAGATGATCGCAAAGATAAACCGATTGTTGGCATGAAAATCATGACCGACTTGAAGCAAGATGAATCTGGAGCTTGGTCAGGAGGAAAAATCCTAGATCCTAAAGAAGGTGAGATCTACAAGGTAAAAATTGTGACTGAAGATGGGAAAAAAATGGATGTCCGTGGCTATATTGGGATTCCCCTCTTAGGCAGAACCCAAGTTTGGTACAAGGCTGAACAGTAGGTTTTTCTAATTTGAAATATAAGCCAAGCTAATCTAGATCTTTAAATTTTGGAACACGTTTTTCCATAAAGGCGCTTAATGCCTCTTTGGCTGCTGGGCCTTTTAGCCTTTCCATAAATAAGCTCGCTTCAGCATCTATTTGCTCAAGTATTTCTGATTTCAATCTACCGCTCTTTAATAGTGCTTTGGTCTGTAATAGCGACCCAAAAGACATCGCTGTCAGCGCCTTTGCCCGCTCCTCTGCATAGTGAAGTGCGGAGGATTCCAATATTACCTTGTTAACAAAACCCATTTTGTGGGCCTCCTCTGCTGACAAAGGTTCGCCGAAGAATAAAATTTCTGAGGAGCGTTGGTGCCCAATAAGACGTGGCATCAATAAAGTGATGGCGCCTTCTGGAACCAAGCCTAATGCGACAAATGGAAAAATAAATCTTGCACCTTTTTGGGCGTAGACCAAATCACAATGAAATAACATGGTTGAGCCAATGCCCACTGCAAAACCATCAACGGCAGCAATCAGCGGCTTTTTGAGCTCTGCAAGAGACCTAAGTAAATTAATGGGCGGAGCATGTTCGAGCGTAATCGGCGAGTTTATAAAATCCTGAATATCGTTACCAGCTGAAAAAGTATTGCCTGCTCCTGAAAGCAAAATGACCTTAACCTCAGGATCCAGATCTGCAGCAATCAGTACCTCCCTCAACTCTCGATACATCGCACTAGTAAATGAATTTTTTTTCTCGGGACGATTAAATACTATCTTCAGTATTCCTTCTTGCTGTTGATGCTCAATCATGCGATGAATTGCCTTCAGTTGTATCGATGGGAGCGAATCATATCAACTGCCTTTTCGGCAATGACCATGATAGGAGCGTTTGTATTGCCACCAATGAGCGTAGGCATGATCGAGCCATCAACAACGCGCAAACCCTCGATCCCGTGAACCTGAAGTTTTGAATTCACGACAGACATAGCATCATTACCCATCTTACAAGTACCTACAGGGTGATAGACAGTATCGGCCCTATTGCGGATGATCTGGCGAATATCATCATCAGTATGCACATTCGGTGTAAAAATATCTTTCTGCCTAATATTGGCGAATGTGGGGGCATCCATCAGTTTTTTGGTCAACTTATAGCCTTTCACCAGGGTTTCCAAGTCATCATCCTCCTTTAAAAATCCAGGATCGATGAGTGGTGCTTCATTCATGCTGTTGCTAGCTAATGTGAGTTGCCCACGACTCTTTGGCCGAAGCACACATACATGGCATGAGTAACCGTGAGCCATATGTAATTTGCGTGCATGATCTTCAACCAAGCTCACTACAAAATGTAATTGCACATCCGGTGCATCTAAATTGGGGTCTGTTTTGAGAAAGCCTCCCGCTTCTGCAAAGTTAGTAGCAATCATGCCTTGGCGCGTGCGGATGTATTTCATGATTTCGCCAGTTAGTCTTACCGTTCCACCCAGAGAGATGCCAATCAGATCTAAGCTTTTTGCAGAATAGCCAAATATAAAGTCTGGATGGTCTTGCAGATTTTTCCCTACCCCTGGTAGATCGTGAATCACCGGAATTCCGAACTTCTGTAATTGCTCTGCAGGCCCAACTCCTGAAACCATTAATAATTGCGGTGTGTGAAAAGCACCAGCGCACAAAATCACTTCTTTGTTGGCTCGAATGATGTGCTGCTTACCTCCCTGGGTATAGCTCACACCAGCCGCACGACGACCTTCGAAGAGAATGCGCTCAACCTGCACTCCAGTTTGGACGTGAAGATTTTGACGCTTGTCCATATGAGGGTGGAGATATCCACGAGCAGCGCTCCAGCGTTCGCCATTTCGATGCGTTACTTGGTAAATACCTAAGCCCTCTTGGCTCTCGCCATTGAAATCATTGTTTATTGGGAAGCCTGCTTCTTTTGCAGCATTGAGATAAAGCGCTTGAAAAGGATTGTGAGATTGCAAATGTGAAACGTGCAGTGGCCCATCATTTCCGTGGTATCCACCCTTAAATGAAGCGTTATTTTCGCTTTTCTTGAAATAAGGCAGCATATCATCGTATGACCAACCGTCATTACCAAGGCTTGCCCAGTGGTCATAATCTACTCTATGCCCTCGGGTATAGATCATGGCATTGATTGCGGAAGAGCCCCCTAAACATTTACCTCTAGGCTGATAGCCACGGCGGCCATTCAAACCAGGTTGAGGCACTGTTTCAAAAGCATAATTATTAATCTTGGTTGGCAACATCGCCACTGCTGCTGCTGGCGTATTAACCAACCAACTATCACCCTTACCTCCTGCTTCTAGCAATGCAACCGTGGTGTTTCCGTCCTCGCTTAGACGACCAGCAATGACACTACCACCAGATCCCCCGCCGATAACGACATAGTCAAATGTATTGCTAGCCATATTTGCCAGTCTTGTTGTAAGTAGTTATTCGAGTAAAAATGCTGAGTTCAGTCAGCGCCTATAAATTCTTGCACGAGCTGATGGCTGCAGATTTATTTTGTTCAAGTCGCCCGCATAGTGCTTGACTACACGATGATCCATTAAGGCAAACCACAGGGGTGGACAGTACGCAACCGTAATCATGGATGCGTATCCTCCAGGCAGTTGTGGCGCCTCATCAAAGTGCCGCAAGGCTTGATAGCGGCGCGTAGGATGGGCATGATGATCTGAATGTCTTTGCAAGTGATAGAGAACAATATTTCCAACAATATGATTGCTATTCCATGAGTGCTCAGGAGCGCAACGCACATATTGACCATTCGCATCCTTCTGACGAAGAAGACCGTAGTGCTCAACATAGTTCACCACTTCGAGCATCGAGGCGGCATATACACCCTGCAGCGCAAGAAAGATGAGGGCGCTCCAACCAAGCCAAGTGATTAGAATGCCATAAAAAAGAATGCTTAAAGACCAAGCCTGAAGGTTTTCATTATGCAAACTCCAAACGCCTTTACCTTGTCTTTGGAGGCGCTCACGCTCAAGACCCCAAGCAGAAACCAAGCTATAGAAAACGGTGCGCGGTAAAAATATCCAGAAGCCCTCACCCATTCTTGCGCTTGCTGGATCTTCAGGTGTGGCAACTCTTTTATGATGCCCACGATTATGCTCAACAAAAAAATGGCCATACATTGATGGTGCCAAAGCAATTTTTGCAAGCCAGCGATCCAAGATTTCTTGTTTATGCCCAAGCTCATGGGCTGTGGCTATGCCGATACCATTAATCGAGCCCACTGAGAACACTAAAGCGATGTAGGCATACCACTCTAGGGACTGCGTTGTTGCTAACCAAGCGCCGTATATCGTGCCAGCAATTTGAAACGGTACATAAGCCCACACCAATACTCGATAAAAAAAATCTTGATCAAGTTGTGCAACAGCTGATTCTGGCGGGTTACTGAAATCTTCACCGAATGTGAGATCAAGTAAAGGAATAATCAAATGAATAAAGATAGGGGCAAAAAGAAGATAGAGCCACTGACCAGTCCATGCGTAAGTAAGTAAGGATGCGGTAAATGCCGCTGGGATGGCTGGACTAAATAGCCAGAACCAGCGCTTGTCGTTCCAATTGTTATCACTAGACAAGGTGAATGAACTCATTTGCGCGCTCCATTTAAGGCGAAAACTTATCCATTAAGGATATAGCTAAGTCAGAATATCAACCCTAGATACAAACCCCAATCATTAGCCCTTGGTGATACAGACAAGCAAACTAGCCAAATAAAAAGCCGCCCGAAGGCGGCTTTCAGTAAAACAGTTAAAACGAATTAAGCGGCTTTACGGCTTTTTGCAGCTGGCTTAGCAGGTGCGTACTGACCCTGAATGTTTGCCAATGCAGCGTCAACACTCTTCTCAAAGTTTGCAAATGCATCAGTTGCAGTAGCGCGAACTTGATCAAACTGTTGGAGTGAAGTTTCGAAAGCAGATGTGAATGCAGAGATAAAAGCCTCTGAACCAGCAGGAGCAGTCTTAGTAGCTTGTTTAACAAACTTAACTAGATCGTCACGTGCATCATCAATAGAAGCGTCAACTACTTGAGCAACTTCTTTGTTACCGTTACGAACTACTTTGTTAACTTTAGCTTGGTAAGCAGCAGCGTACTTAGCGGCTTCTTGAGCAACTTCTGGCTGAGCTAATTTAGATAATTGTTGTGCATCTTTAATAGCTAACAACTGTGCGCTAGCGTCTTGAGCTGCGGCTAAAGCATCTTTAGCAGCTGCTTGATTGATTTCTGCTAATTCTTGCGCGCTTTCAACGGCTACTTGAGCTAAATGTTTTGCACTTTCAACAGCTTTAGCTTGAGCTTGAGAGATTTGATCGTTTAATTGGTTTTGAAACATGATTATTTTCCTTACTTAAGTAGATGAGTTAATTTGTTGCGATGCACCATTCTAAGGAAGTTTTTGTGCACTTGCAACATTTATTTGGATCAAAACAACAATACGTAATAAAAGTAGTCTAAATAGGCTAAAAAGGGCATAAAAGCCAAGTTGATGAGGATTACGCCGTATACATATGCGAAGAAAGTGCCCCTAGAAGAGACAATAGTATGATTCGGAGGGTCTAAGGGATCTAAAAATGTACCGTATTGCTTTGTTACTAGTAGTGAGTTTTGGGTTGGTGGCCTGCGCCAATAACGATAAAAAGGTTGGTTCATGGGAAGTAAATGACGTATATCAATCGACCATGATCACGCCTAATCCAGTTACCGGTGAAAAAACCTATGTTGGGCCACCCATCAACACAATGGATGCAGCAAATACTTACGAGATGTTTAGTCTTAGAAGTGAACAAACAAAGCAAGGCATCAAATCGTATGAACTTCTTGTTCACCTTACCTATTTTTCTCAATGGCGTTACTATGATTCAGCAACTCTTGAAAATACCCCCTCCTCCTCTTTCAAAGTTATTTCACGCGAAGCAGGCGTTTGCGAAGAAAAAGGATGCATTTTCAAAGAACTGCTCTCCATCAAATTAACAGATGCCTTCTTGAAGGATCATGTTGGAAACGGATTTCAAGTTAGCATTTCTTCTAAGGCGAGGATGAAAAGTGATCTTTATGTACCGCCTGAATACATTAAAGGCTACTTGAAGGCAGTTGACGGGAAAAATTAAGGCTGAGGCTTTGGTTTCTAAAGGTGGTTAAGAAATAAATAAAGGGGCTATAAGCCTCTTTATTTATATAAGCACTTGGCGGAGGTCATTACCTCCGCTTCTAAATTTTCCTAATTATAATTTATTGCTTTCTTATTTTTACTCCATTGATTGACGGTTGATAATGGATTTACGAGCAGCAAGCGGGAGTACTTTAGCTTATTAGCTTTATACATAACAGGGACCATCTATTAGGGGGTGGTCTTTAATAAAATCTAAATTGATTTTCATCCCTATGCCAACACCCTCATAAGGACGCACGAATCCATCGATATCGAGTTCGTAGGCGGCCTTATTCATCATCTCATCTCTAAAAGGATTTAATGAAGTGACATCCCCTTCGAAGTAACCGGGATTGTCGATGGCAGATAAAAAATGGATCGTGGTGCCCATATTAATGGCGGTAGCTGATGTATGGGGATTAATGCTTAACTTAACAGCACTTGCCATAGCCGCAATTCGCATAGATTCAGTCACCCCACCAGTCTTTGATAGATCAGGCTGCATAAACTGTACATCGCCGTCCTCTATGAGGGTTGCAAAATCATAACGAGTGTAATGATTTTCTCCGGCCGCAAAAGGTATGCGTCCCAAACTGCGAGCCATGCGATATGCCTTACGATCCTGCGGAGGAAATGGCTCTTCAAGCCAACTAATACCAGCCTCATCAAAGGCTGGCATCACTTTTCGCACATCCGATAACGAATAATTTGTATTGGCATCAACCAATAGGTCAATCTCGTCACCCACCGCCTTACGAACCGCCTGCACCCTGACGATATCTTTTTCAGCAGTGTCTCCAACCCGGAGTTTTAATGCGCGATAACCAGTTGCCACATGTTCTTGCGCCTCTAGCGCTAATGATGATGGCTCTTGCCAACCCAAAGCAATTCCACCCGCATAGGCCTTGATCCTCTTCGAGGCTCCACCTAGCATTCGATAGAGGGGTTGCTGCGTGATCTGTGAGGCAATATCCCATAACGCAATGTCAATGCCGCTTAAAGCGAGTGCTGCTGCAGCCCCCGTTCCATGGCTAGAAATTTGCATCTTATAAACACGAGCCCAAATTCCATTGATATCCGTTGCGTCCTGATTTATCACCAGCTCCCGCATTGTCGTATCAATTAACTTGGCAATGGCGCCAGGAGCACGGCCGTGATGAGCCTCACCCCAACCAATGTGACCATCCTCAGTTTCAATACGTACTAAGACTGAATCTCGCTTGACACACTTACCAATTCCAAGTCGAACAGATTTATTTTCAGGCACTGGGAAAGAAATCGGGACAGCCTCTAACTTCACTATACGCATAGGATTTTTCATGATGGCGTGCTCAATAAAAGAAATACTTCTGGGTTAACAATATTTTCAACGCGCTTACCATTGAGAATGGCAAGAATTGTCTTTACAGACCCATCGCTCATACCATGCATGCTACTGGCAGTAATCGATGCTATATGCGGAGTAAGCAATAAATTTGGGCAATCAAAGACCGCCTCCTCTCCAGACAAAGGTTGCTGATTATGTACATCCATGGCTGCACCAGCAATACCTCCTATTTTTAGGGCATTGATGATCGCATCAGTATCGACTACTGGTCCGCGAGCAATGTTAATAAGAATGGCATTTGACTTCATAATTGAAATTGAAGCCTGGTCTACTAATCCTCGTGTTTGTTCACTTAAAGGGCAGCAGACTACTATGACATCAGACTGAGTAAATAACTCTATTTTTG
>Ga0364901_10126_pt1 | contig 31143 bp, 19 predicted proteins | sample ExccelJu500002D4_FD_206968 | JGI IMG/M metagenome (GOLD analysis project Ga0364901, IMG submission 206968) | Enriched cells from Trout Bog Lake Hypolimnion, Wisconsin, USA - BchlTB.July09.5000.02.D4 | ecosystem: Environmental > Aquatic > Freshwater > Lake > Hypolimnion/Profundal zone | place: USA...
GCTCTTGGAAGATACCGTCATCTAATTGACCTGCTAGATGGAAAATACCTTTGAGAGAACGTGTTTTCAATTCATCGAGCACCGCGATGACTTCTGCTTCTTTGCTTACATCTGCTTGGCGTATTTGAATCTGTACATCCGGGTGATTTTGATGGAGTGTATCCAGTTGCTGCTGCGCTTGTGGTGTGGGCGCGTGGCGTCCTACTAAAACAATATCGCAAGCGCCATGAGCCGCGAGCCAACGTGCTGTAACGAGACCTAAATCACCCAAGCCGCCCGTAATCAGATAAGTTGCACTGGATTCAATCTTGAGAGGAAGGCTTTCACTTTGAATTACAGGTACACGCTTCAATCGATGGGCATAAGTTTTACCTTGAGAGAAAGCAATAATGGGCTCACGGATACTAATCAGTTCTGATAATTGTAAAACATCGTCCGTATCGATAATCTGAATTGATATATCAGAGTATTCTTGCAGGACTGTTTTGATAAGACCTAACAAGCTGCCTGCGGCTAGATTCTCACCCGAATAAAGTCCTTGAGTAATAAAAATCAGTTTTACGTTTAATTGGCCATATTTGATAAGCGCTTGGATAAGCGTCATCGCCGATTGAAGTACGCTCAATGCATTGTCAGGGTTATTATTGACGGGATATAAAATACCTTCCAGCGCTTCACTGCCCTCTATGCTATCCATAAGGATAAGTTGCGCATCGATAAACGCAGCATCCGATAGCTGAGTCAACAGGCTATCGCTTAATACGTTTGCCTCGGTTCGCCAAATGGCCCATTGGTTATGCAAGGGTTCCCGTGACGCCTGTGTTTCTACTGCTAACGCTAACGGCTGCCATTGCGGGAAGACATAGCTTAGCGTCGCTGAATGAATCAGCGCACTTAGTTGGGCCTGGCTTGTACGGCGCGCACTAAACTGATGGACATCCAATACCACACGCCCTTGTTCATCCAGTAAGCGCACATCAGCCAAGATATGCTGAGCGCTCTTTTCCGTTTGTTGAATATAGGCATAACGTGCACTGTTGGCATCCCCGCTTAGCGTGACACTGCCCATGCTGGCGGGTAAGTACATATCATCTTTTGTATCAACGTCACTTCCTAATAAAGCCAATGCTTGGAAAGCGCCATCCAAGAGCGTGGGATGAATGCTATAGCCCTGGGTCGTTATATGGGTACCCGTGTGCAGCGTTACTAATACAGCGTTTTCGCCTTGATGCACTTCCCGTATCACTTGGAAACTTGCGCCATAGTGAAAGCCCTGTTCTGCAAAGCGCTCATAGAGTGATTCGATGGGGAGGATATTGGGGCATTGTGTGTACAGAGCATCCAGGGATTCAAAAGCAATGACCGGTGTATGATGTTCGCTCAGGCGCGCATCGACATGTCGTATCCAGGTATCATCGCCTTGGTGCGATAAGCTCAAGTAATAAACACCATCTTGTGCTCTTGCCATCAGCTGCACACGCAAAGGTTTCTCACCTAAAACCAAGGGGCGCTCTAGCGTAATATTTTCTAAGCACAAAGTATCTAGCCCAAACGTTTGTTGTAAGCTTAGTAAGGCATCAATAAAGCCTGCGCCTGGGAATAAGACGTCTTCAAAGATTTGGTGGTCGCGTAAGTAAGTTTGGTTGTGTACATTTGAATCAAGGAGCCCGTCCAAGATTTTATTACCATCACTTAATGTCGTTTTGGCTAGCCATAAGGGATGGTTTGTTTTGTCACCCGATAATAGCGCTTTTGTTGGGCTATTGGGCGCGATATCTTCTAGCCAATAGTGTTGGCGATTAAATACGGTTTGAGACAACAATGCTCGTCGCACATAATCCAGCTCGGGCGCTTCTTCAAGGATGACGTGGGCATTGGTGCCGCTAAAACCAAAGCTGCTGATACCAGCTCTGCGCGGCTGATGATTAGTGCTTTTTCTCCATTCCTGGTTACTGACCGGAATACGCGCTGAGAACCGACTTAAATCCATATAGGGATTCAGGGTTGTTAGATGTAGGTTTGCAGGAATTTCTTCATATTGTAAGCTCAACACCGTTTTGATGAGGCCTACCAAACCTGCTGCCGCTTCTAAATGACCTAGGTTACTTTTAACTGTTCCAATGATGAAAGGAAAATCACTGTCACGTTGATGACCATAAACTTCACTGATGGCATCGATTTCAATCGGGTCACCCAGCTTGGTTCCCGTGCCATGGGTTTCGAGATAACTGATACTGCTTGCCGGTAAATTGGCATCGTTAAGCGCTGCTTTTAAAACACTGACTTGTGCTGCTTGATTCGGCGCGGTGATGCCATTAGATAAACCATCTTGATTAATCGCAGAGCCTTTTATCACCGCTAGAATATTGTCGTTGTCGCCCTTGGCATCGGTTAAGCGTTTTAAGACAATCACCGCACAGCCTTCGCCTCTAACATAACCATCTGCATTCGCATCAAAGCTTTTGCAATAACCGTCTGCTGATAACATGCCCGCTTTAGCAAAAGCAATGCTTAATTGCGGCGATAAAATAAGATTCACGCCGCCCACTAACGCTAAATGGCATTCTGCACGTTGCAAGCTCTTACAGGCTTCATGGGTTGCCACTAGCGACGAAGAGCACGCGGTATCAATCGATAATGCAGGACCTTTTAAATTATAAAAATACGCCAATCTTCCTGCGGCAATAGACGCTGAATTCCCCGTGGCATAATAAAGCCCTAAATCTTCAGGCCTTTCAGCTTGTGCTTGCAAGTGTTCGTAATCATGGCTGTAAATTCCAATAAACACACCGGTTAATGAATTGCGCAATTGTTCCACCGGAATAGCTGCATTTTCTAAGGCATACCAACTTTCCTCGAGTAGCAGGCGATGCTGCGGATCCATGTGAGATGCTTCTTTGGGCGAAATATGAAAAAATGCCGCATCAAACATCTCCACTTGATGGATAAAGCCACCTTTACGAATGGGAATAGAAACACCCGCTTCATTTTCTACCCAATCAGGACCTTGCCAGCGATAAGTAGGCGCTTCTTCAATCGCGTCACGGTTTTGGGTTAATAACTGCCAAAAATCATCGGTGTTTTGAATACCACCACTTAAACGACAGCTCATGCCAATAATGGCAATATCTTCATGTGCTTCATTATGATGATTGCGCTCAGGCACTTTGTTCAACGTATTCGTTTGCCCCTGTCCCAAATAGTGACTTAAGGCGGAAAGATTCGGGTATTGAAAAAATAACGTCGGTGAAGGCTCGATGTGGAACGCTTGCGCTACCCAGCGACGAAATTCCATTAAATCTAAAGAATCTAATCCCAACTCTTTAAAGGGTCTATCGAGGCTTACGCCAGTAGCTTTCGAGCCTAAAATACGTTTTAGGCCCGTTGTTAGAGTTTCTTCAATTTTTTCAACACTGGGCTTTTCGGTTATAGTGGATGAGCCTACAGCGCTCATGATATTTTGCAGTGGATATCCAATCAAAAGTCCATTGCCTTCATTTTGAATATCTTCAGGACGATAGCCATAAACGATTTCTCTAATCAATGCCCCATGTTGTTGGTGAAAACGAGGGATGGCATCAGGGATATAGCCTTGTTCATCGCGTGCTTGAACATAATCTTCATAACGCCTTTCATCAGGTTTGAAGTCGCGGCAGCGGGTGATAGCTGCAATGCCTTCAATTCCTGGTAACAATCTTCCCCATCGCAAGACAAAATTAAGCAACTGGTCGCCGAAACCCTGGTCTTGTATTGCAGGATCGACATTCAAACTTATTAACTGCAAATAAGCACCTTCGGGCTCGTGTAATTGTGATAGTGTTGCTAGTTGGGCTGTACGAAGTAATTCCATGCTCGCAACGCGTTGCGAATAAACTACGGCCACAATTTGATGTTGGTGGCGTAACACTAATTGGCCCAGAGGAAACCGATATAATCGTGCTATCAAAGCTTCTCGACCCATTCGTAAGTGTTTAGGCCAGCCGCTTTCCAGCTCGACCAATCGGTCTATATCCTCTAACCGCGCCGCTCGAATACAGTAATCACGTTTTTCAAAAAGATTGAAGGTAATACGCTTTGAAGGCAATTCTTGAGGATAACTCATCGTTTGATTGTCTTGCGCAAACAAACCTACTTCAGCCGCACTGAGCAAAAAGGCCGCATCAACTAATAATTGTTCCGAAGAAGCCTGAGTCGCAGCAAACTGAAGGTTTTCGTGGTGCGTTTCATAAAGGTGCATATCAAATAGGGGTAAAATAACATTCACTAAGTCATTAAAATATTTCTGGTGTGTGAATTCGCTGTCGTTAAGCTGTCCATCAACATGCTGCTCATACCCTTGTTCATCTCGCTCAAAAACCGCCGCGCAGTCCCCGAATAATAATGCCTCCATGTGTGCCAATAGCGGACGATAAGAATAAACAACGCGCGCGTTTAAGATACGCTCAAAAAGAAACTCGCCTTCTTCCGTCAACCACCATTGATTTTGTTTATCGCCAACAATCCAATTTTTATGCTTAAAAATTTCAATGAGTCGTTGTTTTAGTTTTTTGCTTTTCAATTTAGAGGTAAATACCAGACAATGATTTTCCAGCCTCACCCAGGCTTTTGTTTTTAAATTCATTAACAACGGGATAATCAAAACACCGTCCAGCAAATCTGACAAACGTTCGTCTCGAACATCCCAGCCGATTAATAATTTTTCCAGCCATATAAAAACCACTTTATCATTAAGCCAATCAGAAGGCTGAATAGAATACAGCTTCAATAATTCATCAGGGATAATCTCTTGGCAGGCTGCTTTATTCGTTATTGAATATTCTTCCGACGCACCGACCTTAAGCCAATCTATAGACACTAAAAAACGTAATGCCACCTGCAAATGGCCAGTATTGGCCTGTAATTGTTGGAAAAGTTGTTCTTTCGTTAAAGCATTGTTAGCTTGAAGTGCTGAAAATAATCCATTCTTTTTGCAGGTGATAATGATGGGGATGCCAGTGTACCCATGGCAATAGAGATTAAGTTGCTCAATCATGACGCCACCTCACTATATCTGCAAGGCACATTCAAATAGTAATTAAGATTTCTTTGGAAGCTAATTATTTATACCATGGTAAAAATGATGCACTGCTTATTTTGTGCGCATTGTTGTTTAAATCTAACAGTAATTTAAAGTGAGCTAGAAGCAAAGCTGTTTGCTTTCGATTTAGCCATCGTTTCTTGACCCTGTGTGTATGTACTTGCAAAGCGACTGACAGAATCTCGTCCTGGCTAGGGAATTATAACCGTCAAAGCGCGCAGTGGAACAGCTATGAGAAGCTTCGCACGACTGTTCCTATGGAAAGCAAATGATTATGTGAAAAACTAACGTCTATGGTATTTTTTCGCTTGAGCCAAAAAACGATCGAGTGCATTGGCAAAGTGTAGTTTGTCTCTAGCATTAAACGCGCTTGGACCTGAAGTTTGTTGACCAGCCCCTCTTAATGTTTCCATAAAATTGCGCATACTTAATCGTTGTTTAATGGTTTCTTTGGTATACATTTCACCTCGTGGATTAAGGGCATGAGCATGCTTATGAATGACTTTATCGGCTAAAGGAATATCCGCCGTGATGACTAAATCGCCAGGTACCACATGCTCGGCAATATAATTATCTGCTTCATCAAAACCGGAAGATACTTGGACTCTTTTTATATAGATTGAATAAGGTGTTTGTAAAGGCTGATTGGCAACGAGAATCAGTTCGACCTCATTACGTTGAGCAGCTTTGTAGAGTATTTCTTTGATGGGATTGGGGCATGCATCGGCGTCAATATATATTTTCATTTAGAGTTAGTATCCCATTTGTTGAGGCAAATTTTCTCCATCATAGAATACCTGTGTTGAGGTTACATTGGTATATGGTCACCTATTATAACCAATGTGATTGAATTTTGTTAGTTTTAGCGATCCAATCTTGATAGTTTGTGGTCTATTGCCATAGCAGGTACTATTTGGATAGTTTTTATTGTTGGAGTTTGTGTGTTTCAACGATTGAATGCCAAATAATTATAAAATTTGCAGGGCTGCTATCTGTGAGATAGCAGCTTTTATTTCAACGAAACAAATCGCAATCTCAATGCATTACCAATTACAGAAATCGAACTTAAACTCATCGCAAGAGCACCTACGATAGGATTGAGCAAAAGTCCAGTCCAAGGATAAAGAATACCTGCTGCCAAGGGGATACAAAGCGCATTGTAAAAAAACGCTAGGAATAAATTTTGTCGAATATTATGCATCACTATTTGACTGAGTTGCCGCGCGCGCACAAGATTCATTAAATCACCATTAACTAAAGTAATACTGGCACTTTCCATAGCAATATCGGTTCCAGTACCCATAGCAATGCTGACGTCTGCTTCTGCTAATGCAGGAGCATCATTGATGCCGTCTCCAGCCATTGCAACAATATATCCCTGTTGCTTTAATTGTTTAACAATTTCACTTTTTTTCTGCGGTAAAATTTCTGCTTCTACGGCATCGATATGAAGCTTTTTTGCGATTGCATTTGCAGTTGAGTGATTATCTCCTGTCACCATGATCACCCGGATTCCTTCTTTATGTAATAATTCCAAGGCGAGGGCTGTGGATGCTTTGATGGGATCAGTCACACTGATTAAACCAGCGACTTGATTGTCGACAACCACAAACATAACCGTTGCTCCGGCTTGCCCTAGCTTATCTGCTTGGTCTGCTAATGAAGCGGGTTGCAAACCAAGGGTTTCTAATAGCTTCAAATTACCTAAAGCGACCGGCTTTCCACCAATGCGGCCTTCTATACCATTGCCAATTTCTGCAGAAAACTCACTTGGCTGTTGTAGCGAAATAGATTGTTCTTGGGCAGCTTTAACAATTGCGCTTGATAAGGGATGTTCGCTATTTAATTCAAGGCTTGCAGCATAAAATAAAATATCACGCTTCTCAAATCCGCTGGCTGCAATGATTGACTGAGCTGTTGGTTTGCCTTCGGTTAAAGTTCCTGTTTTATCAATGACAAGCGTATTAACCTTCTCAAAGCGTTCTAAACTTGCTGCATTTTTTATTAAAATACCCGCCTGGGCTGCACGTCCTATGCCTACGACAATTGACATAGGTGTGGCTAAACCTAAAGCACATGGGCAAGCAATAATCAAAACAGAAATGGCAGAAATTAAACCATAAGTCATTGCAGGTTGTGGTCCCCAATATGTCCATGCAAAAAAAGTGATGATTGCAATAATAAGCACAACGGGAACAAAATAACTAGCAACTCGATCGGCTAACCTTTGGATAGGGGGATGTGAACGTTGAGCTTCAGAGACAAGATGGACTATCTGCGCCAACATAGTTTCGTTTCCAACATGTACTGCTTGCATAACGAAACTGCCTGTTTGATTTAGTGTTCCGCCAATTACTTTTGATCCTTTCTCCTTTTCAGAAGGAATGGGCTCACCCGTTAGCATGGATTCATCGACAGTACTATGGCCCTCTATAACGATGCCATCAACGGGTACTTTTTCACCAGGCTTCACATGAAGATGATTATTGACTTGAACCTCGTCTAATGAAATTTCTTCTTCGGTGCCATCATTATGAACTTTTCGCGCAACAGGTGGGGCTAAATTAAGCAATTCACGAATGGTGCTTCCTGTTTGCTCACGACCGCGCAATTCAAGCACTTGCCCCATTAAAACCAGAGCAGTGATGGCTGCCGCTACTTCAAAATAGAGATTAACTGCACCATTATTTGTGTGAAATGCCAGTGGAAATACATAAGGGAAAAGTAATGCAACTACACTATAAAGATAAGCGACGCTGGTTCCCAGTGCTATCAGCGTAAACATATTTAAATTGCGTTGAACAATGGATGTCCATCCACGATTTAGGAGTGGCCAACCACACCATAATGTAACTGGGGTGGCTAAAATAAACTGCAACCAAGAAGATACCTGTGTTGGGATGTGTTGAATAAGTTGACCAAAAACAGGAACATGCATACCCATTGATAAAATTAAAAGTGGAATGGTCAGTGCGACACTGATCCAAAGGCGATTTGTCATATCAATAAGTTCAGCATTAGGCTGTGTTTCTTTGGTAGCTACCATAGCCTCTAATGCCATACCACACTTTGGGCAAGGACCTGGATGGTCTTGAATGATTTCAGGATGCATTGGACATGTATAAAATTGCTGGACGGTTTTCATCATTAATAGAACTCGTAAGCAGATAAGATATTCTATACTATAGGACCAATTTATTGATTGTGTAGATTTAACCAAAAAGGAATTATCGATGATAGAATTGTACACTGCTAGAACCCCAAATGGACGTAAAATTTCAATAATGTTGGAAGAGCTAGGACTTCCATATACCGTTCATGCCCTTGATTTAGAAATGAAACAGCAAAAAGAAGAATCGTTTTTAAATTTGAATCCTAACGGAAGAATTCCAGTGATTGTAGATAAAAGTAATGATGATTTTGTCCTGTTTGAATCTGGAGCAATTCTTATTTATCTAGCAGAAAAGACAGGGAAATTATTGCCAAATAACTTAAAGAAACGTTCTATTGTAATGCAATGGTTAATGTTTCAGATGTCAGGTATAGGTCCAATGCAAGGACAGGCGAATGTGTTCGTTCGTTATGCACCGGAAAAAATTCCATATGCCATTGAACGTTATCAAAAAGAAGTGCGTAGACTTTATGAAGTTCTTGAGCGGCGATTAAAGGAAGTGGAATTTTTGGCAGGAGATTATTCCATTGCAGATATAGCCACTTTTCCTTGGGTTAAGCGCCATGATTGGTGTGAAGTTTCAATCGATGATTTACCTAATCTAAATCGTTGGTTATCTACAATTGAGCAAAGACCGGCGGTGCAAAAGGGGCTCAATGTCCCACCAGAAAGTGATATTTCATCAGCTGAACAGGCTGCCAATGCAGGCAGAAATATTTTGATTTGATGGAACTAATCAGCATAGGTTACCGCAATGAGCCTGACCAAGAATATTATTCGAGTAGTAATTTTATTTCCGTTTCTTTGTAGCGGATACGCTAAGACAGATGAAAAAGATCAAACAAAATCTACAGATAAACCTCCTGAAATTGGAAATTTTTCAATCCCCGTTGCGTCACAGCAACCAGGGCCTCTTTTAAGTCTGGGTCAAAATATAATTGATAAAAATGAAACTCAAGCGTATTTACTGGCAGATAAATTTAGTGGAGATGACAAATATACAGCAGATGCAATCCCTTCAATTTTATATGGAATATCAGATGATTTTTCAATTTATTTAAGCGTTCCTGTTGCTGTAAGTTATAAAGATCACGATAATAAATCTTCGGGATTTGAAGATGCTTTTGTGCAATTAGAATATGCCTATTATAGCAAAACGAATAGTGAATATTCCGATCAAGCCACTATTTTAGGGAATATGACAATTCCCTTTGGTGCAAGCACCCATCAACCACCCATTGGTTTTGGCGCTCCTAGCTTTTTTTTAGGGACAACGTTTAGTCGATTGTATACTGACTGGTATCTTTTTACTTCTTATGGAGCTCTACTTCCTACACAACGATATGAAACACAACTTGGAAATCAATTTCTTTATCAAGCTGGTTTTGGAAAAAATATAATAGGTATACCGGGTAAGTGGATAGTTACGTGGGTAGTAGAAATTGATGGATTGTACTCACAAAGAAATAAAATCGAAGGCGAAACGGATCCGAATTCAGGTGGTAACATCATTTATGTCACGCCCTCTATATGGATTGCTTCAGAGCGGTTAGTATTACAATTGGGTGCTGGAGTGCCAGCCACGCAGCATTCATTTGGTGAACAAACAAGAAGCAATTATCTATTGATAGGTAATATTGGTTGGGTTCTTTGAACGAATTATAGATAAATGTGCTTTATAAGTATAAAGCACATTTATCATTAAAAAAATCTATTGAGCAGGTGCTTCTTTTGGTGTGGCTTTTGCATCTAAGGAACCGCCAGCGTCAGTGCACTCTTTTTCAGATTTCTTCACAACAAACTTGCCTGCGCATCCATTCAGACCATAGCATTTTACGCCAGCTTCAGCAGCGCTACTGTCTGCAGCGAATGAAGAAACAGGTGAGGTAGCTAATGCTAAAGCAGCGGCAGTTGCAAGTGTAGCGCCAAGTAAATTTTTATTTAAGCTCATGAATATACTCCCTTTAGGTGTTATAAAAAATATAATTTCTCATCCTGAGTAAAGATGATGATTTCAGAAGGTTCCCGGCCTGAGTGTCGAAGACGGCTCATATCGGACATGCGTAACTTTCCGAGTTTTGCTCGGCAGACATTAATATACGCATGACTAGTCTAGCAAAAGGGAATGCCACATTTCAAGTTAAAGGACAAATGAAGTGCAAGCATTATAGATTCTCTACAATTTGGTGTTTGACGCTAATCATTTGTAATGCAGCATCCGCAGCGTCCTTCCCTTTATGTCCATGCTCACCACCCACTCGAGCTCTTGCTTGTTCAAAGTTATCTGTGGTTAATATGCCAAAGATGACCGGAATTTCATAGCTCAACATAACATGTTGACAACCTTGTGATGCTTGTTGGCAGACATAATCATAATGACTTGTTTCACCACGAATAACTGCACCTAATGCGATAATTGCATCTACAACACTATGTTGGGCAATCAGTAGAGCTGCTAGGGGAATCTCAATAGCTCCAGGTACCTTTATAATAGTGATACTTTGTTCAGAAATGTTGAGCTCTCTAAGTCGTGTTAAAGTGCCGTCGAGCAATTTTTGAGTGATAGTGTGATTAAATTCACTGAGAACAATGCTGATTTTTGGCTGCATAAAGATTCCTTTAGTATCGTATGTTAAATAATAATTTACTATTTTTTTGTAGAGGTGGCTTATATGTCGGGCTCTATTAAAATTAAATATCAAAAGTATGATTCAATTTTTCTTGTTTACATTTTAGATAATTCAAATTAAATGGGTTTGGATCACTGATTAATGGCGAAGAAGTAACATCAATTCCAAACTTTTTCAAAGTTTCAATTTTATTTGGATTATTGGTTAGCAAAGCCATTTTTTCGATAGAAAAATATTTTAATATTTGATGAGCCAGTGAGTAATTTCTTTCGTCAGCGGCAAAGCCTAATTGATGATTGGCTTCTACCGTATCCATTCCATTACGTTGTAAGGCATAAGCTTTAATTTTATTAACGAGACCAATCCCTCGTCCTTCTTGATTAAGATAAATTAGTAAACCCCCATGACGGCTGATGATCTCAAGTGACCTATGCAATTGTTGGCCACAATCACAATGCAGCGAATGCAATATATCACCTGTAAAACAACTTGAATGAATTCGAACAAAAGGTATCTTGCTTTCAAAAGGTTTACTTAATACAGTGCATTCTTCTTTAGTAAGAGGGTGTTGAAACACAGATAAAGTAAATTGACCATGATCTTTTAATTGAAGATCACAAGATGCTTGTTTTTGAACTAACAATTCTGTTGTGTCACGATAGTGAATCAAATCGGCAATACTAATACAAATAATGTCATGATGTTCTGCAAAATTTATTAATTGTTCACCTCTTAACATTGTGCCATTTGGCTGCATTAACTCGCATATAACGCCACCCGCTTTCAAACCTGCAAGACGCATTAAATCAACCGCGGCCTCTGTGTGACCTGCTCGAACTAATACCCCTCCGTCACGAGCAATTAAGGGGAAAACATGTCCTGGTCTAGCCAAATGTTCGGGTTGGGCATCATCCTGAATGGCAACTTTAATTGTTTGTGCGCGATCGGCAGCACTGACACCGGTTGTTACACCTAATTTAGCTTCGATAGAGATCGTAAAACCGGTTGTAAATCGACTTGAATTTGTCTGTACCATTAAAGGTAAATCAAGTTTCTTTGCAAGGCATTGATCAACGGCTAAGCAGATAATGCCACTACAATGTTGAAGCATAAAACTGATGGTTTGTTCCGTAATAAATTCTGCTGCAACGATAATATCACCTTCATTTTCACGATTTGCATCGTCAGTAACAATAATCATTTTCCCAATGCGTAAGTCCGATAATGCGGATTCAACTCGTTTTAAAATGTTAAAGTGATTCATGTGCTTTTTCTCATTAATTTTTCTATATATCTACCCATGGGATCAACCTCGATATTGGCAAAATAACCGGGGAAATAATGTTTTACAATGGTTGATTGCAAAGTATGAGGAATAATCATTACGGTAAAGAAAGTAGGTTTGGTATCGATCAACGTTATACTCAGACCATCAATGGCAATAAATCCCTTATCAACTAAATAATGACTGTATTTATTATCAATTGAAAAAGTTAATAGATAACCATTTGCTGAACTTTCTTCAAGTTTAATAACCTCTGAAACTGTATCAATGTGACCTTGTACAAGATGTCCACCGACTTTTTGGCCGTAATTTAAGGCTGCTTCTAAATTAACTGAACTGCTGACAGAGAGTTGCGTTAGATTGGTGCGCTTTAATGTCTCAGGAGCAAGATCAAAATTTAGCGTTGAGCTAGTTTTATTTGTTACGGTTAAGCAGACGCCATTGACAGCAATACTGTCACCTACGTCAGAACTACTGCATAATTTTGAAGTTGCGCTAATCCGTAAATGCTTACCAGAAGAAGTTGTTGAAATTTTTTCAATACAACCTACTTCACTTACAATGCCACTAAACATAACTTAATCCTTCATGGGGTTGCAAAAATAAAGATATCTTTTCCAATATTATAATATTGATTAATGGTGATAAATTGCTTGACAGGTAAAGTGCCAATGACTAAAGGCGCTATATACACATCGATATGCTGATAATTATTAGTTTCCAAAAAACTTTGATGTACTTTTTCTCCACCTTCAACCAATAAGCTCGAGATTCCACGATCACCTAAAATTGTGAGGAGATAATTAATATCCACATTTTCTTGTAGATTTGTGGGGCAAATAATTACTTCAACTCCCTGTTGACGGCAGGCTTTAACCCAATCGGGTGCCGCTTTTGCTGTCGTAGCAATAAGTGTTTTTGCGGAAGACAAGTCTTTAAGCATGCGTAAATTTAAAGGCAAATGACCATTTTTTGTTAAAATAATACGTAATGGATTTTTAGCCTGTTTAATGTCAGAACAACGCACGGTCAGTTGGGGATTATCAATCAAGGCTGTGTTGGCACCCACTAAAATAGCATCAACTGCAGCACGCGTAACGTGTACTTGAGATTGGCTAGCTTGGCAAGTTATTTGCCGCGAATCTGCAGGATGAGTGATAGTTTTACCATCGAGTGACATCGCCCATTTTAAAATTACGTATGGCGTTTTATGCTGAATATAATGGAAAAAAATTCTATTTAACGAAACTGCTTGGGATTCAAGTAAGCCGATATGAATCTGAATCCCTGCCTGCTGTAATTGTTGAACGCCTCGACCTGCAACAAGAGGATTGGGATCCTGGCAGGCAATATAAATATCACGAATACCTGCTTGGATTAATGCTGTTGTACAAGGTGGTGTGCGGCCATAGTGACAGCAAGGTTCTAGAGTAACATAGGCAGTAGCGTCACGCGCTTTTTCGCCAGCCTGTGTTAATGCATTAATTTCGGCATGAGCAGCCCCAGCTTTATGATGCCAACCCTCCCCGACTATCTGACTTTGATTGACAATAACGCAACCCACCATTGGATTGGGCGATACACTATAGCGTCCTTGTTCTGCGAGCAATAGCGCGCGTTGCATAAACTGTTCATGTTGAGACATTGTCAGGTTCCTGAATCTAAAAAAAAGCATTCGTTCAGGGCGACAAAACAAGGTAGAGCAATCCAAGAAATAGCGCAAAGCTATCAACCCAGCATAACATGCTGTTTTTGAAAATGAAACTTGTTCGTTTCTTCTTCCATCCGGACTATAACCGTCGGCTCTGGAATCACACCAGATCTGCTGACCCTTTTCTTGCGAAAAAGCGCTCGCGGGCTTTTCTCATAGTGAGATTACCGCCGGTGGGGATTTTCACCCCGCCCTGAAGATGGCTAATACTCTAGAAAGTTAAGGTTAGCTTGTCAAGCGAAAACTAATATCACTTTTAGTGAGCGTTGAAGAGGTGATTCCCTATGCTTTGCTCGCTTACTTAAAGTTGCTTTTCACGCTTCCAGCTGTTGTAAATTAAATTTCCATTTTAAATCAATAGATTATAATTTTTTGGCAAGGGCGGCTAATCGTCATTTATCAATTCATTTTATTATTATGTTATAAGGCTTAATATGTTATAATTATAATAAGCTCCACTTTGGAAAAAAAGGCGGAAAAACCGTGGAACTTAGTCAAAATGAGATAGAAAAGCAATTATTAGCGATTACACTCAAATTCTTGCAAGAACTTAAGGCGGAGCGAGCGATACGAGCTGTTTCGATAACGGCTTCTTTAGAGCGAGAGCTAGGGATTGATAGTCTTGCGAAAGTAGAGCTGTTTCGACGTATTGAAAGTAACTTTGCAATACGACTAGGGCAAGAACAAGTAACAAAAGTTGAATCTTTGCGTGATTTAGCTGTTTATATTAAGACATCACGTTTAAATCATACCGCGCAACAAGAATCCCCTATATTTTCCTCTCTATTAGAAACAACTTCATTAGACGTTTCTACTGTTAAAACGCTTGTTGAATTAATCATCCTTTATGGTCAAAATGAACCGAATCGGCCTCATATTTTTTTGCAAAATGATTTAGGTCGTGAACAGATCATTAGTTACGGCAGTTTATTAACTTCCTCATTACAAGTTTCGAAAGGGTTACGTGCTCAAGGGATTCAAGTAGGTGATACTGTTGCCATTATGTTACCGACCAGTGAGGACTTCTTTTACGCATTTTGTGGTACTTTATTAGCGGGCGCCATTCCTGTACCTATTTATCCCCCCTATCGCGAAGATCGTATCGAAGAATATGTAAAAAGAGAAGTAAAAATATTATCTAGTGCAGAAGTACGGATATTAATTACATTTGCTAAAGCGGAAACTTTAAGTAATATATTCAAGACGCATATCCCAAGTTTAACAGAAATTACTACCGTCCCTCATCTCCAGAAAAAAACATCTGTTGTCACTAATTTATCCGAAACGAATATTGATTGGTCACCACAAGAAACGGATATTGTCCTCATTCAATATACATCAGGTAGTACAGGAGATCCTAAAGGGGTTACACTATTACATCAGAATATGCTTGCGAATATACATGCAATAGGAAAAGCCATTTCGATTAAATCTTCAGACAGTTGCGTTAGTTGGCTACCGCTGTATCACGACATGGGTTTAATGACGTGGCTTGCTAGTCTATATTATGGATTACCCGTTACTATTCTTTCACCTTTTACCTTTTTGATGCGGCCTGAACAATGGCTATGGGCAATCCATTTTCATCGTGCAACATTATCAGGTGGTCCTAATTTTGCCTATGAATTGTGTGCTAAAAAAATACTTCCTGAACAGATCAAGGGCCTCGATTTAAGCTCTTGGCGATTTGCATTCAACGGTGCAGAAGAAATTAATCCAGACACATTAAAGCGTTTTAGTTTAAAATTTGAACCTTATGGTTTTAATCCAGAAGCATTTGCCCCTGTCTATGGTTTAGCAGAAAATACAGTTGCGCTGACATTCCCTACCAAACCTCGCATACCCAGAATTGATAAAGTTGCACGCGATCCTTTTGAAACTGAAAATATCGCCATACCGCCCAACTATTCACATGCAAACGATAATCTTGAATTTATCGCCTGCGGCCAGCCACTGCAGGGGCATGATGTACGAATTGTAAATGACTCTGGTAAACCATTAAATGAACGATTTATTGGAAATATCCAATTTAAAGGTCCTTCTGCAATGCAAGGATATTTTCACAATACAGGAGCGACACAAAAAGCATTTGTAGATGGCTGGTGGGATACTGGAGACTTGGGTTATTGTGCTGATAATGAATTATTTATTACTGGTCGCAAAAAAGATCTGATTATAAAAGCAGGGCGCAATATCTCTCCAGAAGCGATAGAAAACGTTGTAAATGAAATTCCTGCTATTAGAAAAGGATGTGTAATTGCCTTTGGAGTCAATGACCCAAAAATTGGAACTGAAAAATTAGTTATTGTTGCTGAAACCGCTGAGCAGGCAAAAAACGAACGCGAACGGATCTGTAATGATATTATCGAAAAAACCTCAATTGCAATTGGAATTCCTCCTGATGATGTTGTATTAATACCTCCCCGAGCTATTCCAAAAACATCAAGTGGAAAGTTGCAACGTTCTACTTGCAAGCAGGAATATCTTAATGGAAATTTAAACAAAGCAAAACTCTCCGCAAAATTCCAATTTTTAAAATTATTTAGTATTCACCTTAGTAAACTCATTTATAACTGTTTTGCTTTTTTGGGAAAAATTCTATATCTCATCTATGTAGGTATTATTTTGTTGATTATGATCCCTCCGCTATGGATTAATATGATTATATTGCCAAAAGCACTCTTTGCTAAATCATGCAAATTTGCGGCACGGAATCTTTTTCGCCTCGCTGGATGCCCTATCAATGTTAATGGAACAGAGTATTTAAGTGCAAAATCACCTATGATTTACGTTTCGAATCATGCTAGCTATGTGGATTCCATAATTTTAGTGGGAATTTTACCTCCTAATATTTCTATTGTTGGGAAAAGAGAATTGTTAAGCGTTCCAATTATCGGCGAAGCTGTAAAAAAATTAGGTTATATAAGCATTAATAGAATGGCAAGTGCAAGTAGTAGTATAGAAGAGATTAAAATAGATGAAACAGCCGTTAAACAAGGGCGATCCATTCTTGTCTTCCCAGAAGGAACGTTTGATTATGCAACGGGTTTACGACCTTTTAAATTAGGTGCTTTCATACTTTCAGCGGATACGGGTGTCCCTGTTTGTCCTATTGCAATCCATGGAACACGTGCCATATTACGAAGCCGCAGTTTCTTACCAAAACCAGGACCCGTTAATATCACCATCGGGAAGCCCATTTCTCCTACACAAAATGATTGGGATACTGCAATAGAACTCCATGACTTAGCCAGAACAGAGATTGCCAAGCATTGTGGCGAGCCCATCCTTGATCTAATCGTTGCAGGACTTGCTGGACGAAAGATACGTCGACAGTAAATGAATTTTCATGAATTACGTGACTTATTGTCACACGTGGTATAAATCCAGATCTTAATATCAATTACTGGTCAACTCAGGTTTGTCTTGTTCAATTACCATTTCTTCTGCTAACAACATGTAAATTGCTGGTACCACAAATAATGTAAACAAAGTACCAATCGAAATGCCGGTTGTAATTACTAAGCCAATGTTAAATCGGCTAGCTGCACCAGCACCTGTTGCCAATAGCAAAGGTATCACACCTAAAACCATTGCTGCAGTAGTCATTAAAATAGGGCGTAATCGAATTGCTGCGGCTTTTTCAATTGCTTTGCGTTTATTTAAACCTTGCTTTTGCAGGTCGTTAGCAAACTGCACAATTAATATTCCATGTTTACTAATTAATCCGATAAGGGTTATGAGTCCAACGTCAGTATAAATATTTATACTACTACCTCCGATGCCTAAACTAACAAATATTAATGCGCCACAAATAGACATAGGTACGCTAATTAATACGATTAATGGATCGCGGAAACTTTCAAAGAGTGCTGCAAGACATAAAAAAATAATTATAAGTGCAAAAATAAAGGTCAAAACAAGAGAAGAACTTTCTTGTTCGTATTGGCGAGATTGCCCACCATAATCAACAGTGTACCCAGAAGGTAAATTTTCCTTAGCTATTGCATCCAAAGCATCCAGTGCATCACCTAACGCAATTCCTGGTAACGGTATTGCAGAAAATGTTGCTGAATTCAACTGCTGAAAATGATTAATTGATTCAGGTACAACTTGGGTTTTGATAGTTGCAAATGTTCCAACTTTTATTGCAGTTCCATTCGATAAAGTAATATAATAATCTAAGATTTGCTCAGCATTTAACCGATCCATTCTAATGGTTTGCGGTATTACTTTATATGAGCGGCCATAAAAGTCAAAATAATTGACATAGTTTCCACCCAGGGCCCAACCTAATGCACTACCAACATCTTGTGTAGTCAACCCTAATAAGGCAATTTTATCCCGATCCAGTTCAACCGTCACCTGAGCCATATCGAGCTTCAAATCAATATCGCTAAAGATGAAAAGACCAGATTCTTCTGCTTTCTCTTTCAAAATATAAGCAATTTCATGGAGATCATTATAGGAGCTGGTTGTCTTTACCACGAATTGAATCGGTAGCCCATCACCACCTCCTGGTAATGATGCTGGTTGAAATGCTGCAATTTTTGCCCCGGCTATTTCGTTTAATTGTTTTTGAATAAGAGGCGAAAGTTGGTTAGATGTGCGACTTCGTTCATCCCATGGCTTTAATACTAGGCCCCCAAGACTGGTATTAAGGTTAGGCGAACCATCAAACTGGAACACATGGCTTGTTTCTGGATAGTGCGAGAAAATTTTGTATATTTCTTTTGAGTAAAGTTCGGTTTGTGCCAGCGCTGCATTAGGGGCACCGGTCGATTGAGTAATAATAATGCCTAAATCTTCTTGCGGAGCAAGTTCCTTTGTTGCAGTTGAATATAAGAAATAAATACTTATTAAAATAATAATTGCAAAAAGCGCTGTAACGGGCAAATAATTTAGGGTATTTTTTAGTGTTTTTTCATATTTTCGTTCAAAGCGATGAAAATGATAATCTAGAAAATCAGTAAGTCTACTTTTTTGATCGCCAAATACAGGTGCTTTTAAGATTTTTGAACACATCATTGGAGATAATGTTAAAGCGATTATTGCAGATATAGCAACAGAGCCCGCTAATGTAAAAGCAAATTCAGTAAACAAAGCTCCTGTTAGTCCTCCCATGAAACCAATTGGAACATAAACAGCAATTAGAACTAAAGAAATTGCAATAATAGGACCTGCTAATTCCCGCGCGCCTCGAATAGCTGCGCTCATAGGTTCTATTCCATCTTCAATATGACGTTGTACATTTTCTACAACAATAATAGCATCATCAACCACCAAACCGATCGCTAGTACTAATGCCAACAATGTTAGCAAATTGATAGAATAACCAAAAAGTAACATGATTAGAAATGCACCAATTAATGACAATGGAATGGCAACAACAGGAATAAAAACGGATCGTATTGATCCTAAAAATAAAAAAATTACGATTGTTACAATGATTAATGCTTCCATCAGTGATTGCTCAACTTCATGAATTGAACTGTTGACGTAAGATGTGGCGTCATAAACAATTTCAGCCTGAAAGCCTTCAGGCAATTGTGCTTGAATACCTGGAAAAATTTTTCTGACACCTTCAATAACGGTAAGTAAATTTGCAGCAGGTGCAACTTGAATACCTATATATACAGCAGGTTTAGCATCAAAACTTACTTGCGAATTATAATTGTCGGCTCCTAGTGTAACATTTGCAACATCTCCTAGGCGGACAATTGCTCCTGCATTGTTGCTTTTTATTATTAAGTTACGAAATCCATCTACCGTTGTGAGATTTGAATCAACCCTTAAGTTAAGAACAAACATATCTCCGTCTGTACGACCAATAGCAGAGATAAAATCATTTTTGGATAGCGCATTGGCTACGTCATTTGCACTTAGACCATATGCTGCCATTTTCGTAGGGTCAAGCCAAGCTCGTAAAGCAAATTGACGTGCTCCCAAAATCTCAGCTTGTTGAATACCGCTAACGGTTTGTATCTGCGGCTGTACAACCCTGGTCAAATAATCCGTAACCTGGTTAGAAGCTAAATCTTTACTATAAAAACCAATATACATTGAATCAATGCTTTCACCTATAGAGACAGTTATTACGGGTTGTAATGTTCCTGGAGGTAATTGATTCAGCACAGCATTTACTTTAGTCGTAATATTTGATAATGCGGTGTTGGGATCATAGTTCAGTCGCAAATACGCTTGAATATAGCTTACACTTTGCGTGCTTTTAGATACCATATAATCAATTCCCTCAGCTTGCGCAACGGAATTTTCTAAGGGTGTTGTGATAAAACCTGCGATAATTTCAGGATCTGCTCCGGTATAGGCTGTTGAAACAGTGATTACTGCATTTTGTGTATATGGATATTCCCGTACGGGTAATTGAAACATTGCCTGAAGACCGAGCACTAAAATTAATAAGCTGACAACGCTAGCGAGTACTGGTCGACGAATGAATATATCGGTAAATTGCATAATTTTTTGCTCATTCATTCTCAAGTTGTGGCGCAGGATTATTATTAGTTTGAATTTTATTATTAATTTTCACCCAGCTTCCTTTCTTTAACTTAAGTTGTCCGGCGGTAACAATTTCATCACCTACATTCACACCCTCTAAAATAGCAATTTGATCACCGCGACTTGCACCTGTTTTTATAAATTTTTCATTAACTATTAATTTAGGTGTACCATCTTGATTCTTGCCATCTTGTTTTATCAAATAGATCAATTCACCATAGGAATTAAAACTAATTGCAGTTTTAGGAAGGGTTATATATTGTTGCTGTCTGCCTGAAAGCAATTTTGTAGCAGCATACATACCAGGTATCAATTCTTTTGTAGGATTATTAATAGTAGCTTGAATTTCGACATTGCGAGTAGCGGTATCAACCAAGGGATTAATTGAAGTCACTTTTCCTGAGAATCTTCGTCCTGGATAGGTATCAACCGTAATATCGATTTGTTGTCCATTTTTAAGCTCTACCATATTTTTCTGTGGTAAATAAAAGTTAACATAGATCGGATCCAATGATTGTAACGTAACAATGCTATCTCCTGGATGAATATATTGACCAATATTTACTTGACGAATTCCTAACCTACCTGAAAAGGGGGCTCTAATCACTTTCTTAGCAATTAAGGCTTTTTGCTGTTCAACTTGCGCCTTTACGCTTTTCAGGTTTGCGAGATCAGTATCAATTGTTGATTGGCTTACTGCTTTTACGGCAAACTGAGCCTTATCACGCTCATAATTAACATTCGCTAAATCCGCATTAGCTTCTAATTGCATCAACTGGGCTTTTTCAGGATCGATATTCAATTCGACTAGAATATCACCCTCTTTTACCGTATCGCCGGAATTGAAATTAATTGTGCGAATCATTCCCTCCGCTTCGGTAGTTACTGAAACGCCTTCAATGGCTGCCAAGCTACCAACAGCAGTAAAATTCTCATACCAGATATCTCTTTGTGCTTTCGTGGTAGACACTGTTGCTGGCTGATTGATCATAGTGGCAATGTATCTTTTTATAAAATAAGACACAACCACCTTGTATGCAAAAATTCCGCCAAACAATACAGCTGCCCCAATAAGCATGATTAACATACGTTTTTTCATGATTTAAATCTCAACTTGTTCATAATCACGATTCCACCATCCTCCACCTAAAGCCTGAAACAATGCTGCGGTATCCACATATCGACTTGCTTGAGCTTTAATTCGCGCAATAATAGCTTGTTGATATTGATATTCTGCAATCAGCAATGCGAGATAATTCACTGCGCCTACCTTAAATTGCAACTGGGTGAGTTCCAATGCTTCTTTTGCAGCGCTCTCTGATTCAACGGTGGCTTGTAATGCCCACGCGTCATATTCTAATGCTTTTAAGGCATCAGCCACATTTTTAAATGCAGTCAATACCGTTTCACGATACTTAGCAGCTGCTTGATTATACCCTTCTATTGCCGCTTTACGGTTTGCCCATAAAGCTCCACCATGCATAATTGGTTGAGTCAGTTGGCCTGTTATTGTCCATACTAGATTGTTTGAATTCTCAAATAGCTGTTGAAAATTTGAGGATTCCGGACCGTAGTTGACGTTTAAATTCAATTGTGGCAATAAATTTGCAGTTGCGATTCCAACTTGGGCATTCGCTTGACGCATTATCGCTTCTGCAGAACGAATATCGGGTCTTTGCCTCACTAAGGAGGAAGGTAATGACACAGGTAATTCCGTTGGCAAATGGAGATCATCCAGCCTAATCACAGGCAATTTAAATTCACTGGGCAATTCTCCCATCAAAATAGCTAAAGAGTTTTGTGTTTGAACCAAATTATTTTCTAGAGGAGGCAGTAATGAACGAGTTTGCTCTAATTGTGTTTTTTGAGTAAGCACATTTATTCTCGATGCACCACCCAATTGGAATTGCGCTTCGATAATTTCTAATTGTCTTGATTCAAAATCAATCAATTGATTAGTAGCATCGATCTGTGCATCTAATGACGCTTGAGTAATAGCTGTTGTTACAATATTACCAATTAATGAAAGATATGTGGCTTCTAATTGAAACTGTTGATATTCGACCTGTGCATCTGAAGATTCAACCTCTCTCAACATTCCAAAATTCATCAGATAAGTTACGGTAACTTGTGAATTGTATAAATTAAAATATTCTACAGGAGGAATAGTTATACCTAAATTTGGTGGGATACCGATATCTCCCAATGAAAACTTTTCCCGTGAAACATAGGGCGTATAATTAAGCGCAGGTACTAATACATTACCAACTTCAGCGAAATAACTTTGTTCTGCTTGACGCAATGTGGCTTCAGCCGCTTGCAAATTAGGGTTATTCTTCAATGCCCTTTCGATAAGTTCATTTATTTCAGGTGATTCAAATAAGACCCACCATTGTGCTGAAATGTCTTTACCAAACAAAAATTCTTGCGATGCACCTCCAGGACCAGGAGTAGATAATGTTTTTTCAGGCAAAGGAAAAGCAGTATACGATTGGGTTTTTGGTGCTATAGGCGTATGGAAATCTGGCCCGATACAGCTTGTGAGCAAAATGCAAGAAGTCAATGAAATTATCGTCCGGCAGTAGAAGTTCATCCGTTAATTTTTTAATCCATTAAAAGTAAAGATTATAGCACGCGAAATAAATAGTCTTAGAAAGATCTTTCTTAACATACGCAAAAATTTAAAGTAATTATTCTTGCTTAATTAATGCATGAAAATCTTGTCCCGTAACTATGCACTTCGAAAAAACTGTGAATTCGATTTGTGAAGTGCAATTCGCTTTCAAAACCATTATAGTCCCAATTTTCTTTGTAAACATAGGATATCTGCTTTAGACAGTTGTCAGCACACTCACTATTTCTGCGCTCATAATGCAATAACGATACTTGCCAAAGCGCGCACTTAAAAGAACGCAGGAAAATATAAGGTCAATAGAATCGACAGCATAGTTACTAAAATTTTTATTAAACACGCGTATAATGAGTTCCAGGATTGCAAGGATACCTCATGCAGTTATTAAAGCTGTGATTCCCAATACAGTTGTAAAAGAGTTTAATTTTTGAGAAAACTGATTCAAGGATGAGAATATATATGATACAGAAAAACTACAATTGCTGTTTAATAGCGTTGATAGGCTATAGCCTAAATATCAGTTCAGCGAGCATACTGGAAAAACACTCTTCAGAGCTTATATGTGAAGAACCTGAAAATTTCTGTGGGCCTTTGGGTGTTGTTGTCGGATCCTATTTTAATAACGCTAAGAGTCCTATCAAATTTCCTTTATTATATGCTAGTCAAAACAGTGGCACTACCTGGGTACTTCGAGTGGCCTCTTCCACGGCAATCTCACCGGATAATTTACCTGGTCTGTATCTGAAGGACGGCTCTTTTGATACTGTAAGTTGTCGCCAATCTCTTTGTGTAGCGGGTGGCAGTTATACCGCACAAGATAGCTCACAATGGCCCATGTTAGGTGTAAGTTTCAATAAAGGTAACAATTGGCAATACCCAGTGGATGCTATTAGTGGATTAGTCCCTCCTGATTACGATAATACTCACCCAGCAAAATTTGACAGTAGCAATTGTATTGGGAGTGTATGTGTAGCTGGGGGAAGTTATTTTAACGAACGCATGTCCGAACCTACAGGGCTTTCTCAACCGATGTTAGTGGCAAGTACTGACTCAGGAAACAGTTGGGTCTATGTGGTAGATTCTAATACGGTACCCGCTAGTTATTACACGGGAGCTGGTTTTAGTGGCATTAGCTGTGGCAGTACAGGTGATGTTTGTATCGCCGCAGGAGATTACCAAGATAACTCTAATAATTATTTTCCTATGTTAGCGGTTAGCTCTACACCAGGCAATTTTGGTACGTGGAATTATGTCATCGAATCTGGTCTTTTGACACCTTCTAATTTTCAAGAAGAGAGCGCAACTGAAATAGGCTTTAATTCAACCAGCTGTTACGATAGCGTTTGTGTGGCAGCGGGAAATTATGTTGCACTGGATAACTCATTTTATCCTATGCTCGCAATAAATACTGATACAATTACAGATCCTTCAGATTGGTCTTATATTGTAGAATTTGCCTCTAATCTACCTTATGGATTTTACGGTATAGCTGATCCAGAGTTTTCAGGTACTACTTGTAATAGCAATTTTTGTGCGGCGGCAGGAACTTATAAAGTTTCAGATACGAATAACACTCAATACCCCATGATAGCAATCATTCGTGCACCATCCTATACTTCTGTTTCTTATCCTATAGATGCTTTGAATGGTCCATTACCTTGTAATTTTAATAATAATGGGGGTTTTAGTGCGACAAGCTGTACCAACAATATTTGTGTTGCCGTTGGCAATTATGTTGCTATGGATAATATTTACTACCCTATGCTGGCAACCAGCATTGACTCCGGTATAACATGGAAGTATGAAATTGATTCTGCTTTTTCTGCATTTGAAGAGATTAACTTGGGCGGCGCAAATTCCACATTCAACAGTGTCGTTTGTAATAATACCCTGTGTTATGCGGCCGGCTATTATACTAATACAGATGGAGATACAGCGCCGCTTCTTGTCATTAGCATTTTAATCAATGGAACTTGGTCACCTTGGACACTTAAGGTAGATGCGATGCTCAATTTACCTTCGGATGCTGCCACATCAGGGAATATAGGCGAATTTAGTGCCGCAGCTACTGTCCCCAACTAACCGCCGATTGAGCACAAATCCAAAATAATTTTACCAACAAACCTGCTGCATCCACAAAAAATGGGTGCGCATGTTTAAGTATAAATTTATAAAGTTGACAAAGAAAAGGTTAAGGTATTGGAAGTTTTATCAGCCATTTTCTTCACTTGCTCACTGGGGGTCAGTTTTTTTGTGAAGCTGGGGACCGTCGCAGTTGCATTAAATTGTCCGATGTTACCCGTGGTAACTGCATCACTAGGTAAATTGCTAGAACTGACTTGAGGCGACCAGGCAGACCAACTTACGCCACTATAAGAGCTGATAACTAATAACGGAATGTTAGTTGCGGTGCTGGAAGCGTAATACCCTGCGGCATAGCATAAGGTGTCATTGCAGGTCACGCTATCAAACGCACCCGTTACAAAGTCATTTGGATAAGCGGCTGTAAAGGATGAGTCTATCTGATAGGTCCAAGTCACACCGGCGTTAAGACTGACTGCTAACATTGGATAGGGCGTGCCATTATTTATTGATGGGAGGGTAGTGTTATAACTTCCTGCCGCCACACAGACACTGTCTGTACAACTTGTGGCATTAAACTGACCGTAGTTAGTCATGTTACATGGAAGAGGTCCATTCAGACCATCTATAGGATAAGTAACAGAGGTATACAATGGACCGGCGGATAACGCTACCATAGGGTACGTGTTGTTATCCATCGCAATATAACTTCCTGCTGCTATACATTCGGTGCCATTACAGCTGGTACCGTTAAATACACCGTTTGGAAGTGCCCCTGCTGGGTTAAAACTGTAAGGTAGATTGGATAAAGATTGTACGATGTAAGACCAACTAGCCTGATTGGAAGCAGCCGTAGAATTCACTGCTAGCAGAGGATATTGAGTATACGGTGGTCCGGATGGGGTTGAGCCATAATATGTACCCGCCGCCATACAGACGCTGTCGGACACATTGTTGACGCTGCAGCTAGCCGCATTAAATCCCAGGGACGTAGCAAGCTGGGGCGTAAAATCACTGGGTAACAGCGTTGCTGCGCTTATAGGATAATTCCAGTTTGTCGTGCTAGGGCTTGTACTTATGGCCAACACAGGCACATACCCAATGCTGAGGTCCTTGTATTCTCCTACGGCTATACAAACATTTCCGCCGCTATCACAACTCGTTCCCGAGAATACGCCATTACCTCCAAAATTGTAAGGGCCACCAATTGATATTGTTGAAAAATCAATAATATAATTCCAATCCAAACCATTGGTATTCGCCGCCAGCATCATGTATTGCTCTCCATTATGTTCAGTGGTGTAATATCCTCCGGCTAAACACAAACTATCATTGCAGTAGCTACTTTGGAATGCGCTAGGAACGGCCAAGTCTGTAGCAGGCGGTAATTGGCTAGCACTTTCCACTTGATAGACCCAAGTCACGCCCTGGTTTGTACTGACAGCCAGCATAGGATAATACGTACCCCCGAAGTCGATATAGCTGCCTCCGGCTATACACATCCGTGGACTGCTTGGATTACAAGCAGCAGTAAGAAAAGTACCAGAACCGCCATAGGCTGAACCTCCAAGCAGTTGGGGAGGGGGATTAGCAGATGTTATGGTGGGCGTCCAAGTGGTGCCATTGCTGGAGCTTGCATACGCTAAGGGAAACTGTGGTCCAGGTGGCGATGGGTTACTGCTATTATAAAAACCCACTGCAATCCCAAAAGGTCCGCAAACATATTGCGAAGCTGCATCCGAACCCTCCGTACATGCAGTTTCAACTTGTTTTATTTTTTTGTCCTCAGGTGTTTGTGTCGCCGAACTGGTATTCATGCTATAGCCAGCTAATATGCTCATGCAGCAACTCAAATAGATGCCTGTTTTTTTTATCTTTTTCATGGTCTGGCCTTAGAATTATTATGGATAATAATTTAATAACATGTCGATAGTTTTATCGAACATCAAAATAACAATACTTAAAGATGGTTTTTTTGCCGCAGTTTGTCAAATGAACATAAAGTCAGGGCTCTTCCAAAATTTCCTTGGTTCGTGTAACTTGCAAAAGCGAAATTCTATACTCGGCTATTCATGTGGACGCAAATCAAAAACAAGCACTTCTGCATTCTTCCCATTATTAAAATGCAAACTTCTTTCTCTTCGAATACGAACAGCATCACCTTCTTCTAGCTTGATCCCATTAATTTCACATTCACCTCGTGCTAAGTGCACATAGGCAAATCGATTTTCATGGAGATCTAAATCCGCATGTTCTTGATCATTAAATAAACCGGCATAAACTCGCACATTTTGATATACCGTTAATGACCCATCTACTCCATTAGAAAAAATAATCAATCTTAGACGACCACGCTTTTCCGATTCTTGAAAATGTTTTTGTTGATAACGTGGTTCTACTCCTTTTACTTCTGGCGTAATCCAAATCTGCAAAAGATGAACTAGGTCACTTTTTGAATGATTAACTTCACTGTGCCGAATTCCTGTCCCAGCACTCATTATTTGTACGTCACCTGGATATATTACCGATCCAGTTCCTAATGAATCTTTATGCTCTAATGTGCCAACAAGTACATATGTAAAGATTTCCATATCTTTATGTGGGTGCAAACCAAAACCCATCCCTGGTTGGATTCGATCATCATTAATGACTAATAAATCTGAAAAACCAAGTTCATTTGGATCATAGTATTCTCCAAATGAAAATGTATGGCGAGAATCTAACCAATTAATGACTGTCTTGCCTCTATCTGATGATTTCCGAATTTCTAACATGTTTTTTCCTTCTCACACCGTTTCTTGTAATTACAGGAAATTTTTATAAAATAAATGAAGGTCTTTAATGATTCTGTTACCATTGGTTTATCTTTATCATTTATAGCAAAAAATAACAGATTCGTTAAAGTATTAATAGAAAAATATAAAGATGCTATCATCTATGATTAAGGCATGATTATGCAACTTGAAACTTACTACCAGCAGCTCACTGTAACGGATGGCAGCTTAATGCGTGCTTATATAGCAAGACCAAAATATTTAGCCACCCAAAAAGGTATTTTACTTTTTCAAGAAATATTTGGTGTTAATTCACATATTAGAGATATTGCTGAACGCTTTGCACAAGAAAATTTTATCGTTATTGCCCCTGAACTGTTTCATCGAAGTACGCCAGGATTTGAAGCAGGATACAATGAATTTCCTAAGGCATATGAGCAAGCGCAACTTATGAATGATAGAGGCATTGAATTAGACATTCAAGCTGCATATACTGAATTACTTACAAAATTTGATAATAGTAATTGTGAAATTTCATCTGTAGGTTTTTGCATGGGTGGTACTGTCGCCTTTCGTGCAGGGCTTATGCTACCACTAAAACATGTTGTGTCGTTTTATGGTGGTGGCATTGCGAAAAGTGCTAATGCTCGAGGTTTAATTGATCAAATTCCCAATCTTAAGGCATCAGTCTTGCTGTTTTGGAGTGGCCATGATCAATGGATTACTCTTGAAAATACGCGAAGCATTGTTGATGCTTTACGGCAAGCTGGGAAAACCTACATAAATGTGGAATTTTCTGATGCTGAACATGGTTTTTTCTGCGATGCACGCCCCTCATATAACGAAAAAGCGGCTAAGCAAGCATGGGATCTCGTTTTAAACTATTTAAAATAGTCATTAGTGTCAACATAAGGATCTAACAGAGTGCCCCACGATATTTTTAATTATATTTTGAACGATTCAGTTGAGGCGTTCAGACTTTATTTGATCCATACAACTCCCAATTTATATAAGTTAGTTTATGAAAAAGAGAAACAAGTTACTCAATCATCTTATTCTTCCTACGGAATCAGTAATACAACAGAGCCAGAGAAAGAAAGTATCTGGGAAGGTTATACTCCATTTCATATGCTCGTTGCCTTAGGAGACGTTAAGAAACTTTCTATTTTTTGTGATTATACAAAAAATCAATATACGATTACTCTTCGCGATGAAGAAGAAAAAATGAATATGCTGAAATATATTTTTGATGCACCAGACCTAAATGGACACACACCCTTTCATACCTATGTTGAGCTTAATCAAACCTCTATTGCCCCAATTTATAATTGGATTTTTAAGGAATTTGGCGAACATACGATCAATTTTAAAGTACGAACTTTTCATAATCAAATTAAAGAAAGACCCGACCGAAATGCCATTCATCTCTGTGTCAAGCAGAATAATAATGTTCAAATGCTATATTTTCTTCTTTATCAACTACAGATAGATTTTCGTGTGCGTGATGCAAATGGGTTTTTACCCATTCATATTGCAGCCGAATATAACAATATCCCAGCAATTGAAGCTTTTTTAGAAACTGATTCCTCCTTGTTGAATGCTGAAACTGAACAAGGTGACACTATTATTCATACTTTAGCCTCTAAAAATGCTGTGGAAGCCCTGACTCGACTTCAAAAATATCAGCCAAATTATCAATCCAGAAATAAAAAATCATTTACGCCATTACATTTTGCAGCTGAAAATCTTGCTTATGATGCAATGGTATTTTTAATTACCCAGTGTCATGTCCGTATTGATCTATTAACAATGGACCTCAATTATACTTCTATGCATTGCTATATCGATCGATTTTGTAAATTAAAGGAAATTACAGCTAAACACAAAGAGCAACTTGTAAATTGTTTTAAACTTTTTATTCAGAAAGGTGTAGATCCTAAAGAAAAATATTCCTCTACCCAGTCATTGATGGATCTTGCTAAAATTAAATTAGATCCAATTTATTACAAATTACTGCATGAAGCATACGACGAATTTATGCCATATATCCATGGTTCAAGGTTAAGGAATGAGATGTTGAGTATCGACTTAGTTAACCTAACACCCGAGCAAAGCGCCATTCTTTATTACAAAATGCGTGAATTAACGCTTATCTTTGCAGCACAAACGTTTCCTTCGCAACAACAATGCTTTCAACTTGAAGCAATATTCAAACGAATAGAAACAAAGCACCCCGCATTAGCACGCACAGCCGCTATTTTATCCTCTTATGGATTGAATGATCAAACTAATCATCCCTATAAATGGATACAGTCAACTGATCAACAAATGATAGCTGATGAATCAAAAAGCAGTGTGCCTTTTTCATTTGGTTCTTCATCTGAAAAAAGATGTTAATTGCTCATAGATATCACCAGACGCATTATTTAGTGGATACCTCCCATTTATTTCCTATAACGGGACCAAGAACCAATGGCACTCGGTTAGCTTGGATGAGTTAAATGCACCCCTAATCGCCCGGCGCAATCGCATTTCTTGACTTTTAAGGATTCGAAAGCAGATGCGCAAAAGATCCTCCAATTTCTTCCTCCATGGACAGATCTTAGGGTGTAGAGTTTTATTCTAATCTATTGATTTAAAATGGAAACTGTTTTTCAAAACTAGCAACGATTTGACTGTTCTCTACTAACAACATAAGAAGCTGTTGCATGCACCTAATAGCGAGCAAGCAGCCTTTGGTTCTAGCTCACATTGAATTACTGCTAGATTTAAAAAATATGAACAAAATAACCCATCATACGGCCCCATACAAAACAATTATCCGCAAACGTGTTGTTAATGGTTGCTATTTTAATATGCTTCGCTGGAGATGGCCTTAATATCTTAATGAAGGTAGCGTCATGCTTGAGCAACTCAATCGCTATTGCCATGGCTATGCGGGTATCCCCATTGCTATTGCTTGCAAAAAGAATGGATTATTTTCAGCGCTTTCTATTAAAAATAAATTAACCCAAAGACAACTTTGCCGACAATTACACGCCAATCAAGGCCCTCTGCGCGTAGCGTTACGTTTTTTAGTCTCTATCAATTGGCTTAAGATCAATATGCAGGGAGAGTATTCACTAACCGATAAAGCCCTTTGCCAAGCGAGTATCCTGGATGAATTACTGAATCTGTATTTTATTCAGCCTCCTGCTTGGTTGAGTGATAAATTGGTTTTTCTGTGGTTGAAAAAATTATTAATTGGCTGGGATATTCAAG
>Ga0364901_10127_pt1 | contig 31127 bp, 22 predicted proteins | sample ExccelJu500002D4_FD_206968 | JGI IMG/M metagenome (GOLD analysis project Ga0364901, IMG submission 206968) | Enriched cells from Trout Bog Lake Hypolimnion, Wisconsin, USA - BchlTB.July09.5000.02.D4 | ecosystem: Environmental > Aquatic > Freshwater > Lake > Hypolimnion/Profundal zone | place: USA...
CAGGACAATTGGCTTTGACCGCCTGGTCAAACCATAAGTGGAATAGTTCAAGCGGATTGGCAGGAACCTGGGTTTCCGAGAGTTGGCCCAAGGTATAGTTTTTGCGCAGTTCAGCAATCGAGTTCATTTATTCAGTATAAAGAGAAGCTATGGCAGAAGACAACTTAGATGATCGTCGTTTCGGAGGGGTCGCTCGTCTCTACGGGGCAGCGCTGCGCGAAGCCTTTCTAAAGGCAACTGTGGTCGTTGCAGGTCTTGGAGGGGTGGGATCTTGGGCTGCAGAAGCCTTAGCTAGAACGGGGATCGGACATTTAGTTTTGGTGGATTTTGATCACATTGCAGAAAGTAATACGAATCGTCAGATCCACGCTTTAGAAATGAACTATGGTAAGTCTAAGGTTCAGGCGATGGCCGAGCGGATATTACAAATTAATCCTGAGATTCAGTTAACGGTGTGTGATGAATTCTTAGAGCCTGAGAATTTAGAGCGCTTGATCCCGATAGATGCTTTTGTATTAGACGCAACGGATTCAGTGCCAACCAAAATTGCATTAGCGGTATGGGCTGTTAAAAATGAGCGGGGCCTTGTCATGTGTGGCGCTGCTGGTGGAAAAGTCGATCCCACATCAGTACGTTGTAGTGATCTATCCAAAACCGAGCAAGATGCTTTGTTAGCCAAAGTGAGAGTGGGTCTGAGAACTGACCATGGTTTTTCTAGAGACTTAAAAAAGAAAATGAATATTCGTGCGGTGTATTCGCATGAGCCCCGGGCTGGCAGTGCCTCTGGTGGCTTAGCGTGCTCGGGTTATGGCTCTACAGTCATGGTGACCGCTGCAGCTGGTTTGGCAGCAGCAGCTGAAATTCTGAATCTGATTGCCGCCCAGAAATAGTAACAATCTTTTTCCCCTCAGAAAGCGCTAGGGCTTTCCCTGTCAGAAATTACGGATTCTCTTGTCATCCCAAATAAATTCATCACAAGTTATTCAGGTTTAAATCCACAAGCGAACTATTTAGTATTGCGTTGTAAACATTTCTAGCACTTTAGTTATTTTTCACCCCTAGTGCGTCTGCTGTCTCCTCCCTAGACTTTGCTCCGTTGGCAAATTGCCAATGACAAATCGAAAGGAGGTCTCTTTTGCAGACTGAACAAACCGGCTTAAAGCGCCATCTCAAAGTTCGACATATTCGTTTGATGGCTTTAGGCTCAACGATTGGCGTAGGTTTATTTCTCGGCTCGGCAAGCGCTATCCAATTGGCAGGCCCATCTATTCTTTTAGGCTATCTCTTGGCGGGCATTGTCGCTTTTATTGTTTTGCGTACCTTAGGTGAGATGGCAGTGCATCAGCCTGTTGCAGGTTCTTTTGCGGCTTATGCCAATACCTATGTGGGCCCTGTTGCTGGCTATATGGTTGGCTGGGGGTATTGGACCTATTGGATTGTGGTCGGAATCGCTGAAGTGACCGCAGTAGGAATCTATATGGGGATTTGGTTTCCAGAAACGCCTCAGTGGATCTGGGCCTTATCGGCCATTCTGATGATGGGCTTAATCAATCTGATTGCCGTCAAAGTCTTTGGAGAGTTTGAGTTCTGGTTTGCTTTGATCAAAGTGGTCGCAATTGTTGCGATGATTGGTTTGGGTGGAGCGGTGATCTTCTTCGGTTTTACGAATGGCTGGCAGCCAGTAGGCTTAAGTAATTTATGGAGCCATGGGGGATTCTTTCCCAACGGTATTTCTGGAATGTTGCTCTCTTTGCAAATGGTCTTATTTGCTTATGTGGGGATAGAGATGATTGGTTTGTCTGCAGGGGAGGCTGAGAATCCTCAGAAGACCATACCCATGGCAATCGACTCCCTTGCTTGGCGGATCTTGATTTTTTACATGGGCGCGATTCTAGTCATCTTGGCAATCTTTCCTTGGAATCAGATTGGCCAGCAAGGTAGTCCATTTGTTGTGATGTTTGAGCGAATTGGTTTGCGTGAAGCAGCTGGGATTATTAATTTTGTGGTCATTACTGCTGCACTTTCTTCATGTAATGCTGGCCTCTTTAGTGGTGGCAGACTCTTATATGCCTTATCGATCAATGGTTATGCCCCCGCATCATTTGCGCATCTCTCTAAGTATGGTGTTCCAGCAAGAGCTGTGGTTGCAACTGTAGCGGTATGCCTGACCGGAGTAGTGCTGAACTATTTTGTTCCCGACAAAGCATTTCACTACATCATGGCTGCGGTCACATTTGTAGGGCTGATGGTTTGGATAGCGATTTTGCTGACACAAATTCAGTTCCGCCGCTCTCTCACTCAAGCTCAGGTTGCCGAACTATCTTATCGCGCACCCTGGTGGCCCTATTCCTCATGGTTTGCCTTGGCATTCATCGTCTTAGTAGTGGTGCTGATGGGCTTTCATGAGGATGCCAGGGTTGCTCTGATCCTCGGACCCTGTTTATTAGCGATCTATCTAGCGATGTTCTATATCGCTGGCTTACACCGCAAAACGAAGTCGAAAACCCCATTTCAATAAAGGAGAACAAGATGATTATTGGTGTACCTCAGGAAGTAAAAAATAATGAGTTTCGGGTGGGACTGACCCCGGGTAATGTGAGTGGCTTATGTAAGCAAGGACATTCTGTCTTATTGCAGCGTGGGGCTGGTGCACAGATTGGATTGACTGATGAGTCTTATCGAATCGCTGGAGCTACCCTCGTCAATAGCGCAGCGGAGGTCTATGGAAAATCAGAGATGATTGTTAAGGTGAAGGAGCCTCAAGCACAAGAGTGCGCAATGCTGCGTGAAGACCAAATTTTATTTACCTACCTGCATTTAGCGCCAGATCCAAAACAGACTCAAGCATTAATGGACTCGGGTGCCACCTGCATTGCCTATGAAACAGTGACATCACATTGTGGTGCATTGCCGCTTTTGGCCCCCATGAGCGAGGTTGCTGGGAGGATGTCTATTCAGGCGGCAGCATCTCATCTCGAGAAAACCCATGGTGGATTGGGAGTGCTGATGGCAGGTGTGCCTGGTGTTGCTCCGGCAAAGATCGTGATCTTGGGTGCTGGTGTTGTTGGTCGTAATGCTTTGCAGATGGCAATTGGTCTTGGTGCTAACGTGAGTATTTTTGATCGCGATCTTGAGCGCCTCAGACAGATTGATGCGCTTTATGGCAACCGGGTTAAAACACTGTACTCAGACCCCCTCTTAGTAGCAGAAGAGGTACATGAGGCCGATGCTGTGATCGGGGCAGTTTTACTTCCTGGAGCTGCCGCCCCTAAATTGGTTAATCGTGAAATGATTCGGAAAATGAAAGCAGGTGCAGTGGTGGTGGATGTTGCGATTGATCAGGGCGGGTGCTTTGAAACCTCGAAACCAACCACGCATGCTGATCCAACTTATGAGATTGATGGCGTTATTCATTATTGTGTTGCCAATATGCCGGGGGCGGTCGCAAGGACTTCTACCTTTGCGCTGACAAATGCGACTTATCCTTTTGTTGAGGCGCTGGCGAAGAGGGGTGTCATCGAGGCCTTAAAACAAGACCAATATCTACGCAATGGCTTAAGTGTTCATCGTGGTGTACTGACTTCTGAGCCCGTTGCGATGGCGCAAAAATTAGACTTTGTTTCGGCAGAAGCGTTGTTGGTGGCTTAGGCGCTGGTATTTCTTTGGGTGGGCGTGGCCTTAGGTGAGTCACGACCCACTGTCATCAAAGCGTGTAGGTCTTCCTTTAAGATAAGAGTTTTAGACCTCAGCACATCAATCTTATGGATCTTTCTGTACTGACACTTTCAGCTGGTGTTGTTGCTTTAGCGGAGATGGGTGACAAGACGCAACTACTTTCCCTGATGCTAGCAGTGCGATACCCAAAGCAGGCATGGCCCATCATTGGGGGCATTTTCATTGCGACACTCTTCAATCATGCGGGCGCTGCCTTTTTAGGCCAGCTATTAGCCAGCTTTCTGAACCCAGATATTTTGCGGTGGATATTAGGCGTCAGTTTTATTGTGATTGGCGCTTGGTTATTGGTGCCCGATAAGCTGGAGGATGAAGGTCAATCAAAAAAGGTACATGGAGCACTAGCCGTTTTCTTGCTCACCATCACCCTGTTTTTCTTAGCTGAGATGGGTGATAAGACTCAAATTGCAACCATTGCTCTTGGTGCACGCTACAACGACGTTCTCTCGGTTACTGCAGGAACTACCTTAGGCATGATGTTGGCTAATGCCCCAGCAGTATGGGTTGGCCAGAAATTTACCCAGCGCGTCCCCCTAAAGTGGGTCCATGCGATTGCTGCCGGGGTTTTTATTGCTATTGGAGTGGTCACCCTCATTTGGTCCTAAGTCCTCGCCAGCAGATTGTTGCTAGGCGACTAAAATAGTGACATGAAAACGGATCTACCCCAAAGCTTTCGCCGGCTGGAATATCAGCCCCCCAATTACACGTTTCGCCATGTTGAGCTCGACATTGCGCTAGATCCTGCTAGAACGATTGTCAAAAGTCGTATCGAGGTTTTGCCTGGTGCTGCTCATGCTGATGGAATGCCTTTAATTCTGCAGGGGCAGGAACTGGAGTTTGTGAGTTTGCGGATTGATGGCGAGGCACATAAGCACTTTGAACTCACGCCTGAAACACTCATCATTCATTCCTTGCCAAGAGGCGGTAAAGACGCTTTCATCGTCGAAATCATTTGTGTATGTTGCCCAGAAAAAAATACTACCTTGATGGGTTTGTATGTCTCGAATGGAAATTTCTTTACTCAGTGCGAAGCTGAGGGCTTCCGAAAGATTACCTATTTCTTAGATCGTCCTGATGTCATGGCGCGCTATCGAGTAGTGCTAAGAGCACGTGAGACTGAGTGCCCAGTCTTATTGGCAAACGGGAACCTGATTGCTCAAGAAAAGCTACCCAATGGTTGGCACAGCGCAATTTGGGAGGATCCTTTCCCAAAACCATCTTATTTATTTGCCTTGGTGGCGGGTAAGTTGGAATGTATTGAAGAGACGATTACCACCAGTAGTGGTGCCAAGAAGTTATTGCAAATCTGGGTAGAGCCCCATGATCTTTCTAAAACTCGACATGCGATGGACTCTCTCATTGCGTCTATTCATTGGGATGAAAAGCGCTTTGGTCTGGAGTTGGATCTTGAACGTTTCATGATTGTGGCGGTGAGTGATTTCAATATGGGGGCGATGGAGAATAAAGGGCTCAATATCTTCAATACTAAGTTTGTCCTTGCCCAACCTGAAACTGCAACCGATATCGATTTCGCTAATATTGAAAGTGTTGTTGCTCACGAATATTTTCATAACTGGACTGGTAATCGTGTGACTTGTCGTGATTGGTTTCAACTCTCTCTGAAAGAGGGGCTTACTGTCTTTCGCGATCAAGAGTTCTCGGCTGATCAAATGGGCAGTGATTCGGGTAGGGCCGTTAAGCGTATCGAGGATGTGCGTTTACTGCGTCAGATTCAGTTTCCAGAGGATGCTGGCCCTATGGCGCATCCCATTCGTCCCGATGAATATCAGGAAATCAATAACTTCTATACCGTGACGGTGTATGAGAAGGGCGCTGAAGTAGTGAGGATGTATCAGACCTTGCTTGGTAAAGAGGGCTTCCGGAAAGGGATGGATCTCTATTTCCAGCGCCATGATGGTCAAGCAGTCACTTGCGATGATTTTCTAGCAGCCATGGCCGATGCAAATCAGCGTGATCTGAGTCAGTTTAAGAACTGGTACAGCCAAGCTGGAACCCCACATGTCAAGGTCGAAGAGCGATATGACTCTGAGAAAAAGCAATATCACTTAAATCTCTCACAAAGTTGCGCTGCTACTCCTGGACAGCTCGAGAAAAAGCCGTTTCACATTCCCCTAAAAATGCGTCTGATTACCCAGCAGGGTGATCAAGCAGAAATCCTTCTTGAATTAACCCAAGCGCAACAATCTTGGACCTTTGATGGAATTCATGAGCGACCCGTGTTATCAATCAATCGGGATTTCTCAGCACCGATCCAATTAGACTTTGATCAGAGCCCAGATGATTTATTGACATTGTTCTCACACGATGACGATCCTTTTAATCGCTGGGAGGCTGGTCAAAAATTAGCGATGCAAATGATCCTAGAAAATCGTTTGCCCGACCAAAAACTGATAGAAGCTTATCGCGAGCTCTTGCTTGACCCAAATTTAGACCCTGCTTTCAAAGAACTCGCCATGACCTTGCCTGCGGAGAGCTATCTCTACGAACAAGGTCATGATGTCGACCCGCAAAAGATCTATCAAGCTCGCTGCGCATTCCGTCATGCGATTGCTACAGCGCTGCGTCTTGAGTTTGCAGCGATCTATCAGCAAATGCAAACCCCGGGACCCTTCAAGTCGGATGGCGTAACGGCTGGTAAGCGAGGCCTGAAAAACTTTGCGCTCAATATGTTGTTGGAGGCGGATGTAAATATCTGGGCGCCAATGGCCGTGAATCAATATCAGATCGCTGACAATATGAGCGATCGCTATGCAGCCCTAGCTTGTTTGGTGAACCATGATGCCAAACCAGCGAAATCCTGTTTAGCCGATTTTTATGAGCGCTTTAAAGACGACCCTCTCGTGATTGACAAATGGTTTGCATTACAAGCTATGCGTCCCCCTTTAGAAGGCGCTGGGTCTACTTTGAATGAAGTACGATATCTTCGCCAGCACGAGGCGTTTAAGCTCAACAACCCTAATCGAGTGCGCAGCTTAATTCATGCGTTTTGTATGAATAATCCTGCCAGTTTTCACCAGACTGACGGCAGTGCCTATAGCTTTTGGGCTGAGAGTGTTTTGGCTTTAGATCCAGTCAACCCCCAAGTAGCTGCCCGACTGGCGAGAGCGCTGGACCGTTGGCGTTTGTTTGCAGAGCCCTATCGCAGCAAAATGCACGCCGCGTTAGAGCGAGTCGCCCAATGTAATACCCTCTCATCCGATGTGAGAGAGGTGATTACCAAAGCACTAGGAAATTAGGGCTTTTGTGAAACAGGGCAAAATAGCCAAATTAACGCCATTTCGGAGAATTTTCTTTTGAGCACTCATATTCATTTAGAGCAGTACCTCAAAACCGCTAAGCCAAAAGGCAACTCTATTCCTGCTGGTTTACAAGAGCTATTGCTGGCAGTTGCTCATACTTGTACTACGCTTAGCAATGAAGTTGCACAAGGCGCTTTAGTTGGTTTACTGGGCTCAGCAGGGACTGGTAACGTGCAAGGTGAGGTCCAGCAAAAGTTAGACGTTATCGCTAACGATTTATTGATTGAAGGTGTTCAAGGGTGCGCTGCGCTTGCTGGTCTGGCTTCTGAAGAAATGGAATTGCCAATGCCTGTTCAGGGTACGGGCAACTATTTACTGTTGTTTGATCCTTTGGACGGCTCTTCCAATATTGATGTCAATGTTTCAATCGGCACCATTTTCTCAGTGCTGCAAAAACAAAATCCTACAGCCGCTTTACAAAACAGTGATTTCCTCCTATCAGGGCGTCATCAAGCTGCTGCAGGTTATGTCGTGTATGGTCCACAAACCACGATGGCATTAACTTTAGGTGATGGCGTGGTGATGTTTACTTTAGATAAGACCATCGGTCAGTTCATCTTAATTAAAGATCGGGTGGAGATTTCACCAGCGACAAAAGAATTTGCGATCAATATGTCTAATATGCGGCATTGGGCGCAGCCAGTTCGACGCTATGTGCAGGAATGTCTTGAAGGCGCTACTGGCGTGCGTAAGAAGGACTTCAATATGCGCTGGATTGCCTCAATGGTGGCTGATGTCCATCGTGTTCTATCTCGTGGCGGTGTCTTTATGTATCCCTGGGATCAACGTGAGCCCAATAAACCAGGTAAGTTGCGCCTGATGTATGAAGCGAATCCAATGAGTTTTTTAGTGGAGCAAGCTGGTGGTGCATCGACAAATGGCAAACAGGTGATTATGGATATTGAGCCGCAGGATTTACATGAGCGTGTATCTGTCATGCTGGGCTCTAAGGAAGAAGTCGAGAGACTACAGAGCTATCACGCCTGAACTTTTTGCTGAAGGTAGGCGAGCGATTCTTCGACTTGGTCGATCAGAATTAGACAGATATCACCTGCCTCTAGATCATTCAAGGCAGTATCGATGGCTAGAAACTCGCCATAGATCTCTTTGACTTGTTTGGCTTTCTTAGCCCCCACTAAACCATCTTGTAATAATTTCATGACTTCACCATCGGCTCTACCGCGCTGACATTGATCCTCGTAAAGAATCACGTTATCAAAGTGGTTACCCAAAATACGCGTGAGATCCCGAATATCTTCATCGCGTCGGTCACCGGCGCCACTGATGACCACATGACTCTTCTTGGGTTTCATGGCCTCGATGGCGGTGGCTAAAGCGCGCATTGCATCGGGGTTATGACCATAGTCTGCAATGACGGTAGCGCCGCGATGCTGAAATTGATTGAAGCGACCAGGAACTGCGTTGGCTGAACTCTCAAAACTATTGAGGCCGCGGGCAATTTTCTCGGCATCTAAGCCAAGCACCCAAGCAGCGCCAATGGCAGCCATGGCATTCTCAACTTGGAAACCCAGTACGCCATTTTGGGTCAATGGAATTTCACTTACAGGGAAGCGGTAAACCACTCGCGAGCCTTTGGAGGCAACGATATAGCTACCATCAAAGAAAATAACTTTTTTATTCTTAGCGCGATGCGCAGCAATAACCGGGTGGTGCTGATTTTGAGCAAAGAAGACCACACGTCCTTTGCAAATATCACCCATTTTGGCAACGATAGGATCTGCAGCGTTTAAGACAGCTGCTCCAGTAGCCGCCACATTCTGAACCACAACACGCTTCAAAATGGCTAAGTCTTCCACGCTGGAAATAAAATTCAAGCCAAGATGGTCGCCTTCACCGATATTAGTAACCACCGCTACTTCACAGCAATCAAAGCCAAGTCCTTCGCGCAACATGCCGCCGCGGGCGGTTTCTAAGACAGCGGCATCGACATCAGGATGCATAAGGACATTGCGGGCGCTTTTGGGACCGCTGCAATCGCCAGAGTCAATTAAGCGCTGATTAACGTAGACACCATCTGTCGTGGTCATGCCAACTCTAAGACCAGTTTCGTTTAGAAGGTGGGCGATTAAGCGAACGGTAGTCGTTTTACCATTCGTACCTGTCACGGCCACAACCGGAATACGTCCATCTTCACCCTGGGGGAACATCGTATCAATGATGTATTCACCGACCGGACGACTTTTGCCATAGGAGGGTTTGAGATGCATGCGGAGCCCTGGTGCGGCATTGACTTCAACGATGCCACCGCCTTGAGCTTCCAAAGGTTTATAAATTTCTTCGCACAAGATATCGACACCTGCAATATCAAGACCAATCATTTTTGCGGCAGCAATTGCGCTGGCAGCTACATCTGGGTGCACATCATCCGTGACATCAGTTGCTGTGCCGCCAGTACTGAGATTGGCGTTATTGCGTAAAAGGACTCGTTCTCCCTTTTTGGGGATATAGCCAGGGGTCAGATTGGCGCTGGCCAGATGCGCCAAGGCAATGTCATCAAACCGAATTTTAGTTAGGGCAGTTGCATGGCCATCGCCACGGAGGGGATTTTGATTCTCGATCTCAACCAATTGGGCAACAGTATGACTGCCATCACCCACAACCTGTGCAGGCTCACGCCGTGCTGCGGCCGCCAGTCGATCACCAACTACTAGTAGACGATAGTCTTGTCCGGGTAAATAACGCTCGACAATGGTTTCATCACCGAAAGCTTGTGTGACTTCAAAGCCAGTGCGGATTTCCGCTTCAGTTTGAATATTGGCCACTACACCTTTACCTTGATTGCCATCCTTAGGTTTCAAAACTACAGGACCACCAATTTTTTGTGCGACACGCCAAGCATCATCTGCGTTTGTAACAACATCCCCAATCGGCACAGAAACACCAGCAGCTGCCAATAAATTTTTAGTCAGCTCTTTATCTTGCGCAATCGCCTCAGCGATCGCACTGGTATCGCTAGTCTCTGCTGCTTGAATGCGCTTCTGTTTACTGCCCCAACCAAACTGCACCATACTGCCTGCAGTCATGCGACGGAATGGAATATTGCGTTGGATTGCAGCATCGACAATTGAGCCGGTGCTCGGACCGAGACGGACATCCTCATACAGCGACTCTAATTCTCCTAGAGCGGCCGTGAGATCAAAGGGGCTGTCATTCAGGGTGGCTTGTACTAAGGCAAAGGCAAAGTCGAAGGCCATGCGGGCAACCAACTCTTCGGTGTACTCCACAACCACTTGGTAGACGTCTTCTTCGATAGTTTGCACAGTTCGACTAAAGGTGACTGGGCAACCTGCTTGGGCTTGAAGCCCTAGGGCGGCGTACTCTAAGACGTGTGCCAAGGAGAGCACTTCGCTTTTGCTACCACGGCGCATATTACCTAATTGCGGAAAACGCGAGCGAATCTTAGATTCAAACTGAGGAATGAGATCAATTGAACGCTCTGCAGGTTCGCACGAAACCACCGCTTCTAGTGCGGTATGGCGTGACCATAAATTAGGGCCACGGAGGATGCGGATACGGGTGATTTCCAATTAAGCCTCGGCAGGGTGAAGCATAGCGGGTACAAATGTTTCTGTACCAGCTTCAATAACGTTAAACGGAATACCTAAACCCCAAGCAGCTGCAATGGCTGCACCTAAATTCAGTGCATGCCACTGTGGATCGATGGCAGCATGAGAGGCTAAGGGCACAGGAATGCTTTTTTGATCGTTCAAACCCCATTGAAGGGCAATCTGTTGTTTGCCTACGATGACGACGCGACCACCATTCTGTAAATGGGCATTGATCAATCCAGAATGAGCATCTTGGGTAAAGAAAATCACTTCACCATCGGATAACTCAGCCATTTTCGTAACCCACTCATCGTCTGCATTGAGTACAGCAACGCCCGTTGGCAATACGACATCGACTTGGGTGCGAACAATGCTAAATACCTGATCTTCATCATAGATCGCATACTGAGGAAAATTGGCCTGAGGATTCATATTCAGAACCACGCCAACTTGGCAGCGGTCGTAGGCTAAGCCCTCTATCAACATCGAGAGCGCATTATTTTCAATCACGGCCGCATCTACAGTGCGATTGAGTAGAGTTCTACGTGCATCTTCCCAATTGGCTGAATCACGGGTTTGTACTGCACGATTACCGAAGTACAAACCTTTACTACAAGCTAGGCCAACATTGATATTGGTCAGGCGCAGAAAGTGCGCAATCATTTCTGCTACGGAGGTTTTCCCTTTTTCGCCTGTGATACCAACTACAGGAATTCGGAAGTTAGCACCAGGTGGAAAGAGGTGGTCAGTGATTGCTTTGCCGACGGGTTGTGGACTACCGCTGGCAGGCTTCAGGTGCATCAATAGTCCGGGACCAGCATTGACTTCGACAATGGCAGCGCCTTGCTCAGCTAGCGGCTTACTAATGTCTTGAGCAACCAAGTCCACTCCTGCAATCTCAAGACCAACGACGCGTGCAGCCAAAGCAACTTGGCTAGCTACATCAGGATGGACTTGATCAGTGACATCAAATGCCACATTGCCATTACTTTGAATCAGTACTTTTTGATCAAGCGGAGGGATGCTGGTGCCTGTGAGCTGTTGACGCGCTAATTCAAGCTCAACGGCAGAGTCAATGCGAACAGGATTGAGAGGGCATTCCTCTGCAGTCCCACGACGAGGGTCTGAATTAATCTGAATCTCTATTAATTCTTTGATTGAATGTTGGTTATCACCAGTGACCCAAACCGTTTCACCTTTGGCTGCAGCAACCACTCGATTGCCGACTACTAATAAACGGTGCTCATCGCCAATGATGTGTTTCTCAACCAGTACTTCGCTACCTTCGTTGATCGCGACTGCATAAGCCGCTTCGATCTCTCCTTGGGTATAGAGATTAATAAAGACACCGCGCCCATGGTTGCCATCGATTGGTTTGACCACAACGGGTAGGCCAATATCCTGAGCAGCTTCCCAAGCATCATCGGGACTAGTGACAGTTCTGCCTTTTGGAGTGGGAACACCAGCGCTGGCTAGCAGACTCTTGGTTAAATCTTTATCACGCGAAATAGTTTCAGCGATTGCACTGGTTTGATCGGTCTCAGCCGTCCAGATACGACGTTGCTTTGCGCCATAACCGAGTTGGACTAAATTACCAGAAGACAGGCGAATCGAAGGAATGCCCCGCTCTTCAGCAGCATTAACGATGCATGCTGTACTAGGGCCAAGTAATAGGTCATCACTAAGCTCGCGTAAGTTTTCAATAATGGTTTTGACTTCAGCGACAGGATCTTTGGTATCTTGGGCTAAGGTGAGGTAAAGATCCCGCGCATATTGAAGTGCGGTGAGAGTCACTTCCTGATTGATGGCGCTGACGATGACTTTGTAAACGCCACGACGATCCCCATCACGCGCCTTACCAAATCCCCCTGGGATGCCCGCAAGGTTCTGCAACTCTAAGGTGAGGTGCTCCAGAATGTGCGCTGGCCAAGTGCCTTCTTCAACTCTTTTTAGAAAACCACCTGGCTCGCCATAACTGCAGCGGTGTTCCTGAAGGCTGGGGAGTGCTTTGACTAGGCGATCATAGAAACCGGGTATTAGGTTAGAAGGGTAGTCCTCTAAATCCCCAATATCGACCCAAACCTCGATCACGGGATGGTAGGTCCACATATTGGGGCCTTTGAGATGCTTAACGCTCAGGATCTCGATCGATTTATCAAGTAATTGGGGCATCGTGGTGCACGGAGCTAGGCTTGGGAGGCTTAAGCTAGTCCGACTGTCTTCCTGTTTCTAGTTTTAATTAAATCCACAAAATCAGCAAAAATATGCAAAACGGCTTAGTTGCCTTGTTCAACGGCTTTGACCCCTCTAAAGTTGACAATCTCTATAAATAGAAAAAACCCATGCTCCACTATACTTTTAAGGTCAATGAAGCCTGAAATTTCCCCTCAAACCCCGATTCTTCCGAGTGATTGGCAGAGGATATTGGGCGGGCTGCAATTCCCCGCGGCGGATCTTGGCCAAGTTCTGGCCTGGGTCGAGCTCGACTTAGACCAAAACCTGCGTTTTGAAAAAAGCCTTTTGTTGCTAATGGAGAAGGGTCTCGTTTGGACCAATGGCAAAGAGGTGATGTCATGGCCGATCCTTGCTGATAACACCTTAGTGCATGGAGACCATGCTGGAGTAGGGCATCTCAAATTAGAAACACCCCATCGCCTCGAAAACATTTGGTATTTCACATTAGCAGTCAATCCCCATGTTCTTCGTTTGCAGGCCAGCTTCAAAAAGATGAATGCTGCTCATCATGTGCATGAAGAGCATGTCATTAATGAATACGACAAACAAATTTGTCCTATTTGTCTCAGTCCTAAACCGGCTAATACGGATGCATGCCCAACATGTGATCCTGAAGATGATGCGCCACCATCTACTTGGACCTTGTTTAAGTTATGGCGCTTTGCTAAGCCTTATCAAAACAAACTCCTTTTGGGATTCGTGCTGACTTTATTGTCGACAGGTGCTACCTTAGTCCCGCCATACCTCACGATGCCTTTGATGGATCATATTTTGATTCCTTATGAAAAAGGTCAGCCAATTGATTTTCATTTAGCCAGCCTGTATTTGCTGGCCCTGTTTGGCGCAGCGCTATTGGCTTGGGGTCTGGGTTGGTGGAAGACGTATTTACTTGCCTTAGTGAGCGAGCGGATCGGCGCCGATCTTCGCAATACAACCTTCGAACATTTACTTAAATTATCTTTAGAGTATTTTGGTGGAAAGCGGACAGGAGACTTGATCGCACGCATTGGCGCTGAGACTGATCGGATTTGTGTTTTCTTATCGTTATACGCCCTCGATTTCGCAACCGATGTGTTGATGATTACGATGACTGCTGCCATCTTAGTCTCGATTGATCCTTTGCTTGCTTTAGTCACTTTAGCGCCACTCCCCTTCATCGTATGGATGATTCATGTTGTGCGCGATAAATTGCGCTTTGGTTTTGAAAAGATTGATCGCATTTGGTCCGAAGTGACGAATATTTTGGCGGATACGATTCCAGGTATTCGGGTGGTCAAAGCGTTTGCACAAGAGGATCGCGAACTCAAACGTTTCGTTGACTCCAATAAACACAATCTGCAAATTAATGATCGTGTGAACCGAGTCTGGGGCCTATTCTCACCAACGGTTACTTTGTTAACTGAGACCGGTCTTTTGGTGGTGTGGGGTTTTGGTATTTGGCAGGTTGCCCATCGGCGTATCAGTGTGGGCGTCTTGATTGCTTTCTTGGCTTACATCGGTCGCTTCTACATTCGCTTAGATTCAATGAGCCGTATTGTTTCGCATACCCAGAAAGCGGCAGCTGGAGCTAAGCGTATCTTCGATATCTTGGATCACGTCTCGAGTGTTCCAGAGCCGATTAACCCAGCACCGCTTGCAAAGGTTGAGGGCCGCATCAGCCTTAAAGAAGTCGGTTTCCGTTACGGTAATCGCGCAGTGACCAAGGGGATTAACCTAGAAATTGCTCCAGGCGAAATGGTGGGTTTAGTTGGACACAGCGGCTCTGGCAAAAGTACCCTCGTGAATTTGATTTGCCGTTTCTATGATGTCAGCGCTGGATCAATTGCATTGGATGGGCGCGATATTCGCAGTATTGGTATTGCAGATTACCGTAAACGGATTGGCTTGGTCTTACAAGAACCATTTTTATTCTTTGGCACGATTGCAGAAAACATTGCCTATGGCAAACCCGATGCGACTCGTGAAGAAATCATTCAGGCTGCTAGAGCCGCTCATGCTCATGAATTTATTCTGCGCCTACCTTTGGGTTATGACTCCTTGGTGGGAGAGCGCGGCCAGTCTTTGTCGGGTGGTGAGCGTCAACGGATCTCGATTGCACGTGCACTTCTCATTAATCCCGCCATTCTGATTTTGGATGAAGCGACTTCTTCAGTCGACACCACTACTGAAAAAGAAATTCAGAAGGCGCTGGATAACCTCGTAAAAGGGCGAACCACCATTGCGATTGCCCACCGACTCTCTACTTTGCGTAAAGCAGATCGCTTGGTGGTCTTGGATAAAGGCGAGATTGTGGAGATTGGTACGCATGATGCCTTGATGGATGCGCAGGGCGCTTACTACCAGTTGTACCAGGCCCAAATTCGGCAGGCAGCTGAGTTGGTAGAAGGTGGTGCGATTGGTGACACTGTTCAAGAAAATGAAGACGTACAACAAGAAGAGTCTTTGCAAATGATAGCTAAAAATCTCGGGGGAGGAGTGTGATGACAAATCTATCTCATCGCCTAGAGCGAGATGATCTTGGTAGATTGGTACTGATCGATCATGTTGGCACTCGCCATGTGGGTGTCTATCCCGTTCGTGCTTTTCCGATTACAGCAATTGAGGCTGGTATCGGTCTGATGGATTCGTCGGGTATAGAATTGTGCTGGTTTCCGAGCGTCACCCTCATTCCTCGGGACGAGCTCGAGTTGATTGAGGCGGAGCTTGCCACCCGTGAATTCATGCCTGTGATCGAGAAAATTGTGAGAGTCTCCACCTTTGCGACCCCGAGCATTTGGGATATAGAGACAAACCGTGGCCCAACCCGTATTCGGTTAAAAGGCGAGGAGGATATTCGTCGGATCTCCGGCAATACATTGCTTATCTCAGATGCCAATGGTCTGCAATTCCTGATTAAGGATTCCACTGCCCTAGACAAGGGAAGTAAGAAGCTTTTAGACCGCTTCCGTTAAAATCCCCACCTCAAGTCGCCGCTTTAGCTCAGTTGGTAGAGCAGTTCATTCGTAATGAAAAGGTCGCCAGTTCGATTCCGGCAAGCGGCACCACCGAAAAACAATAAATATCAATAAAAACAGGTACTTATATACCTATACCCTGTCTTTCGGGGTCAAATTATGCCAATTTGCAGTCAATTCTTATTAGGGTTATAATCTAGGTATTAACCCTTAGGAGATTACAAATGGCCCAATTGATCAACATGATTAATCAACTTTTCTCAGAAAAGACTGTCGCTGAAGAGCAGGCACGTCACTATGATTTTGATGGCGCATACCGCGGCATGTAATTTGTAGTCTAGTTGGATTAAACAAAAAAGCCACCTTCGGGTGGTTTTTTATTGCCTTTTCCCCGACGATTAAACGAGGGTAATCACTAATCCTGATTTTGGTAATTCTTGATTACTGTCAATACTATAGAAGATGAACTGCTTGAGAATTCATCGCAGTCTTTTAGACGGCTAGCCTCATTGGTAAAAGCTGCTTTAAGGATTAACAGAATAAAAATAGAAGTTTAGAAGTTGCATATAACTAATAACAATTCATGGAGAATAACAAGTGACTAAACCTTGGCATAACCGCTGGGCACAGCTTTTTTTCGGCATCATCTGCATGGGGCTTGTTGCCAATTTACAGTACGCATGGACTTTGTTCGTTAATCCCATTCACGTAAAAACAGATTGGGCACTCTCAGCAATCCAATTGTCATTTTCCATATTTATTGTGGTGGAGACATGGTTAGTGCCAGTTGAGGGATGGATGGTCGATAAGTTTGGCCCCAAAATTGTGATCATGATTGGCGCAGTTTTTGCAGGTGCTGGTTGGGTCATGGATAGCATGGCAACTTCTTTGGAAATGCTCTACGCTGCCGCGGTTGTTGCAGGTATTGGTGCTGGTTGCGTTTATGGCACCTGTGTTGGGAATGCTCTTAAATGGTTTCCAGACAAGCGCGGTTTAGCTGCTGGCCTGACTGCTGCTGGTTTCGGTGCTGGTGCTGCGATCACCGTTATTCCAATTGGCAATATGATCATTGCTCAGGGATACGAGCAAGCCTTCTTCTTCTTTGGAATTGCGCAGGGTGTATTGATTTTCATCTTGGCTTTATTGATGACCAAGCCTACTCCACCCAAAGGAATTCAGGCTGCACCACGTGTTGTCACTACTAAAGTGGATTACACCGCAGGTCAGATGATTAAAAAACCATTGTTCTGGTTGATCTATGTAATCTTTGTTGTGGTTGCGGCTGGTGGTTTGATGGCAACCGCTCAAATCGGCCCTATCGCCAAAGACTATGGCTTGGCTACTTTACCAATGATGCTTTTTGGTACAACCTTGCCCTTGCTGACCATGACTTTGTCAATCGACAATCTCTGTAATGGCTTCACACGCCCTCTGTGCGGATTTATCTCAGACAAAATTGGTCGTGAGAATACGATGTTTATCGTGTTCACTGGCGAAGGCTTAGCGATGCTTGGTTTGATGAACTATGGTCATGACCCAATCTTATTTATGACCTTTGCAGCTTTGATCTTTTTGTTCTGGGGCGAGATTTTCTCCATCTTCCCAGCAATTTGCGCAGATACCTTCGGAGTGAAGAATGCGGCTGGTAATGCCGGCACTCTTTACACTGCTAAAGGAACAGCTTCTTTAATCGTGCCTTTTGCTTCAGTACTTTCTGCTGGGGGTAACTGGAATACTGTATTCATCGCTGGAGCAGTAGTGACTATCACCGCAGCCTTTACTGCTAAGTTCATTTTGGCGCCTGCCCGCAAGCGCTTTATTGATGCAGCTAATGCTCGTGGTACGCCTTAATTGCTTGATTGAGGGGTAAGCAATCTGTAATCAGGGGTCTACGGGCCCCTGATGCATTTTCAGATAAAATTCTCCAATCATGTCATTCCGCAACCGCAAACTTGTTCACTGGATCGCTGCAGCATCGATTCTGATGAGTGCGCTTGCACCGGCGATTTCTCATGCAGTAGTGAAAGGTAATACCAGTTTTGCAATGGAGGTATGTTCTACCTCGGGTAGCAAGATGGTGCAAATGCAATCGGACGACTCTGGTCAAGCCGATATCAAAATGCAAGCTTGTCCCTACTGTCTTGCTCATGTCAGTATTACGCCTTCATTTGAGAGTGGCATCTCCGTTGATGCTCCTCAAAGCTTTGCCGTATTTCCAGCGCTTTTCTATCAATCACCCAAGCCACTCGCAAATTGGGTCACTCCCCCCTCAGCAGCTCCTCCAGTACAAGCCTAATTTAGTTATTAGGGCATAGCGCTTGCTATGCATTTGGTCATCATGGTTGGAGCGGTAAATGAAATTAAAAAAATTAATATTGGCAATGGCATTTCTTGTGCCAGCAGTAGAAGTGTTAGCTTGCGCTAGTTGTGGTTGTAGTCTGAATACCGATATTGGTACTCAAGGAATGGGTTCTTCCCAAGGTTGGACCTTCGATCTGCGTTATGACAGTCTGAATCAAAACAAGCTTTGGTCTGGTACTAAAAGCATTTCTCAGCAAGCTGTGAACGCTGCCAATCCTAGTGCTGAGGTTGAGAACTTTACTCAGAATAACTATCTAACGGCCTCTCTGGATTACAACGATGGGGAGAGTTGGGGCGCTACCGCTATTCTTCCCTACATCTTGAGAACTCATAGCACTTTTGGCGTTGGTGGAAACGCTAGCAACCCCGATCCTGATACCTCATATCTATCAACGGCTTCTGGATTTGGTGATATCAAGATTATTGGTCGTTACTTCGGATTTGCGGAGCAAAAGGATTGGGGGTTCCAATTTGGACTGAAGTTGCCGACTGGGAGTAACTCTCAAACCACAACAAATGGAAGCGGGAATCCTTATCCAGTTGATCCTGGCTTACAGTTGGGTACGGGATCAACCGATGTCATCCTAGGGGTATATAAATTCGGCTTCGTGCCTCAAACTGAGAATTGGGGATATTTCGGTAATGTGCAATATCAAGCAACCATTAAGCCCACAAACGTCCCATCGAATATCTCTGCTTTAAATGGTGGTATGGATTCATACCGACCAGGTAATGCCTTAAATGTGAACGTTGGTGTGAATTACCAGGGTTTTGAAAAGTTTGTGCCAACACTCCAGATGAATTATTTAAATAAGAAGGTTGATAGCGGTACTGCAGCTGATACCTTGTCAACAGGGGGTAATCTGGTTTATCTCACCCCTGGAGCTTTATATAACGTTACGGATAAAACACAGGTGTATGCCAACGTACAACTACCGGTCTACCAAAATGTAAATGGCTACCAATTAGTGCCTTCGTATATTGCTTCGGTGGGCGTGAGAGTGCACTTCTAATTATTGATTAGTTAAAAGCGGGGCAACAAGTTCTTCAAGAAGTTTGGTATCGACAGTGGCATCACCTTTCATACCATTCTTCCTGAGGATGCCTTGTTTGTCGATGATGAAGGTGCTGGGAATACGCCAAATGCGCCCATAGTCTGAGTAATCCATTTGCTTTTTCTCAGCAAATAGAAAGGTGTAGTTCTGCATGATTTGTTTAGCTTGTTGCATATCAGCTGGTTTATCCACAGTGATAGCGAGAACTTCAAGTCCTTTTGATTTGTTCTTTTTCAAAAAGGCTTCAAGTGCCGGCATTTCCTCACGGCAGGGCTCGCACCAGCTGGCCCAGAAATTGACCAAGACCACTTTCCCTTTATTGGCCTGGAGCGAGAAGGGCTTGCCATCAATCAGGCTTCCTTCTATATTGGGTGCGGGATGGCCAACTTCAATTCCGGCAAGGGCAATATTGGACAGACTGGTAGCCAGCAGCACAAAAAGAATGGGATAGAAACGCGTCATTGGTATGAGTATTTCATGAAATGGATTAACAGGAGAGAGTAATGATAAAGAATCAAAAAGGATGGCTATTGAGCATTGCTTTAATGGCTTTTGTTACCAGTATTCAGGCACAAGAAGCAAAGGTAGGATCTATCAAGATTGAGAACGCCTACGTTCGTGCCACCGCGCCTGGACAACCCACTGCCGGCGCTTTTATGAAGATTGACAATAGCGGCGCTGCAGATCAGTTGCTCTCTGCTAGCTCTCCTGCAGCTGGCGAAGTGCAACTGCACCAAATGTCGATGGAAGGTAATGTGATGAAGATGGGGCAGGTTAAAGACATTGCTGTGCCAGCTAACGGCTCGGTTGATCTCAAGCCCGGCGGATATCACATCATGCTCATGAATATCAAAGCACCATTGAAGGCGGGAGAAACTGTGCCAGTCAAACTGAAATTTGCGAAAGCGGGTGAGGTAGAAGTGAAGTTACCTGTCAATGCCGTTGGTAGTGGCATGAATATGCACTAAGTATTTCAGGCATTCGTAAGAAAAAAGCCCCTATTGCTAGGGGCTTTTCTTTTACTTAACTGGCAACAAGCTTAGAGATCTAAATCGAGATCGGTGACAGCTCCTTTACTAGCAGTGCTAGCTAAGCTGGCATATTTTGCTAAGAGACCACGGGTATAGCGAGGCTTGGGTTTCTTCCAAGCAGCACGACGCTGAGCAATCTCATCTTCGCTCACATTGAGTTGAATCAGTAATTTGTGTGCATCAATCGTGACCGAATCACCTTCCTCAATCAGGGCAATTGTTCCGCCAACATAGGCCTCGGGGGCAACGTGACCTACAACCATGCCCCAGGTGCCGCCAGAGAAGCGTCCATCGGTGATCAGACCCACCGTCTCGCCCAAACCTTGCCCGACAAGAGCAGAGGTAGGAGCAAGCATCTCGCGCATGCCTGGACCGCCTTTAGGACCCTCGTAGCGGATCACTACAACATCACCATCTTTAATCTTCTGCGCCATGATGGCAGTCATTGCATCGTCTTCCGAATCAAACACACGTGCTGGACCAGTAATGGAGGGATTCTTCAGGCCAGTAATCTTTGCTACGCAACCCTCAGGAGAAATATTTCCCTTCAGGATTGCTAAGTGACCTTGCTTATACATGGGGTTATCTAAAGTGCGAATCACTTTTTGATCAGCGCGGGGTACGGAAGGAACGTCTTTCAATACTTCTGCAATAGTCTTACCAGTAATCGTCATGCAATCACCATGCAAGAGTCCGCCATCAAGCAAAATTTTCATGACTTGGGGAATACCACCGGCTTCATGTAAGTCGGTAGCCAAATAAGTGCCAGACGGTTTCATATCAACGATGACGGGAACTTTCTTACGAATTCTTTCAAAATCATCAATCGTCCAATCAATCTCTGCTGCGCTGGTGATGGCTAGGTAGTGCAGAACCGCATTGGTGGAGCCACCTACCGCCATGATCAAGCTCACGGCATTCTCAATCGATTTTTTAGTAATGATGTCGCGGGGACGTAAATTATTTTTGATTGCTTCCACCAAAACACGCGCTGATTCTGCAGCACTGGCTACCTTCTCTTCATCAACGTTCGACATGGTGGAGGAGTAGGGCAGACTCATTCCCAGTGCTTCAAAGGAAGAGCTCATCGTATTGGCGGTATACATACCGCCGCAAGAGCCACTGCCTGGACAAGCGTGTTGTTCAACGCCCTTTAAATCCTCTTCGCTTAAGCGACCTGAAGTAAATTCGCCAACGGCCTCGAATGCAGAAACAATATTGAGTTCTTTGCCTTTGAAATGCCCAGGCTTGATTGTTCCGCCGTAGACATAAATTGCCGGTACGTTGGTGCGTGCGATTGCCATCATGCCGCCGGGCATATTTTTGTCGCACCCGCCAATCACAACAACACCATCTTGCCAAAGACCATTGACACAAGTCTCGATGCTATCGGCAATCACTTCACGAGAGATGAGGGAATATTTCATACCCTCGGTGCCCATGCCAATTCCATCGGAGACGGTTGGGGTGCCAAAAACTTGAGCCTTAGCACCAGCCTCTTCTAGAGCATTGACCGCAGCATCGGCAAGTTTTTGCAGTCCGCTATTACAGGGAGTAATCGTGGAATGACCATTGGCGACGCCTACCATCGGTTTAGTAAAGTCCTTTTCTTGATAGCCCATCGCGTAATACATGGAGCGGTTAGGGGCTCTTGCGACTCCTTCGGTTACGTGACGTGAGCGTTCGTTTAGGCGTTTCATCTACTATGTACTCCAAAGTGATATTTGCTGAATTTGTAAAGGCTCTATTGTGCCGTGAGATCAAGGCGGGGAACTATATTGCACCGCAACATAATGGTTCCAGCAAAGAAGACTTCTCTTTAGCCCATATTCAACCTAGGGCTAGTTACAAATGTCATAAAACTGGGTTAGAGTCAAACTCCAATTGGAGCCTTCTTAAGAAGATCGTGAAAGCTAAAAACACCATTCCAGAAATTCGTAAAGAAGTCTTTGTAAAGGCTCGCGAAGCTTTGGGTTTAAGCGTCCAGGAGTTGTCTGGCAAAGCTTGCTTATCGGTTCGACAGATTCAGCAAATTGAAAATGGTGAAATCAATTCTTTCTACAGCCCAAATATCAAATTTACCGCAGCCAAAAAAGTAGCCCAACTGCTCAATTTGCAAACGGAAGAAGCATTTGATTTTGGAGATCTGGTTTCTCAATTACCTGTTGAGGTGAAGGAAGCAAAAGAAACAAAAGAAGCCAAGCCAAGCCCTGCTGTTATTGAGGAGAAGCCTAAAGCTAAAACTAAAGCTTCAGAACCTATTGCCAAGATCAAGGCAGAGAGCGTTACTGCAGCAAAGCCTGCTGAACAGAAGAGTAGCGCAAGTTCCAAAGATCAAAAACGCTGGTTACCGATTTTGGGATTTGTAGCGATTGCTGGTTTTGCTTTTCTGAGTTTGCGTCCCAGTTTGTTTGACACAGCAAGCGAGGTTCCCAAAGCGCCTGCTGAAGTGGAGAAGACAGAAACTTCTACGCCGCCTGCGGAACCAGTCGTGCAAGCCATCCCCGAGAAAGTGGCAGAGCCTGCTCCAACCCCAACTCCCGCTGCTGCAGTGGCGCCTGCCGCGCTGGCAACCACTTCTGCTGCTGAATGTCCTGTCGCAGATAACAATGTACCCGGCTTTAAACCCGATGCCCCCAAGAAATCAGCTGATATGGTCTATCTTGTAGCCAAGAACGCCCAAGTTGTTTGTGTTGTGGATGCGACGGGCAATAGCCAATCTAAGCAATTACAGGCTGGGGTAGGTGCAAGTGTGTACGGCAAGGCGCCTCTTAAGGTGTTGACCGCCGGCTTGAGTCAAGTCGATTTGTACTTTCAGGGGGTAAAAGTACGCCCCGGTAATGCCAGCAACACAATCTTGCTAGAGCCAGCTCCGCTAAGCACTGCTAAAAACGATAGCGATTCCGAGCTACGTTAGCAGTTCACTGTATTACTGCAGTCGTTCTCTATAGGGCCGCTTCGTTAGTCTCACCAGTCCGGATCCGGATGGTCTGATCAATCGGAATGACAAAAATTTTGCCGTCACCAATCTTGCCTGTATGTGCAGCTTTAGTGATTGCCTCTAGTGTGGCTTCGAGCTTGTCGCTAGCCACTACCACCTCAATTTTGATCTTTGGTAAAAAATCCACTTGGTACTCGGCGCCACGATAGAGTTCGGTATGGCCCTTTTGACGACCAAAGCCTTTGACTTCGGTGGCGGTAATTCCGCTCACACCAACTTCAGCGAGTGCCTCACGCACTTCTTCGAGTTTGAATGGCTTAATAATGGCTGTAATGAGTTTCATAGATCCCCCTGTTTGATTTCATCATACTCATTAGAACGCAGATTGCCTAAAGTGTTTGACAGTAATAAGTCAGCTTTTAGGCTCTAAATTGCGAGGTAATTGGGTAGCGCCAGTCTCGCCCAAAGGCCCGAGTAGTTACCCGAACTCCTGGCGGCGCTTGGCGGCGCTTGTATTCATTAAGCTTGATCAGGCGCGTGACTTTTTCAACGCTTTCAGCATCAAATCCTGCGGCAATAATTTGGGCGATGGATTGGTTCTGCTCCATATAGCGCTCTAGGATGCCGTCCAAGACCTCATAAGAAGGCAAACTATCTTGATCGGTTTGATCCGGACGCAATTCAGCAGAGGGTGCGCGCGTGAGAATGCGTTCTGGAATGACTTTTTCAATACTGTTGCGATAAGCGCAAAGGCGATAAACCAAAGTCTTTGCAATATCTTTGATCACAGCAAAGCCGCCCGCCATATCGCCATATAAAGTGCAATAGCCCACAGCCATTTCACTTTTGTTGCCCGTAGTGAGCACAAGTCTGCCGGTCTTATTAGAGAGTGCCATCAAGAGTGTGCCGCGCACGCGAGCCTGAATGTTTTCTTCAGTTGCATCGGGTTTCAAGTTCTGAAATTGCGGTGCAAGGGCGTGCTCTAAAGCCTCTACTGAATCGCCGATAGCAATCTCGTCGTATTGCACACCCAAGTTTTTAGCAAGTTCACGCGCATCGATCCATGAGATCTCTGCGGTATAGCGTGAGGGCATCATGACTGCTCGTACTTTTTCTGCGCCTAAGGCGTCTACTGCGATAGCGAGGACGAGAGCAGAATCTACGCCACCCGACAAACCAATAATGACGCCTGGGAAATGATTCTTATGAACATAATCTCGGACACCCAATACCAGTGCCTGATATGCCTGCGCCTCTATGCTTAAAGGCGGAACGATTTTACTGGGCTCGAGATCATTAGCAGCATTGACTTTGACAAAATCTAAACCGCTCTCGAATTGTGGCATCGCCATCACCAACTCGCCAGCTGAATTTAGAGCAAATGAACCGCCATCAAATACCAATTCATCTTGACCGCCTACCGCGTTCACATAAATTAATGGCATTTTGGTGAGCGCAATGTGTTCGCGCAAAACCTCAATACGCAGAGCCTCTTTATTGAGGTGATACGGTGAAGCATTGGCAACCAATAAGACTTGAGCGCCAGCTGCGTGAGCCTGCTGCGCAGGACCTGCATGCCAAGCATCCTCACAAAGAATGAGTCCAAAGCGCAGGCCACCTGCTTCAAATACGCAGGGCGTATTACCTGGCGTGAAGTAGCGTACTTCATCGAATACTTCGTGATTTGGTAATTCTTGTTTGGCATAGCTTGCAATGACTTTGCCATCGCGGACGACCGATGCCGCATTTTGCAAACCTTGCGTCGACTTTTGTGGGTGACCGATCACAACAGTAAGACCGGTCAATTGCGCTAAGGATTTTGTCAGCACTTGAAGAGTGCGATCACATGCCTCAATAAATGCAGGGCGTAGCAATAGATCTTCTGGAGGGTAGCCTGTAAGAGAAAGCTCAGGAGTGAGCAATACTTTTGCGCCTTTGGCGAAGGCTTCTTTCGCTGCTAAAAAGATGAGCTCAGCGTTACCCTCTAAATCACCCAAGAGTGGGTTGATTTGGGCGAGGGCGATTTGTTCTGAGCTCACTCCGGTGGCAAGTTAGCCTTAGGCTGACTTGTTTTCCTTGTTATAGCGCTCAATGCCTTCAAGAATTTCTTGATGGGCATCAGCAACACCACCCCAGCCTTGTACCTTGACCCATTTCCCTTTTTCTAGATCTTTGTAGTGCTCAAAGAAGTGTTGGATTTGGTTTAGGCGCAGTGGATTGATATCTTCAGGTTTTTGCCAATGGGTATAGATCGGCAGAATCTTATCTTCTGGAACGGCTAACAATTTGGCATCTTGCCCAGCTTCATCTTCCATTTTCAGAAGACCAATCGCGCGGCAGCTCACAACTACGCCAGGAATCAGTGGGAAGGGGGTAATGACGAGAACGTCAACGGGATCACCGTCGCCAGCAATCGTTTTATTGATGTAACCATAGTTGCAGGGATAGTGCATTGCAGTACCCATGAAACGGTCTACGAAAATCGCACCACTCTCTTTATCGACCTCATATTTAATTGGATCGGCATTCATTGGAATTTCAATAATGACGTTGAAACTCTCAGGGATTTTCTTGCCAGGTTTAACGTTGTCTAAACTCATAAATGCTCCAATTAAAGATTAGTAAATACCCTGATCTTATCAAACTAGCAAAGTCATAATTTTGTTAGATACTGATGCAGCTTATTGACTCTGAGCAAAAGCCTTAAAAATCAGGTTCCGATAGGCGCAAGTAACAAAACAAATCAACTTTAGGGAGTTCAAGCATGAGTAATGTCACTTTAGGCTTGTATTTTGCCTTAGCGTGCGGTGTCATAGCCGTGATTTACGGTTTTGTGATGCGCGGCTGGATTTTGCGCCAAGACACTGGTAATGCCAAGATGGTCGAGATTGCAGAGGCTATTCAACTTGGTGCGGCTGCATATTTGTCGCGCCAATATAAAACCATTGCGATCGTCGGAATCATTCTCACGGCCTTAATTGTCTTTTTTCTCGACATTGCCACCGCAATTGGCTTTGTCGTTGGTGCAGTACTTTCGGGTGCCTGCGGTTTTATTGGTATGAATGTTTCGGTCAAGGCCAATGTGCGGACCGCACAAGCAGCAACGATCGGCATGAACGAAGCACTCAACGTTGCCTTCAAGGGTGGCGCCATTACGGGCATGCTAGTCGTTGGACTTGGTCTACTGGGTGTCGGACTCTTTTTTATGTTCCTGGTTTCGATTGGGGCAGGCAGAGATCTCAACGCGGTATTGCATCCTTTGATTGGATTAGCCTTCGGTTCTTCTTTGATCTCAATCTTTGCCCGTCTCGGCGGCGGCATCTTTACTAAAGGTGCTGACGTTGGTGCTGACTTGGTTGGTAAGGTTGAAGCGGGTATTCCAGAAGATGATCCACGCAATCCAGCCGTGATTGCGGATAACGTCGGTGATAACGTGGGTGACTGCGCTGGTATGGCGGCTGACTTATTTGAGACCTACGCTGTGACCTTGATTGCCACCATGGTGCTTGGAGCGCTCATGGTGACTGGTGCTCCCATTGCAGCCATTATTTATCCATTGGTATTGGGCGGAATTTCTATTCTGGCTTCGATCATTGGTTGTTCTTTTGTAAAAGCATCGCCTGGTATGAAGAATGTCATGCCTGCTTTATATAAAGGTTTGATTATTGCGGGTGTGCTTTCACTGATTGCGTTCTACTTTGCAACCAACTACATCATGCCAGATGATTCTTTAGGCATCCCTGGTAGCCAATGGCGTTTATTTGGAAGCACAGTAGTTGGTCTAGTTTTGACTGCCGCTCTAGTCTGGATCACTGAGTACTACACCGGCACTCAATACAAGCCAGTGCAGCATATTGCTGAAGCTTCCACCAAAGGCCATGGCACTAATATCATCGCCGGCCTTGGCATCTCTATGAAGTCCACTGCTTATCCAGTGCTTTTTGTCTGTGCAGCGATTTTTGCAGCCTACTATTTAGCTGGGATCTACGGTATTGCTGTAGCCGCGACCGCAATGTTGTCAATGGCGGGGATTGTGGTTGCACTGGATGCATATGGTCCGATTACAGATAATGCTGGTGGTATTGCAGAGATGGCTGGCTTGCCACAATCCGTGCGCGATATTACCGATCCTTTAGATGCAGTAGGCAACACTACCAAAGCAGTTACCAAGGGTTACGCGATCGGTTCTGCTGGTTTAGCGGCACTCGTACTCTTTGCCGATTACACCCACGCCTTAGAAGCCATTGGACAACAAGTCTCTTTCGATCTCTCGAATCACATGGTGATCATTGGCCTCTTCATTGGCGGCATGATTCCGTACTTGTTTGGTGCCATGGCTATGGAAGCAGTAGGGCGTTGCGCTGGAGCTGTAGTTGAGGAAGTGCGTCGTCAGTTCCGCGATATTCCTGGAATCATGGACGGCACAGGCAAGCCTGAATACGGTAAGGCTGTTGATATGCTCACTTCTGCAGCGATTAAAGAAATGATCGTGCCATCACTGCTCCCAGTAGTGGCCCCCATCCTGGTTGGTCTGATCTTGGGACCTGCTGCATTGGGCGGACTATTGATGGGTACGATTGTGACTGGTTTGTTCGTAGCGATCTCGATGTGTACTGGTGGCGGTGCTTGGGATAACGCTAAGAAATACATCGAAGAAGGTCACTTTGGTGGCAAAGGTTCCGAGGCTCACAAAGCTGCGGTTACTGGCGACACCGTTGGTGATCCGTACAAAGATACCGCTGGCCCTGCAGTCAATCCATTAATCAAGATCATCAATATCGTTGCACTGCTCATCGTACCTTTATTGCCCATCATGCATTAATGCAATTGCGCGAGCAGTAAATCAAAACGCCTAGCATTGCTAGGCGTTTTGATTTGTAGAGTAGGAATGATTAATCCAGCGTCTCTAAATACCGCTGAGCATCCAGTGCAGCCATACAGCCCGTGCCTGCGCTAGTAATTGCCTGACGATAGATGTGATCTTGAACATCACCGGCTGCGAATACACCAGGAATATTGGTTGCTGTAGCGTTACCCTCTAAACCGGAATGGGTCTTGATGTAGCCGTTGTTCATATCGAGCTGGCCAATGAAGAGTTCGGTATTGGGTTTATGTCCAATCGCAATAAATGCGCCCATGACAGGAATATCTTCAGTGCTGCCATCTGCTTTTTTAATTCTGACGCCAGTAACCCCTTTGTCATCACCCAGTACCTGCTCGAGAGTCGAGTTGAGTTTGAGCTCTACCTTACCCTCGGCAACTTTAGCCATGAGGCGATCATTCAGGATCGGCTCGGCACGGAATTTATCGCGACGATGAATGACGGTCACTTTTTTGGCGATGCCAGTGAGATACAGCGCCTCTTCAACGGCGGTGTTGCCGCCACCAACCACGCAGACATCTTGATTGCGGTAGAAGAAACCATCACAAGTTGCACAGCCTGATACACCTTTGCCCATGAATTCTTCTTCGCTCGGTAGGCCGAGGTATTGGGCAGATGCCCCAGTGCAAATGATCAAGGCATCGCAGGTATAAGTACCCGCATCACCGACCAGGCGGATTGGTTTTTCAGAAAGGGCTGCGGTGTGAATATGGTCAAAGATGATTTCGGTATTGAAATGCTCGGCATGCTTCAAAAAGCGGTCCATTAGCTCTGGGCCTTGAACCCCATTGGGATCCGCTGGCCAGTTTTCCACATCGGTTGTGGTCATCAATTGACCCCCTTGGGCTAGGCCGGTAATCAAAGTGGGCTTGAGGTTGGCTCGGGCCGCATACACCGCTGCGGTATAGCCTGCGGGGCCAGATCCGAGAATAAGAACTTTGGAGTGTTTTGGATTATTAGTAGTCATATTCAAATTATAGGTTTGCTTGTTTACAATCGGTAGAACATGGCAAGAACCGCATATCCAAAGCCTCAGAATTCCTTACCCCCCGATAATGTGGGGCCAGGCCGGATGCCCCGCCTCCTGATGGAGATCCGCTGGTTTATTTCATTAGGTCTTTGCCTGGGTTTATTGGCTATTTTGCTGACCTATTCCAAGGCAGACCCTGCTTGGTCGCACGCCAGCTTTGAGACGCCCAGCAATCTGGGGGGTCGCTTCGGCGCCTATATAGCCGATTTAATGCTCTACGTTTTTGGCATTTCTGCCTTTTGGTGGGTAGTCCTATTTGGCCGCCGGGTCCTGAATGGCTGGAAAGAGCTTTGGAGCATTCCTTTGCCCCCAGATCCAAACGCTAAGCCTGACTCGATCCTGATGCGTTGGTTGGGTTTTGCTATCACTTTAATCAGCAGTATGGGTCTTGAGTCGATTCGTCTGCATTCGTTGTCCTGGCAGCTCCCTAGACCGCCTGGTGGGATCTTAGGTGAGCTGATTGGCGACCCTTTGCAAATGGCGTTGGGCTTTACGGGTGCAACCTTGATTCTGCTATTCGGCCTCTTTGCCGGACTCTCTCTTTTCTTGCACTTCTCTTGGCTAGATGTCGCAGAAAAAGTGGGTCGTTTTATTGAGTTAAGTTATCACCGCATCCGCGAACGTCGCCAAACTCAGGAAGATCGCAAGTTAGGTGAAGTCGCCGCTGAAGAGCGCGAAGAGTTTGTAGAAGAGATTCGTGGACGGGTGGTTGAGGCTGCCCCAGTCCAAATTGTCAGAGCACCAGCCGAAATTCCTAAAAGCGCTCGGGTTGAGCGTGAAAAACAGCAACCCCTCTTTGTGGATATCCCGGATTCAGAGTTGCCACCACTGGCACTTCTTGACCCCGTTCCAGAAGCTAAAGAAACCATCTCCGCTGACGTCTTGGAATTTACCTCCCGCTTGATTGAGCGCAAGCTAGCGGAATTCAATGTCGAAGTTAAAGTCATTGCGGCTTATCCAGGTCCAGTCGTCACACGTTATGAGATTGATCCTGCAGTAGGCGTGAAGGGGAGCCAGATCGTCAACCTGTCTCGCGACTTAGCGCGATCACTCGGTGTAGTGAGTATGCGTGTTGTAGAGACCATACCGGGCAAAACCTGCATGGCTCTGGAATTACCAAACCCAACACGCCAGTCGGTTTATTTGTCTGAAATTCTGACTTCGCAAGTTTATAACGATAACCATTCATTGCTCACATTGGCCTTAGGTAAAGATATTGCAGGCAGCCCCATGGTGGCTGACCTCGCCAAGATGCCGCACTGTTTAGTCGCTGGTACTACTGGAGCAGGTAAGTCAGTTGGTATCAATGCCATGATTTTGTCGCTGCTCTTCAAAGCCAAGCCTGATGAAGTGCGTTTGATCATGATTGATCCAAAAATGCTTGAGATGGCAATGTACGACAAGATTCCACATTTGCTGTGCCCTGTAGTGACAGATATGAAGCATGCCTACAACGCACTCAATTGGGCGGTGATCGAGATGGATCGTCGTTACAAATTAATGAGTAAGTTTGGTGTACGTAATCTCGCAGGTTTTAATAAAAAGATTTTGGAAGCCGAAGAGAAAGGTGAGAAGCTCACCAATCCATTTAGCTTAACCCCCGAGGATCCAGAGCCGATCTATAAAGCACCAGTCATTGTGATTGTGATTGATGAGTTGGCAGACTTGATGATGGTCTCTGGTAAGAAGATTGAAGAACTGATTGCGCGGATTGCCCAAAAAGCCCGTGCAGCGGGTATTCATTTGGTATTGGCAACACAACGCCCCAGCGTCGATGTCATTACTGGCTTGATTAAAGCGAACGTACCCACGCGGATTTCCTATCAAGTGAGTAGCAAGATTGATAGCCGTACGATTTTGGATCAGCAAGGTGCTGAGTCGCTTCTTGGTATGGGCGACATGCTCTATATGGCGCCTGGTACAGGATTACCCATTCGGGTGCACGGCGCATTTGTCTCGGATGATGAAGTGCATCGTGTCGTAGAGTGGCTCAAAGAGAAGGGCGAGCCTAACTATA
>Ga0364901_10132_pt1 | contig 30412 bp, 30 predicted proteins | sample ExccelJu500002D4_FD_206968 | JGI IMG/M metagenome (GOLD analysis project Ga0364901, IMG submission 206968) | Enriched cells from Trout Bog Lake Hypolimnion, Wisconsin, USA - BchlTB.July09.5000.02.D4 | ecosystem: Environmental > Aquatic > Freshwater > Lake > Hypolimnion/Profundal zone | place: USA...
AGGTTCTTCACCGGGAAAGTCAGCCTGTCTGAGGTACGACTGGAACTTACAGCCCAGCTTGATAAGGTTTCCGATTTTGGTATTGTGCCAACTCATGTGGATAGTCATCAGCATCTGCATGCGTTGCCCCAAATAAGCGATATAGTCTTGGATTTGGCAGAGAATCACGGTATTAGAGCCTTGCGGATACCTGATGAGGCCCTGCTGTTTATCGGTGGATATCCGTGTACTCCAGGCCGGTTGATGGGGCGCACCGCGCTGACTCTGCTTGCCGCATCGGTCAGACGTAAGGCTAAGCGGCGGAGGTTTGCCGTTCCCGATTTTTTCTTTGGGATGTTGGCTGGTGGGAATATGCAGGAACAGTATCTGCTGAAAATTATCGAACAGTTGCCACAGGGAATCAGTGAAATCATGGTTCATCCCGGCAGCGATGACGCGGCGCTGGGTGAGGCTTATCATTGGCCTTTGCACTGGCAGTGCGAGTTATCTGCGCTGACAAGTGCGGCGGTGCTCGACAGATTGACTGCCTTGAATATTAATCTGGTTTCATTTAAGGAGCTGACTAATGGCTAGTTTTTATCGGCGACTGGCAATTATGATTGCATTAGTGGGCGGTATTTCCGGCGGAGTAATCTACTTTACACTAGATATACATACTTTCCGTTATCTGACTATTTTTGAACCACGGTCCCTGATACTTGTTGCTGTGTTGATGGCTGTCGGCATGTACTTTGATGGCACCAGACTACTCCATCTTGTCCGTATTGCCGGGCAACGGATAACCTTGCTCCAAGCGGTGCAGGTTATATTCAGCAATTACTTTCTGGCGCTGCTCACGCCGGGAGCCGCTGGCGGAGCGGTGGCTCAAGTGCTGTTTTTACGCCGGGCGGGCGTTCCTGCTGCTATCGCCACTGTAGTGGTCCTGATCCGGACTTTGATGTCAATCTTATTCTTATTCATCTGCCTGCCGCTGATATTTTATTATGATTCCGGCTTATTGCCCTGGATAGCGCCGCGGGTTTTAATCTCAGCGTCCCTACTGATAATAGGGTGCTGCGTTGCCGGAATCTGGTTCTTAAGGTCTGCGGCATCTATCAGGCTACTGGTGTTTTTGACCAAAAAGCTGAAAATCAGCAACCGTAAAAGAGTTTTTAAATGGTACCGCGATATCCGTGGCGCGGTATTTATGATGTTGGCGGCACCGCTGGCGATGCTGCGGGTGTTCCTGGAATCAGCGGCAAGTCTGCTGGCGCTCTACAGCATGGTCCCGGTGCTGTTTGCCGGGTTGGGAGTTGCGGTTGATTGGCCAATGGTTTTGGGAAGAATGATTTTTTTGAACATCCTGCTATATTTTGCTCCGACCCCTGGTGGTTCCGGCATTGCCGAGGGGGCGTTCGTCGTTCTGTTCAAACAAGTATTGCCTGCAGGATCGGTTGGTATTTTAGCTGTGGCCTGGCGGATTATTGCTGAATATCTGCCGTTTTCCATTGGGTTTTATTTCAGCATAAGAGTTTTTGGCCGGGATTTTATTTTTAACCGACAGAACAAGGGGGGATAAGCCTTGAAAGTGTTAGTCACCGGCGGAGCGGGTTTTATTGGCTCGCATATTGTCGACAGGTTGCTGGCAGAGGGGCACGTGGTCGCAGCCCTGGATAATCTGAGCACCGGGAAAAAAGAAAATGTTAACTGTGAAGCTCGGTTTTTTCATTTGGATATCGTCAATGCTGATCTAAAGGAACTATTTGCCGCCGAACGGTTTGACTGCGTGATTCACCTGGCGGCTCAGACTGCGGTGCCCAGATCGCTGGCCGAGCCAGATTATGATTGTCAGGTAAATGTGCTGGGCACTGTGAATATTCTCGAAGCTGCCCGGCAAACCGGTGTGAAACGGGTGATTTTTTCCTCCAGTGCTGCTGTGTACGGTGATGATAACCCTATTCCAATTAGAGAAGACGCATTTATTAAACCGACTTCTTTTTACGGACTGAGCAAATTCGTAGCTGAGAACTATCTCAGATTGTATCAGCAATCCTTTGGAGTGGACTTTGTTATTTTGCGCTATGCCAACGTTTACGGTGAGCGACAGGGCGATACCGGAGAAGGCGGGGTAATCAGCATTTTTGCCCGCAAGTTATTAAATGATCAGCCTGTAGAAGTTTTTGGCGATGGCGGGCAGACTCGCGATTTTGTTTATGTCAGTGATGTGGCAGCCGCGAATTGCCGCTCAGTAACGACTACTCAGGCCAATGCTGTATATAATATCAGTACAGCAAGTGAAATCAGTGTAAATTCTCTGCTGAAAAAGATGGCGCAAGTGACAGGGAAAGACACTGAACCACGCTATATGGCCCCCCGAAAGGGTGATATTTACCGCTCTTCCCTTGACAATCAAGCCGCGCTGAAGAATTTAGGCTGGCGGCCTGAGATCAGCCTCGCTGATGGACTGGCGGCAACTTTTCGCTATTTACGGCACTAAACCATTTTATGGAAATTAATCACTCTGGAGGTCTATATGTCGGAAAGATTGGGTTGGAGCTTTTTACTGGTAACTATCGTAGTTTCAATGATTATGTTTTTTAATCTGGGGGGCGTACCGCTTTTAGATCCGGACGAGCCGGTTTATGCCCAAACAGCAAGTGAAATGATCAGCTACAACGACTTTCTTTCGCCGCGAATTTATGGTGAGTTCTGGTATGACAAGCCACCGATGTATTATTGGCTGGTAGCGGCTTCATTCAAAACTTTCGGCGTTGGTGAATTTGCCGCCAGATTCCCTTCGGCAATACTGGCGATTGCCTGTGTTATTTATGTTTATTTTGCCGGATCGCGGCTGTTTGGTCAGCAATCCGGCCTGGTCGGCGCTCTGGCGCTGTCGACCAGTATTGAATTTTTTTATCTGGGCAAGGCGGCGGTCACGGATATGACGTTGACCCTGTTCTTGACCGTATCGCTACTGTCATTTTTGGAAAAACGCTACTACTGGTTTTATATAGCCGCGGCGTTGGCCACAGTGACCAAAGGCCCGATAGGCATAGTTTTTCCGGTTGCAATAATTTTCCTGCACATGATTGCCACCCGGAATTTTTCTCAGTTGACAAAAATGAAAATTATCCCAGGGGCGGTAATCTTTCTGCTTATTGCCGCGCCATGGTATCTGCTGATGTTTCAGCATCACGGCAAACCGTTTATTGATACCTTTATCGGCTATCATAATGTCACCCGGTTTCTAAGTCCTGAACACCAGGAAGGTGCTGTGTGGTACTATTTTATTCCGGTGCTGGCCTGCGGCTTTTTCCCCTGGACGGCAGTGGTGGTGCAGGCCGTTTGGTCGGCGTTGTTCGTCAGCCGCGAGGAATCCCGGAAACTGATTTTTTTGGCCATTTGGGCGGGATTTATTTTTCTGTTCTTCAGTATTTCCAAAACAAAACTGCCTTCATATATCCTGCCGGTTTTCCCCCCGCTGGCGATGATAGTGGGTTGGTATATACCGCTTGTCGGAGATTGGCGCAACCGTGTTCGACCATTCGCCTGGCCGCTATTGCTTACTATCTTCAGCGCCTTGCTTAGCACCGGCCTGCTTTTTGCAGCGAAAAATATCCCAGGCATATGGGTTGGCGTGATTGCAACGATTTTTGTTTTCACTATTATGGTTATGGGGGTATGGTATTTTGTCTGGCGACTGGAAGTCGACAAGGCCTTTTGGCTGCAAATATGCTCCATGGCAGTATTTTCACTGGTACTGTTGACGATGTTGTTGCCCCAGGCTGCGCCTGAGCTTAGTTCCCGAGGTATTGCGGGCGAGTTTGTCAGCCATTATGATGGTCGGTCGCCGGTTTACATAGCTAAATTTTTGCATCCCGGATTTACTTTCTATTCCGGAGTTTACGGGCGGGAATTGAAGCCGGACCAATTGAACGGCAGCGACCGGGGATATTTTGTTGTTCGTAAAGCGGATTACACTGGTCTTAAGCCTGAAGAGCAGCGGCGACTTACCATTCTGGCTTCTGCCGACGGCAAGATGCTGCTATTGAGACCATGAAAGGAAACGGATAATCATGATTGGTCCCATTATTGTATTTTTGCTTGCCTTGGCTATCTATCTGCCTTTTAACTCATTTATCCCGATAACCGATCCTGTTGAGGCAAATTATGCTCTTACCGCCAAAGAAATGCTGCTTAGCGGAAATTGGCTGTCGCCACAAATTTACGGCCATTTCTGGTATGATAAACCGGCCATGATCTACTGGCTGATTGCCGCAAGTTACCGCCTGTTCGGCGTGGGTGAATTTGCGGCCCGGTTCCCGGCAGCACTGTTCAGCGCGGCCAGTGTCGGCTACATCTATTGGTTCGGCAAAAAAATCTTCGGTAATTGGCGGATTGGCATGCTGGCGGCTTTGGTGCTGGCAACTTCCCTGGAATACTGGGTACTATCCAGGATGATCCTCACTGACGCCGTATTGTTCTTTTTCGGGAGTGTTGCTCTGGCATCTTTTTATCTTGGCATTAGTGACCGCGGAAAAAGTTGGTATATCGCGGCCTACTTTTTTGCCGGACTGGCGGTACTGACAAAAGGACCGGTGGGAATCATCCTGCCGGCATTGGTCATATTTGTATATATCGTGGTTACCCGGCGCTGGAATTTGTTGTCCAAACTGTTCTTGCTGCCGGGGCTGGCAATTTTCCTGCTGACAGCCGCACCTTGGTATGTCGCAATGTATAGAATTCACGGCCAAGAGTTTGTCAACACTTTCTTGGGGTTGCATAACTTTCTGCGGGCCACTGTATCAGAGCATCCCAAAGACAACGTCTTTTATTACTACCTCATCCTTTTTCCTGTCAGTATGTTGCCCTGGACAGGAATGTTTTTGCGGTCACTATTTAACCGTGGGGCATCGCACTTTTCCTTTTTGGCGATTTGGACAGGGGTTATAGTGATTTTCTTCTCATTGATGGCTACAAAATATCCCACTTACGCTCTTCCGGCATTGTTTCCAGCCGCACTATTAACCGCTCAGCAAATGGAGCAGATGCAGGCTTGCCGGCCGCGGCAGTGGCTATGGTTGTCCCTGCCGGCGCTCTTGATGTTACTTGCTGTAGCCGTTGGCACCAAGCTATTGTTGCCTGGTGTAGACCATTTTTGGTTTTATCTTGTTGCTGGCATATCGGCTCTAATTATATGCTGTATGCAGGTTCGTGGGGAAAAGGCCTTGATGCCTTTGGCTGTCGGGGCTATGGTATCAATAGTCAGCCTGCTAATAATCTCTCAGGCCATGATTCCGCTGGCTGCGACCCGTTCCGCCAAAGCGGCGGCGAAAGTTCTGCCCAGTAGCGGTGCGGTGGTTGCCGCTTACGGCGACTATCCGACTTCCGCCGGTTTTTACAGCGGGTACCTTATTCCGCATCTTGTGCTGGCGGAAAATACTGTTGCTCATAATGTTTGGGCAGGCAAGCATACCGAGCCTACTGAAACGGTGGCGGCTTTTACCGAACGGACGGCGGATAATCCTGAAACATATATCCTGGTCGGCAAAGACAGCCAACTGCCGCTCAACGGATTTCAACAGGTCGGAGAGTATGGTAATTATGACCTGTATAAACGCACCAGCCGCTGATGGTTGGCTATTTATAAGCAAAAAATCCCGAATCCTTGTTAAGGGTTCGGGATTTTTTTCAAGACAAGATCGTAAACGCAGGAGGAGAGTTATTCTGCTGCGGAAACCCTCTTCCGCCTAAATACGAAAGCGATAGCGAATGTTGGCAACAAGCATAGACGGAAATGATGCAAAGCGTACTGACTCCAAAGCCGGAGCTCCGGCAGAGAACTGGTTCGCCGCTCTGCTCAGACATGGAAGCGGCAGACGGCCTCTTCAGCTTGCCGTATATAACGCGGCTTAATCCAATTGATTTTTGAGATACTGAGGAGGACTGGGGTAGGAAAACAGGCAGTATTCGGGAGTAAATCCCAGCCTAGCCATGTGCGCCAGCAGCAGTTCGGCGGTCTGGCTTTCAAAGTCCACCAGGCCATCGGCTGCAAAAAGACCATCCTCCACCAGGACGGTGAGATAAGTCGCCGCCTCCGGCGCATCAGGGGGGAGTTCGCTGCGCTCCAGCGGTAGAGCGGGTATGAGTCTGAGTGTGGCTACATGGTTGCCGGCGTCGTCGCTGACCAGTGCCCGGTAGGTGTTGAACCATAATGTGCGGGCCAGTCTGAGGTGCAGGTTGGAATTGTTATAGGTCATCGCTATTGGTCCTTTCTCGTTTCACTACAAAAATTATACACCTTGTCGGATAATTGTAAAACCCGGGTCAAGCCAGTATCCACTTTGTGGTTTATTTACCGGTGCGGCTGTTATTTATTATTCCCTGTCGGGAATTGTTTGCAGGAAATGAAGTAAAATAATTGGGTATCATTGAAGGTGGATTGCGAGCAGCCTTATCTGTTGTTTCGTAGGAGGAGATTAAATGTGGCGGTAAGTGTCACCCCAAAATATTGTAAAGGTTGTGGCATCTGCGTGGCCTTTTGTCCGCGAAAAATGCTGGCACTGGACAATGGTGGCCAGGTATATGCCAAAGACCCGGAAAAATGTATCGCCTGTCGGCAGTGCGAACTGCGGTGCCCGGATCTAGCCATCAAGGTGACAGCAGGGAAGGAGGGGGGGAATGTCTAACGCGCGGTTAATGCAAGGAAATCAGGCCTGTGCTTTAGGCGCGCTGGCTGCCGGGGTTCGATTTTTCGCCGGCTATCCGATTACTCCAAGCACCGAAATAGCCGAGATATTGGCGGAACTGCTGCCTACGCTTGGCGGCAAGTTTATCCAGATGGAAGATGAAATCGCCAGTATGGGCGCAGTATGCGGTGCTTCGCTGGCTGGGATGAAAGCTATTACCGCCACCAGCGGTCCGGGATTTTCCCTTAAACAGGAACTGATCGGTTATGCGGCTATGGCCGAAATACCCCTGGTGGTGATCAATGTCCAGCGAATGGGGCCGTCTACCGGGTTGCCCACCGCCCCGGCGCAGGGTGACGTAATGCAGTCCCGCTGGGGAACACATGGCGACCGGGGCGTTATCGCCCTTTCACCTGCTTCAGTGCGCGAGTGCTTCGATTTAACGGTGCAAGCCGTCAATTTTTCCGAGAAGCTGCGCGTTCCGGTAATCGTACTTCTAGATGAAGTGATTGGTCATATGCGGGAGCGGGTTGAACTGCCTGCTGATGGTGAGATAGAAGTGTTGACCCGTAAACGTCCAATCGTTTTACCGCAGGAATATCTGCCGTACAAACCTGATGACGACGGCGTTCCGCCGATGTCTGCTTTCGGAGACGGCTATTTACCGCATGTCACCGGTCTGGTCCATGGCTATGACGGTTTGCCGATATCGGAGGATGCGGTGGTGACTGATGAACTGATTCGCAGGTTGCACACCAAGATTGAACGGGTTCAGGGCGAGATAACCCTGTACACGGAAGCTTTTTTGGAAGACGCCGAGACTGTGATCATCGCATACGGCTGCACCGCCAGAGTCGCTGTTGCTGCCGTTAAAGAAGCGCGCAGCCAGGGAATGAAAGTAGGCTTGTTAAAGTTGATTACCATCTGGCCTTTCCCGGGAAAGCTGGTGGAAGATATCGGCAAAAAAGCCGGAATAGTGATTGTTCCGGAGATGAATTACGGGCAGCTGGTAGGTGAAGTTGAGCGCTATATTCCGCGTCAGAAGGTGATTTCTGTCACCAGGCTTGACGGTGAATTATTCGTTCCGGAGGAAATTTTGCGGCCGATATTTATTGCTGCAGGAGGAAACAAAGTGTGAGCATCGAAAGGTTATTGCGCAATTCGGCACTGCCGCATATCTGGTGCCCAGGCTGTGGCAACGGAATCGTCCTGGCGGCGATTCTGCGGGCCATAGACAAACTCGGTTTGCAGCAGGGGAAAACCGTGGTGGTGTCAGGTATCGGTTGTTCATCCAGAGCATCAGGCTATATGAATTTCAACACAGTGCACACCGCCCATGGCCGGGCGTTGACCTTCGCTACCGGAATTAAGCTGGCCAACCCAAAACTGAATGTGCTGGTTATAACCGGTGACGGAGATTCCACGGCGATCGGCGGCGGCCACTTTATTCATGCCGCCAGACGTAATATGGATATTACCACTGTTATTTTCAACAACAGCATATACGGCATGACCGGGGGGCAATATTCGCCGCTTACGCCGGTGGGCAGCAAAGCGACTACCGCTCCTTACGGTCATATGGAGCGCCCCTTCGACATCGCCGCCCTGGCCATTGCCGCTGGTGCGACTTATGTGGCCCGGGCCACTGCTTATCATGCCACTCTGTTAACCGATCTGGTTGTGAAAGGGATCGAAAGCAAAGGATTTTCGGTTATCGACGCCATCACCCAGTGTCCAATATCTTACGGACGGAGAAATAAACTGAAATCCGCCGCCGAAATGATGATCTGGCAGCGGGATCATGCTGTATTCCAGCAGGCGTTGGCCGGTATTAAGCCTGAGGATATTGAGGGGAAGTTTGTCATCGGCGAATTGTACCATTCATCGGCAGTAGTGCCGGAATATACGACTGAATATGACAAGTTGATTGACAGTATCAAGCAAGCGGGAGGCAGATGAATTGGCCTTGAGAATTAACCTGAGCGGCACAGGCGGACAAGGGCTTATCCTTGCCGGTATCATTCTGGCGGAGGCCGCGGTGCTGGATGACAAGCAGGTTGTCCAGACTCAGTCCTATGGGCCGGAAGCCCGCGGCGGTGCAAGTAAATCCGAGGTGATTATCAGTGACGAGGTCATTGATTATCCGCAAATTCTTACCGCAGATATTTTGTTGGCACTAAGTGAGGCAGCCTGCAAGAAATACAGCGGCAACCTGAAGAAGGGCGGCAGACTGATCGTCGATTCCGGCAGTGTTGACTCTGTTCCGGCAGTTGATGCTCACATTCTGGCAGCTCCTTTGACGAAAACCGCCAGGGAGGAACTGGGTAACCCGATGTTTACCAATATCATCGCCCTGGGGGCCTTGGTTGGTTATACGCAGGCGGTCTTTAGCCAGTCGTTGTTCCAGGCATTGACGAGACGTGTTCCGAAGGGAACGGAGGCTGTCAACCTGCAGGCTTTAAAACTTGGTTTCAGTTTGGCGGAGATTCATGGAAATTAATGGGGTTTATTCAATGCTGGAGTTTTTCTTTTCCTGATTGTAACCACGCTCGCCATAGGGCCGTAAAGTCGCCAACCACTTTTCTTCAAGGGCGGTAACCGCTTTGCGCCAATCTGCCGGAGATAATTCTGACGTTTTTAGGGTTTCCAGTACTGTGAAACTAAACGCATCCGCTCCGGATGAAATCCAATCCGACTGCAGCTCTTTGTTGGGGTGGCCGCCCAATTTCAGCTGGAAAAACTGGCTGTTCTTTTTTCCAGGCAAATTCAGGCTGCTGCCTATAAATATTTTTCCGTTCAGCTTATTGCTTAGTTGATATACTCCTATTGGCGGCGGATTTTGCTTGTATGCCTGCTTAAGCTCTTTGCGTCTGTCCACGCCAGTCACCTTCCTTTCCAGCCCGGTCATCATAGTTTAACCCAATACGCGCCGCCATCCTGAGTCCTGTCGATAAACCCGTGTTCGATAAGCTGCCGGCGGAGTAATACATAGTCATCGTAAATTGGTTTTAAGATTGCGTTCACTTCTTTTTCGGTGTATTTTATGCCTGGTTCAAACCGTTCCAGGATATGGCGCAAGATAGCAAGACGTTTTTTCCCCTTTAAGGGGAAAACCTCCAGCGGTCCACTCAGCCCCTGTTTAAAATGGGCGGTGAGGATTTTATCATTTTCTTGTTCGGTAATGGCGAAACGATCATCAACTTGCCGGGCACTGCGGGGTATTTCAATAAATGAATCCTTTGCTGGGACCTGTTCTGACAAAAGTTCCATAATGGCCAGCAGAACTTTGGCCTGCTTTTGTTTTTCCCGCAGGCTGAAGCGATGATTGCGGATGGTGGAAGTACTGCCAACCCCGAGTATTTTGGCGATATCTTTGTCATTATGGCCGTGATATAGAAGATCAAGGATGGTCTTCTGGTGATCTGTCAGGCCTGTCAGTCTTTTATCAAGGTCGAGGAGAAACTGGAAGGTAGAGCTATGCTCCTTGGTGATATGAATCTCGCTGTATTTTTTCGCATCATATAGCTGGCCGTTATCCTGAAAGATGACGCCATTGGCGAAACTTTTGCCGCAAACCAGACAGATAAAAGTATTGTCCACGCGGCGATAAATATATCCGCGCTTTATTTCCGTTAAAGATGCCTGCCAAAACAGTTCTGAGAGGTTATCCATTTTTTAAAGCCTCCTGTTTTTTGCCGGTTACAGGGACATTATAACAAGATGCCGAGGCAATTTCAAGACGAAATATAATATTGTTTATAATATAGCTAGACGTAATTATATAAAGTCTACAAATATCTGGCAAATGCTTGGCGCTGTCCGAACAAAGAGACGTCAATTATCTGTAAAAATTTCCTGTATAACGGCGGTTGTTTTGTAAATACTATCAGTGTAAAGGGTCTGTAATGGTCGAGCCAAGATCAGTGCCGGATATCTCACGGTGTTCGACATTGGTCGGCCAAAGATTTGCATCGGGTCGAAAGGTTCGGTGTGAGTCGGCGGGAAGACTGGCATGGGTTGTGAAAGGCTGTACGGCAGCCCAACTGTTGTCGTGTGGTCCCAAGTAATTTATGTTGGTCGAGCTAAGATCGTCAGGGGTTCTGAGTTTCCAGGATCCGTTGCAGTCGGGAGATTGTGGCGGGTTCAGTAGGTATCTTTGGCGGTCGAGCAAAGGTCTGTACCGGTTGTGTAATTTCTGTGAGTAGTCGAAAGATTACTTATGGATATGTAATGATCGATATGGGCTGTAGTGTAGATTATTGCAGGCTCTTTTTACCGGTATGGGTTATAACCCATACCGGTATTACGTTTATTTTACGCACCTGAGCAGGGTATTTGGATGCCCTGTTCTTTTTTTCGCAGCAAAAAAATAGAGGACTTTATGGGTCTATAGGGAATTTCCCTTAAATATATTGTTTACGTCAAAGGCAAGAATTTAAGCTCACCTTGAGCTGTTGGATGCGTTCTCGCCAAGCGACGGACTAGTTCGGGAGGGAATATCAATGATAGACATTCATTGGAGCAAACGGTATTGTCACGGTCTTGCGGCTTTATTAGTCGCGGTCATGGCCGCAGGCTGCGGAGCGCAAACTGCGCCGCCACCGATGGCGGTGGAAGTGAAGGCGATGAAGGTAATACAGCGTGACACCCCTGTTACATATGAGTTTGTCGGACAGATTGAAGCCAATAATGAAGTGCAAATTCGCGCGAAAGTATCAGGTAATATTGTTGACAGAATGGTAACAGGCGGAGTCGCTGTTGTCCAGGGTCAACCTCTGTTCCAGATTGACCGCCGGCAATACGAATCAAATATGCTGGCTGCCCGGGCTCAATTGGCTCAGGCGCAGGCTGTACTGGCCAATTCCCGCCTTGATGTTGCCAGGTATGAAAAACTGGCTGGACAGCAGGCAATTGCCCAGCAGGTGCTGGATAATGCCCTGGCGGTTGAAGCGCAGGACGAAGCTCAGGTAGAAGACTATCAGGCTAAATTGCAACAAACCGAGGACGATCTGGCTGACACTTTGGTTGTCTCTCCGGTCAACGGGCGTATCGACGTCAATGCTCTCAGTGCAGGTACTTTTGTTCTGCCTGGTGAAACCTTGCTGGCCACTGTTTCTTCTGTTGATCCTGTTCTGGTAAGTTTTAGCATGAGTGAGAACGAATATCTGCACTTCGCGCGACTGGGCCAAAATTCACGGGCCTGGGGACAGGCGTTAAAGTTGGTGCTCAGCGACGGATCACAGTATCCGATTACTGGCAAACTGGTGCAGATGGATCGCGGCCTGTCTCAGGATACCGGCACCATAACATTTAAAGCCAGTTTTGACAACCCACAGGGAATATTAATTCCCGGCATGTTTGCCCGGGTTATGGCGCAGGGTGAAATCCGCCCACAAGCATTGCTGGTGCCTGAGCGCGCTGTGCAGCAACTGCTTGGCAAGACTTTTGTGACTGTTGTGGACGAAGGCGATAAGGCCCAGTCACGACCGGTAACGATGGGACCACGGGTCGGCGATCTATGGATTGTGGAAAGCGGCCTGAAAGCCGATGACCGGGTTATCGTCGAAGGTTTCATAAAAGCCCCTCCCGGTACTCCCCTGAACGTCACTATGATTGGTTTGGGTGATCTGCAGCAGGCAGAGCCCACTACCGCTGGCCAATAGGAGGTGTTTTCGTGGCTAAATTTTTTATTGAACGACCAATATTCGCGATCGTGCTGGCGGTTGTCATAACAGCTATCGGGTTGATCGCGGCTTTCAACTTGCCTATTGCCCAGTACCCGGAAATAGCTCCGCCTGTGGTCAATGTCTCTACCGCCTATCAGGGCGCGAACGCAGATGTTGTCAATCAGACCGTTGCTCAAGTCATTGAGCAGCAGATCAACGGCGTGGAAGGCATGGTTTCCATGCAGTCCACCAGTTCCGACGGCGGCATGTATTCACTAAACGTCCAGTTTGAGCCAGGAAAAAATGCGGATCTTGCCGCGGTCCAGACTCAAAACCGGGTTGCCCTGGCAACCGCCTCGCTGCCCCAGGATGTGCAGCAGAACGGTATTACCACCCAGAAATCTTCCGAAGACTTTGCGATGTTTTTCGCGTTGTGGTCACCGCACAATTCATATAGCACCGTTTTTATGAAAAATTACGGCAGTATTTATCTTATTGACAACATCAAGCGGGTCAAGGGCGTAGGCAATGTCATGGCTTTTGACGCCGATTTCAGTATGCGGATATGGTTGCAGCCTGAAAAAATGGCGCGCTTAGGGGTCACGACAAGTGATATTTCTGATGCGATCAGCAAGCAGAATGTCCAGGCACCGGCTGGCGCTATTGGCCAGTCACCAGGGGTTCCCGGCCAGGATTTCCAGTATACGGCCCGGGTCAAGGGCACCCTGGATGACGCGGCCCAGTTCGGCAATATTATTGTCCGTTCCAAAGACGATGGCTCATTCATCCGCTTAAAGGATGTTGCCAGAGTGGAATTGGGCAGCAGGGACTATAGCTACAGCAATAATATCAACGGACATCCCGGCGCGGTTTTCGGGCTGCAGCTGACCAGTGACGCCAATGCGCTGGAAACGATCGGCAATGTGCAGAAAGTTATTGCTGACGCCACTAAACGTTTCCCGGCTGATCTTAAATATAAAACGATTGTCGATGAGACGGAATTTGTGCGGCAGTCGATGCTTGAAGTATGCAAGACTTTCGCCAAGGCTATTTGTCTAGTACTCCTTGTTGTATTTTTGTTCTTGCAGAGCTGGCGGGCCACGCTTATTCCGATGCTGGCGATTCCGGTGTCGTTGATCGGCACGTTTGGCGCTTTTTTGCTGCTGGGATTTTCCATAAATACTCTTACCTTGTTCGCTATGGTGCTGTCTATCGGGCTTGTAGTCGATGACGCCATCGTGGTAATCGAGGCAGTTGAACATCATCTCAGATATTCCGGGTTAAGCCCGGTCGACGCCACCAAACGTGCGATGTCGGAGGTTTCCGGACCGGTTGTCGCCATTGCTTTTGTGTTGGCGGCGGTGTTCATTCCGGTAGCGTTTTTCGGCGGAATTATCGGTGTTTTATATAAACAGTTCGCCCTGACTATTGCCGTATCCATGGCATTGTCGGCCACTGTGGCCCTGAGCCTCACTCCCGCGCTGTGTGCTCTGCTGTTAAAACCGTACGACCCTGAGGCTCATGGCGGTTTTGTCGGCAGGTTTTTTGCAAGATTTAACACCTGGTTTGATAGGATGGTCGAGCGTTATGGCGGCAGGTTGGGAAAACTTATTCCCCGAGCGCGCTATTGCTTGGGGTTTTTAGTGCTGGTAGTGATTATGACAGTCTGCCTGTTCAATTTGCTGCCTTCCGGTTTTGTGCCTGATGAAGACCAGGGTTGGTTCATCGCCGCGGCAAATTTGCCGGAGGGTGCCAGCCTGAATCGTACCAAAGACGTGATGAATAAGTTATCTGAGGGCGTTCGCACCAGGCCGGGTGTTGAGGATGTTATAGCCATATCTGGGTTTGATCTATTGGGCGGCGGTACCAAACCCAACGCCGGGGTACTGTTCATCGGCCTGAAACCTTGGTCGGAAAGAACAACCCCGGACCTGGCGGTCGGCGCAAAAGTTGGCGAGGTTTTCATGCTAGGCAGCCGACTGCCGGAGGCGAATGTTTTTGCCTTTAATCCTCCAGCGCTGCCTGGACTGGGAATGGTCGGCGGGTTCTCGCTGATGCTGGAAAATAAAATGGGCCTGTCACCTGAAGCAATGGAGCAAATCTCTACCCAATTTATTGCCGCCGCTCAGCAACGGCCGGAAATCGGGATGATAAATTCCACTTACCAGATCGATACACCAGGCTACCAATTCGCGGTTGACAGGGATAAGGCGGAGAAGCTCGGCGTTCCGGTAAATGACGTATTCAATGCCTTGCAGACTTTTCTTGGCGGCGTTGTTGTCAATGATTTCAACCAATTCGGTCGGACCTACAAAGTGGTTATGCAGGCCGAGCCGGAGTTCAGGAGTGACGTCGAGGATACCCGCTTCCTGTATCTGCGCAGTTCGACCGGCACGATGGTGCCGCTAAATACCTTGATAAAACCTGAGCCGGTTAACGCTTCCTCAACCATAACGCGCTATAACGGGTTCCCGGCGATTCAAATAAGCGGCAGCCCGGCACCAGGATACAGCTCCGGACAGGCGATAGCCGCGCTGGAAGCGGTCGCCGCCCAGACGCTGCCGGATGGGTTTGGCTATGAATGGGCCGGCCAGAGCCGGGAGGAAATAGTTTCCGGCAACAAAGCCCCGATCTTGTTCGGATTGGCAATATTCTTCGTATTCTTGTGTCTGGCAGCCCTGTACGAAAGCTGGACCATCCCCTTTGCCGTTCTGCTGGCTATGCCGACCGGAATATTTGGCGCTTTTCTGTTTCAATTCCTGCGGAATTATGGCGCTCTTTTGTTTCAAATCCTGCGGAATTATGGTATTTCGTTTCAATGGAACGGGACGGAAAACTGCGTATACATGCAGATCGGGCTGATAATGCTGATCGGATTGGCAGCCAAGAACGCCATTTTGATTGTCGAATTCGCCAAAATCAGGGTGGACAGGGGAATGGAGCCGGTTCAGGCGGCTATTGAAGCAGCCAAAATACGCCTGCGCCCCATCCTGATGACATCGATGTCTTTGATCTTCGGCTGTCTGCCGCTGGTTTTGGCCACCGGAGCGGGAGCCTTTGCCAGAAACGCCATGGGTACCGCGGTCGTGGGCGGAATGATAATGGCCACCGGGCTGGGAATCTTCCTGGTTCCAGTATTTTTTGTGGTTGTTGAAAAATTCGCCGCGTGGCTGCAAAGAAGACGGGAAAAACGCCGGAATATCGCTGCTTAGCCCTGAACTTTAACGAAGATTTCTCCCAAAGAATTTTAAAAGGGCCTGTCTCAAAATAGGTTTTAGAAACCTATTTGAGACAGACCCTTTTCTTTTTGTTGTGTAAGTTGTTCATTAAAATTCTTTGGTACGAAGAAAATATGGCGGGAAATTACAGAGAATGCGGCTACAGGAGAACGCAGGCTTTCCCCCAAAAATATTAACCCGGCAGAAAGGAGGAAAACATCGTGGCCCCGGTACGACCGAGGTAAATCGAGCAGGCGGTGCCCACGGCGCTTAAGGCAGCAATAATCCATACGGCGTTGCCGGAAAAACCGCTACTCAGATACACACCCAGGATGATAAGCGATAAAAGCTGCAGAATGACGCTGGCGATTATCTTGCGGACAAGTAAGGGGGTTGTCACTCTCCTGAACCGCAGCCTGCCGTCAAACAGCCCTGTACAGATACCGCCGAGAACGGTAAGCGGCAGGACGAAGATGGCCAGCATGGCAACAATCTGAAGTTGTTCCCGCAGGGGGTTGCCGATTACTAACGCGATGAGCGGCAATAATAAAGTAATCAGAATCAGCACCTGGGGAAAGTGAACTGCAATTGGGTGGATATGCTGATCAAGCAAGAATCTACGCCCAGGAGAGAGTTGTTTGGTGTATGCCTCAAACAAAGCTTCACCAGGAATACCGCAGGCAGGGCATCGACCGGTAAAATGAGATTTTGCCATGATATAACCACAAGCTTTACAATAAATATATTCTTCCATGCGAAACCTCCCAATAATTATATTAATAAACAATATGTCAGCCATATATGCAGAAATTCAATTATTTTCAATAAGTTTCCTTCTCTTTGAGTTGATTTATCTGTTGCGAAATTAAAGATTATTATTAAAATAAGATTTTCTGAGGCGGGCAAAATAAACAATACATGTGCATTGCCCCGGAAAGTGTGTTCGTAGGCGACTATGATCCGCGCAGTTAGATGTGTTGTATCGCCATTTATCAGCGATTTTAGGCCAAATAGAGGACTATGGCGGAGACTGTGTCGAACAAACAGCAAATGACAATTTGGGTATTGCCGCTAGTCGGCGGCTGGATTGAAGTTTGAGGGGGAAATGGGTATGAACAAGGTGTATGCCATTATTGGTCCGCCTGCCTCGGGAAAAAGCTCCATTGTCAAGCAGTTACTGAACCACCATGGTATTGCCGGACTGGTGAGCCATACTACCAGACCACCCCATGAAGATGAACGGGAAGGAATCGATTACTATTTTGTCGACAAGAACACTTTCGCCAATTTGAACCTGGTGGAAAAGGTGACATATTCAGGACAGTTTTATGGCCTGAGCAAGGAAGAGGTACATAACAAGATTCAGAGTCAGCCTATTTCGGTGGTGGATATCGATGAGGCTGGACTGGAGCAATTGGAGAAACTGCTGCGCGAAAGACTGGAGTCAATCTATATTCTGGTCGACAAAGATGTAATTTTGGAGCGCTTTTTACTGCAGGGAAAAAATGCTGACGAAATCAGACTAAGTATTGAATATGCGGAAAGTCAGGGAGAATTCAATAATTGGAAGATAGCTGACCATGTGGTGAAAAACACCGGTGATCTGGCTGCGGCGGTGCGTCAGGTACTGGCGATAATGAATATCTAGTCGGTCTGAACTGCTGCAGTACAAAACAGTTGTGCGCTGAATTTGCCGGTGTCCTTTTACGCACCACAGAGAGTGTATGTTCTTTCCGGCAGTAAAAAGTAATATTTCGTTTAGCCCAAATATCATGTTTACGGGCTTTATTTAGCAGGAATATTGTCACAGTGGCAGAATATAAGCAGTAAAATAGTGTAATATTCGCAAATTTGCCAATCTGTCAATTTGCCAATTTTATAATCAGGGAACAGGTGCTTATGCTTAATAGGGAAGCCGGTGCGATGCCGGTGCGGTCCCGCCACTGTAATGGAGAGCCTGCTACTTTATACCACTGGATGAAATCCGGGAAGGTGTGGCCAGGCGATGAACCAGAGTCAGGAGACCTGCCTGTTCTAACACGCGCCGTTATGACCTACGGAAGATAGGCAGGTGGGTAAATAGATAACAGCAGCGTTTCTATCGCGGTGTTATTTACACCCCCTGTTCCAGGGGGTTTTCTATTTGTCGGATAAAGTTTTACGCAGTGGAATAACGACAGGAACTTGCGCCGCCGCCGCTGCCAAAGCGGCGATACTGGCCTGGCGGGGGTCCCCGCCGTACCAGGTGGAGATATTATTGCCAAAAGGGACGGTCATAACCGTGCCTGTGGCTGCGAGCAATAAAACCGCCGCTGGGGGCTGTGCTTCTGTTGTCAAGGATGCCGGTGACGACCCCGATATTACTAATGGCGCCACATTGACAGCGACAGTTGAAATTAATTTTGCAGCCGACATTGTTATTCAGGCAGGATTAGGGGTGGGCACGGTGACCAAGCCCGGATTGGCAGTAGCGGTGGGAGAGCCGGCCATCAATCCTGTACCACGGAACGTGATTCTTCAGGCAGTCAGGGAAGTATTGCCGCCGGGCCATGGCGCGGTGATTACCATCGCCATCCCGGAGGGAGAAAAACTGGCTAAGAAGACCTTGAACCCGCATCTGGGAATTAGCGGCGGACTGTCAATCATCGGCACCACCGGCGTGGTCGAACCCATGTCGGAGGAAGCCTTTAAAACTTCACTTACTCCTCAGATCAAAGTTGTTAAAGCCTTGGGTTATGACCAGGCGGTGTTGGTTCCTGGCAAGATTGGCCGGGATATTGCGGTCAATCGCTATGGACTGCCGGCTGATGCCGTCATCCAGACAAGTAATTTTATCGGTTATATGCTGGAGGCATCGCTGGAATACGGGCTGTCACGAGTACTAGTGTTCGGTCATCTGGGGAAAATCATCAAACTGGCGGCCGGTATTTTTCAGACCCATAGCCGGATGGCTGATGCCAGACTGGAAACTCTGGCGGCTTATGCCGCTGCGTTAGGGGCACCGCAGCAGGCGGTTAAGGAAATACTTGACTGTACCACCACCGAGGCTGCCATGGAGATTGTCACCGCCAATGGGCTGACCGGCGTCTATAAGATTTTGGCCGAGCGGGCCAGTGAGAGGGCAGGCCGTTATGTTTATGGCGGACTGACTATTGGGACGACTATCGTCACTTTAAGTGGCGAAATTCTAGGCCTTGACGCTACGGCCCGGGAGATAGGAGGGAGTCTGGGGTGGAACATAAAATCACCGTTGTCGGAATAGGACCAGGTTCGCCGGACTATCTGCCGCCGATAGCACAACAGGTTATTGCTCAGGCCACGGTGTTGCTTGGCAGCCGACGGGCCCTGGCAGACCTTGCTCCGGCCGCAGTGGAGACCAAGATAATTGATCAGGATATTGCGGCTGTTATGGCGTTCATTCACCAGCGGGTACTAAAGCAGGATGTTGTGGTAATGGTTTCCGGCGACCCTGGTTATTATAGTTTGCTGGCGGCGCTGCGACTCGAATTTCCTCCAGAATTGATTACGGTCATTCCTGGGGTAAGTTCAATGCAGCTGGCTTTTGCCAGGTTAGCCTGCCCCTGGCAGGACGCAACCCTGGTAAGTCTGCATGGTCGCGTCGCGACCGCAGATGCTTTGAGTTACCTGCCTGGTAAGAAGTTGGGCATATTAACCGACAGCCGGCACAATCCGCGGCATATTGCCAGGCTGCTGCTGGACGGCGGATGGCCCGCCGGAACGCGAGTCTGGCTGTGCGCCGATCTTTCTTATCCTGAGGAAAAGATTATGGCTATGGACTTGGATGATGCACTGGAAATAAGCGGATTTGGACACTGTGTAATGGTGGTGATGGCATGAAAGTGAAGGTACCGGGTATTGCCGACGAATTATTTGTCCGCGGCGATATTCCCATGACAAAGCAAGAAGTGCGGATATTGGTTATGACCAAGGCTCGTGTTGGCGAGAAGGACACAGTTATTGATATTGGCGCCGGGACGGGATCGCTATCGGTGGAAGCGGCGCTGTTGGCTCCCCAGGGCAAAGTGCTGGCTGTGGAACGTGAAGAAGTGGCTATTGGACTGATCAAGGCCAATGCCGATCGGTTCGGGGCGACTAATCTTGAGGTTATAGAAGGAACGGCTCCCGGAGCGCTGGCAGGATTACCGATGGCTGATGTAATCTTTGTTGGCGGCAGCGGCGGCCATTTGGTCGACATTCTTGAACAGGCCTGCCGCCTGCTTCATCCTGGCGGTCGGTTGGTAATTACCGCAGTGACGGTGGAAACCCTGCAGGGAACATTGCGGGAGATGCAGCGCCGCAGCGGCTATCAGATCGAGGCTTTTGCCGTCCAGATAAACAGGTTGCGCCGTGCCGGGTCACAAAATATGTTTCAGACGCAGAATCAGGTATATATTATCACTTGTACCAAGGGGGATTCGCATGACCGGTAATTTTTACGGCGTCGGCGTCGGACCGGGTGACCCCGACCTATTGACAGTGAGGGCGATAAATGTTTTAAAAACAGCAGATGTCGTCTGCCTGCCCCGTTCCAGCACTGATAATGACAGTGTAGCCATGAAGATAGCCGGACCATATATTCCGGGGGCGGCTGAACTGGTGGATATTGCCACGCCGATGACCAGGGACAAGGCGGTGCTGGAAAAGGAATGGAAAAGAGGGGCAATCAAAATTGCCGACTATCTTTGTCAGGGTAAAAATGTTGCTTTTATTACGCTTGGTGACGCCATGCTGTTCAGCACCTACAGTTATCTGCTGAAAGAATTGCTGCTGTTGCTGCCGGAGCTGACTGTTCAGACAGTACCGGGCATAACCTCTTTTGCCGGAGCAGCGGCGCACCTTAATATCGCTTTGGCGGAAGGCTCGGAAAAGCTGGCGATCATACCGGCTGTTGATGAACCGGCTGATCTTAGGCCGATCCTGGAGCAGTTTTCCAACGTGGTACTGATGAAGGTAGCCGGAAAATACGATGAGATTGTTGATGTTCTGGCAGACCTTGGTCTGAAGGACAAAGCCGTCTACATCAGTAAACTGGGGTATCCTGAGCAATTGGTCACTTTTGATCTGGACAGCCTCAAAGGATTGAAGCAGGACTACTTGTCGCTTATTCTGATCAAACGGGGGGGTCTGTGATGCAGGTGTTTTTTGTCGGAGCAGGTCCGGGGGATCCGGAGCTTGTAACCGTGAAGGGCCAACGGCTGATTGCCGTAGCTGACACAATAATTTATGCCGGGTCGCTGGTTAATCCGGAAATATTGGCTAGCGCCAAACCGCAGGCCGAAATTCATAATAGTGCGTCGCTGACACTGGAAGAAGTGGTTGAAATCATCGAGCAGTCGGTGAAGGCCGGAAAAAACGTTGTCCGGTTGCACACCGGCGACCCTAGTCTTTATGGCGCAATCAAGGAACAAATGGACCTGCTGGACGCACGGCAGATCACCTATGAGATCGTGCCGGGAGTCAGTTCTTTTCTGGCGGCGGCGGCAGCGCTGAGGTGCGAATATACGCTGCCGGAGGTCAGCCAGACGCTGATCATCACCCGGTTGGAAGGGCGGACTGCTGTGCCGGAAAAAGAAAAATTGGCACTGCTTGCCAGTCATAATTGCAGTATGTGTATATTTTTGAGTGTTCATATGTTTGATGCTGTAATCGCTGAGTTGCTTAAAGGGGGGTACAGCGAGGATACTCCGGTGGCCGTGGTGGAAAAAGCCTCCTGGCCGGACGAGAAAATCTTTCGCGGCACGCTGGCAACCATCGGCCGGATAGTCGGCGAGGCCGGTATCGCGCGTACCGCCATGATTGTGGTAGGGGATTGCCTGGAAGGAGAATATGCCTTATCCCAGCTCTACTCACCGAACTTCAGTCATATGTTTCGGGAGGCGCGATGAAGATTGCAATTCTGGCGGTGACAGACGGAGGCGCTGGTCTGGCCGCCAAACTGTCCCTTAAATTAACCGACAGGGCCGATATTTACGTCAAATCGGGCCGTGGTGCGGGCCTAGAAGCTCACAGCTACGATTCCTTGAGTGATCTTGTGAACGAGATTTATTTACTGTACGACGGGCTGGTCTTCATCATGGCTACCGGTATTGCAGTGAGGGTTCTTGCTCCCCATATCGGCGATAAGCGCTCCGATCCAGCGGTGGTAGTCCTGGACGAGGCCGGTGAGTTCGCCATCAGTCTGCTTTCCGGCCATATCGGCGGAGCCAATGAATTGGCCCGAACAATCGGCCAGGCCATCGGGGCCAGACCGGTAATCACCACCGCCACTGATGTCGGTGGTCTGCCGGCTGCTGATATATTAGCCGTTAAGCTGGGACTGGTTATCGAACCGTTTAACAAGCTCAAGGCGCTAAATGCCGCCAGCGCCAATCGTCAGAAAGTTGCCTTTTTTATCGACCACGAACTGACAGGATGGAAGAATTATTATCTGGCGGCAGCAGATATGGGAATAACCCTGGTTGACATGGATCAACTGCGGACGCTTGACTGCGCCGCCGCGGTGGTAATTAGCGATAAACAGCTTTCTTTGGATAAGAATCATATTTATTTACGACCGGCAACTCTGGCGGTAGGCATCGGTTGTCGCAAAGGCACGAGCAGCAATGAGATCCAGGCTGCTCTCACAGATGTCTGCGCCCGGCTTGGCCGCAGCACGAAAAGCATCGCCATAATTGCCACAGTCACTGCTAAACAGGGGGAGGCAGGACTGCTGACAGTGGCGCGACAGTTGAAGATTCAGTTGAAAATATTTACTAATGAAGAATTGCAGAAATGTATTGAAGAGCACCAGCTTGCGGTGTCCGACTTTGTGCAAAAACAGATAGGAGTGGGGAATGTATGCGAACCGGCGGCATTGCTAGCGGGGCGGACGGAGAAATTTCTGCTGCGCAGAACGATTTGCGGAAAGATCACTCTGGCCGTCACCGAGGTCAGATAGCAGTGGTGGGAATAGGGCCAGGCAATCTTATGGATATGAGCCGACGGGCCTATGACACCATTATTGAAGCAGAAGTTGTGGTGGGATATGACGTTTATATTGACTTAATCCGGGAACTTATCGCCGACAAGAAGGTTATCGGCACAGGCATGACGCAGGAAATTGACCGCTGCCAGGCTGCGGTTGAAGAAGCACTGGCCGGCAAATCGGTGGCCATCATCTCCAGTGGCGATGCCGGCATTTACGGTATGGCCGGTCTGGCGCTGGAACTGGTTATGAAATATCCGACAAGAGTCAGACCCAAGGTGAACATCATTCCGGGCATAAGCGCCATCTGTGCGGCGGCAGCCATATTGGGCGCGCCGCTGATGCATGATTTCGCGGTTGTCAGCCTGAGTGATCTTTTGACTCCCTGGGAGATTATCGCCAAAAGAATTGAAGCTGCGGCGTCAGCCGATTTCGTGATTGCCCTCTATAATCCCAAAAGTAAACGCCGGACCAGTCAGGTCGAAATCGCCAGAGATATTATGCTAAAATACCGTGCAGGCACTATCCCGGTGGGCATTGTTCATCATGCCAGCAGACCCAATCAGAGTACAGTATTGTCCGATCTGGACGGGTTTACCAGGGAACATATTGACATGCTTTCCCTGGTGATTGTCGGCAACAGCCAGACCTATATCCGGGAAGGCCGGATGATCACGCCCCGGGGATACTTGTTATGATTTTAGTGTTAGCCGGTACCAAAGACGGCCGGGATATAGCGGCCGAGGTTGCCCGGCAGGGATATCAGACGTTGGTTTCGGTGGTCAGTGACTATGGGCGAAAGCTGGCAGAAGAGTACGATCTGCCGGTCAGCGCTGGTCAGCTGGATGAAGCCGGATTGGCCGGACTGATAGGGCAGCGGGGTATTACGGCTGTGATTGACGCCACGCATCCCTATGCGACGGTTGTTTCCTTAAATACCATAGCGGCCTGCAGGCAGTGCGGCAGCCACTATTTGCGCTATGAACGGCCGGTGTCGCCGCTGCCAAACTATGAGAAACTGCATCTTGCCGCTGACGTGGAGCATGCCGCCAGGCTGGCGGCGGCGCTTGGAAAGGTTATCTTTCTGACCATTGGCAGCCGGGGGTTGAAACTATTTAAAGCCGAACCACTGCTTGCCGAACATCGGTTGATAGCCAGAATCCTGCCTGATACGGCGGTGCTGGCCGAGTGCCTGACGCTGGGATTTGCGCCCGGGGATATAGTGGCGTTGCAGGGGCCGTTCAGTCAGGAATTTAATGTGGCATTATTTCGTCAATTCGGCAGTGAGGTCATTGTGACCAAAAACAGTGGCGATGAGGGCGGCGCAGGCAGCAAATTCGCTGCAGCGATAGCTCTAAAGTTGCCGCTTGTCGTTATCGACCGCCCACTGGTGGACTATGGAAAAGTTGTTGACAATTGTGATGATGTGATAAAGTTCCTTAAGGAGGTTTTGCCATGAAAGCAGGAATAGTAGTCCTTGGCCATGGTAGCAGAGCCAGCGTCAGCGAGGCCAATAAGGTGGTTTTCCAGGTAAGTGCCATGATTGAGGATCGAGTGGGTCATGATTTGGTGGAGACCGCAATTATGAATCGCGAGTCAGGGCTGCAGTCTATCGATGAGGCGGTCAGAAAGTTGGCTGCCAGAGGTGTGGACAGGATAACCGTTGTGCCGATGTTTTTTGCCAATGGCGTACACATCCAACAGGACATCCCTGAGGAAATAGCTATGCTTCGCCGGGAATTACCCGGTGTGGTGATTGATTTGGCAGGCCATATCGGTGCCGACCCGAGGATAGCCGATATTTTACTGGAGCGGATCCGGGAGGTGCAGTAATGCAGTTTATTACCGACCCCGGCCAGATTGAGGCGCGGAGCATGGAATTAATCGCTCCTTATCTTGCCGGGTTGAATTTGCCGCCCCAGGTATCCAAGGTATATTCGCGAATTATTCACGCTGCCGGTGATCCTGATTATGCCAAGCTGATCAGGATACATCCTGATGCAATCAGCGTTGCCTGTCAGGCGCTGCGAAGCGGCTGCAATATATTCTGTGATGTGGAAATGGTGCGGACAGGCATCAACCGGCGTCGGCTTGCTGAACTCGGCGGCCAGGCGCTTTGTCTTATCGCTGATCCCGAAGTGGCCGAAGAAGCAAAGCAGCTTGGCATTACCCGGTCAATGGCCGCAATGCGCCATTTTGGCACTGCGCTAAACGGTGGAATAATCGCCATTGGCAACGCCCCCACTGCACTTTTTGAGGTGCTCAGGCTGATTCGGGAAGAAGCGGTGAGACCGTGTCTGATTATTGGTGTTCCGGTGGGATTTGTCGGTGCGGCCGAATCCAAGGATTTGCTGCTGGCTGAAGCGCCGGTGCCTTACATTACCGTCTCCGGCAATAAGGGCGGCAGCCCGATTGCCGCTGCCTCCATGAATTCTTTGTTATACATGCTGGATAAATAGGATGGCCGAAGCAGGACAGGTGCTGATCTTTACCGGGGATGGCAAGGGCAAGACAACTGCCGCTCTGGGGCTGGCGATTACCGCCGCGGCTAAGGGCCAACAGGCGGCGATGGTTCAGTTCCTAAAAGGCGGCGGTTATAGCGGGGAATTGTTTGCCCAGGAATTAATCGCTCCTTATTTTATTATCCGTCAATTCGGTTATGGCTGTCACTTGTCAGAAACCATCCGCAGCGGTAAGGCAACTTGCAATCACTGTGGCGAATGTTTTCGCCAAAATCGTGAACCTGGACGCGATTATGCCGGGCAGGCTTTAACCTATGCGGCTGAACTATTGCGGCAGGGCACCGAACTGTTGGTGCTGGATGAGGTCAGTCACGCCATTCACCGTGGCCTGTTGCCGCTGGAAAAGGTGGTGGACCTTGTCGGCGGCAGATTGCCGCAGGTTACGATAATCCTGACAGGACGCAATATGCCGGAGAGGTTGCTTACCCTGGCTGATCAGATAACCGAATGCTTCAGCGTCAAGCATCCGATTGAGCAGGGAATTGATGCCAGACGCGGCAGTGAGTATTAGAGAGGCTGAAGATTATGACTGTTTTAAAAATACCACGGTTGGTTATTGCCGGCACAAGCAGCGGTGTAGGCAAGACCACCATCGTGACCGGCCTGTTGGCCGAACTGCGGCAACGGGGCTGGCAGGTGCAATCCTACAAAATCGGACCCGATTATATTGATCCTGGGTTCCATCGTCTTGCCAGCGGCCGTCCGGCCCATAATCTTGACAGTTGGCTTATGCCGCCCCAGGAGCTTGCCATGCTGTTTAACCGTACGGCTGCCGGCAATGACATTGCTATCATCGAAGGGGTAATGGGCCTGTATGACGGCGGAGGCGACGGAATGAGCAGTACCGCGGCAATCGCCAAGCAACTGGACGCCCCGGTGGTGCTGGTGGTGGATGCCCGGTCAGCAGGGGAGAGTGTGGCTGCCACTGTACTTGGCTTTAAGATGTATGACCCGGAGCTGAATATCGTCGGGGTCATCGTCAACCGCCTGGGTTCTGCGGCACATCAGAGCATTGTCGCTGACGCGCTTGTCAAGTTGGCTGTGCCTGTACTGGGCTGCATCAGGCGCAACGAAGCGTTGACGATTCCGGAAAGACACCTTGGACTGACGCCAGTGACCGAGACTGATACGTCTGTGACAATTGCTGCAATGGCCAAAGAGATTTCCCATAGCGTGGCGGTAGATCAACTGATTGCCGCAGCTTGCAGTGCGCCCCCGATTGAGGCTGCGGAGCCACCGCCCAGCATGGCAGGCACCAGGGTTAGGATTGGTGTGGCTTATGACCAGGGATTTTCCTTTTATTATTCCGAAAGTTTAGCCGGACTTGAAGCTCTGGGAGCCGAATTAGTGCCGTTTAGCCCTTTAGATGACAATCATCTGCCTGCTGTGGACGGCCTGATTTTTGGCGGCGGATTTCCGGAAATGTTTCTGGCTGATTTAGAGGCCAATGTCGCCATGCGGGAAGAAGTTGGCCTGGCGGCTCAGCGTGGCATGCCGATTTACGCCGAATGTGGCGGATTGATGTATCTGGCGCAGCAGGTTGTCGGCTTTGATGGCCGCACTTACCGTATGACCGGACTGATACCGGCTGTATGCCGGATGCAACCCAGGCTGCAGACGGTGGGTTATGTTACAGCGACAGCTCTTGCCGACAATATACTTTGTGCAGCAGGCGAGCAACTGCACGGCCACGAGTTCCATTTTTCCCTGATGGAAGTGGAAGACGCGGAGAAGTTCCCCTGGGCTTTTCGGTTTGAAAAAACGCGGACAGGCAGTGTTTATCCCGGCGGATTCGCCAGGGAGAACATTCTGGCGTCCTATTTACATATTCATTTTGCCGGCAGTAAAACCGCAGCGGCGAGGTTCGTCGACAGGTGCCGGGATTTCCAGACTTCGGAGGCTTAAAAATGACAGGAAAAATCGTGCTTGTCACCGGTGGGGCGCGCAGCGGTAAAAGCAGTTTCGCTGAAACGTATGTCGCCAATCTGGGAGTTAAGACTGCCTATATTGCCACTGCTCAGGCGCTGGATGATGAGATGGCGCTGCGCATCGACCTGCATCGCGCGAGGCGACCGGCAGACTGGCTGACATATGAGGCTCCGCTGGATGCTGACAAGGTGCTGACTGAAGCGATAATTCAGGCTGAGGCGGTGCTGTTCGACTGCCTGACGATGTATGTCAGCAATATGTTGTTGTTCGCTGGCGCGCCACCGAAGTCCGAGGAGCGCCTGAGTCAGATACAGGCTGAAATCACCAAACTACTGGATAGCGCCAAAGCAGGCGGGGCAACCGTGGTTTTTGTCACTAGCGAAGTGGGGCTGGGCATCGTGCCGGAGAATGCCCTGGCACGGGAATACCGCGATTTGGTCGGGCTGGCCAATCAACAACTGGCGGTGGCGGCTGACGAAGTCTACCTGGTGGTGAGCGGGCTGGCGCTGGAAGTAAAAAAAAATGCCGTCAACCTCACTGCCGAGAAATAATACGGTAAGTTTTCCTTGCCGACTATTGATGATATGCTTGCCCTGAAAGTTTGCTTACTTAAATATATTCGGATGTTTATATAATGCCAAGAGGTGTTAGCTTGAAAAGTATAATGTTGCAAGGTACCAGTTCCCATGTGGGCAAAAGCATTCTGACTGCAGCTCTGTGCCGGATATTTCTCCAGGACGGTTTCAAAGTGGCACCCTTCAAGTCCCAGAATATGGCGCTTAATTCCTATGTGACCAAAACAGGCGGCGAAATGGGGCGGGCCCAGGTGGTCCAGGCTGAAGCAGCCGGTTTGGAGCCGGTGGTGGAGATGAATCCGGTGTTGCTCAAACCAACTGGCAATAGTTCATCCCAGGTCATTGTTCTCGGTCGGCCGGTGGGCAACATGTCAGCCGGTGAATACCATAGCGGTCATAGCATCAAATTGCTGACAGTCATTGAACAGTCTCTGCGCAAGCTGCAGCAGGATTTTGACATCGTGGTGTTAGAAGGGGCAGGCAGTCCGGCGGAGGTTAACCTCAAGGCCAATGACATCGTAAATATGCGAATGGCGAAACTGGCACCGGCGCCAGTGCTCCTGATAGCCGACATTGACCGGGGCGGAGCGCTGGCTTCGGTTGTCGGTACTCTCGAATTACTGGAACCTGAGGAACGTGATTTGGTTAAAGGTATTATTATTAACAAATTTCGCGGCGACATCAAGCTGCTGGAGCCGGCACTGGATTTTCTGGCCCGGCGGACCGGTAAACCGGTTGTAGGCGTAATACCCCATATCGAACGACTGGGTATCGAGGATGAAGATTCGGTTTCTCTGGATGAGAAGCGCGGTGAACGCGGCGGTGAACTGGACATCGCCGTGCTGTCGACTCCCCGTATTTCCAATTTCACCGATTTTGATCCTTTAGCTAATGAAGCTGGGGTGACGGTGCGCTATGTTCGTCAGGGCGAGGCGCTTGGGCAGCCTGATCTGATTATCTTACCAGGCAGCAAGAATACCACAGGAGACCTTCAGTATCTTAAGGAAAACGGCTATGCCGGTGAAATTGCCGCTCTGGCGGCAGCGGGCACCCCTGTGGTCGGCATCTGCGGCGGTTATCAGATGCTGGGCCGCAGGATTTTTGACCCTGAACACAGCGAGTCCGAACAGGAAGAAATGGAAGGCATCGGTTTATTTGATGCTGTGACGGTTTTCGCCGCTGACAAGGTTACCCATCAGGTAACCGCCGCCTGTACCGGACATTCGTTTTTAGGCATTAATTATAGCGCCGATGATCTCACCGGCTACGAAATACATATGGGCAGAACCAAATTTTCCGGCCAGGTGCGGTCCGCCTTTAGCATAACCTGCCGCTCCGGTCAACCGACGGTCGGGGATGACGGCGGGGTCAGCCCTGATGGACTGGTAATGGGGACCTATATTCACGGTATCTTTGACAATGACGAATTCCGCCAGGCAGTGATCAACTCTCTGAGAAAACGTAAGGGTCTGGCCCCGATGACAATCGTGGGGAATGTCAGAAAGCAGAAAGAGGACAGCTATGACCGTCTGGCTGATATTGTGCGGCAGCATCTGGACATGGAATTCATCTACCGGCTGATGGCTGAGCAATGACCGACTGGGTAATCATTCTTCCCATAACAGCTGCCCTGCTTGACACACTTATCGGCGACCCTGGATATTGCTGGCATCCGGTTGTGCTTATCGGTAATTTGATTAGCTGGCTGGAGAGAGCGCTGCTTAGCCCGCAGGCTTCGCCAACCCGGAAAAGATGGGCCGGACTGCTGCTTGCGGCTATCACCCTGCTGGTGACTTATGGTCTGGTATTTCTGGCGCTGCTTGTCATCGGCAGGCTGCATCCCCTGGCAGGCAAGGCAGCCGGGGCATTACTGCTGGCTTTTGCTATCTCGCCGCGCAGTTTGGCTGAGGCCGGTCGGGGAATCAGGGAATGTCTGGTTAGTGGAGACTTGGCTCAGGCCCGGTCCAAGGTGAGCATGATCGTAGGCCGGGACACCGCGGCGCTGGATATTGCGGGAGTAACCCGGGCAACTGTGGAAACTGTGGCGGAGAACATTGTGGACGGGATAATCGCTCCCTTGTTTTACGCCTATATCGGAGGAGTTCCGCTCGCTTTTCTTTATCGGGCGGTGAATACCCTGGATTCGATGGTGGGTTATAAAAATGACAAATATGCCGATTTCGGCATGGTGTCCGCCAGGGTGGATGATGTGTTCAATTACCTGCCGGCCAGGATTACGGGACTACTTATCGTGCTTGCTGCGCTGATGCTGGGTTATGATGCCCGGGGCGCGGCAGGCAGTATCTGGCGGGATGCAGCCAAACATCCCAGCCCCAACAGCGGAATTCCCGAGGCCGGAGTGGCTGGCGCGCTGGGGATCAGGCTCGGGGGTCTGAATTACTACGGCGGGGTACCTTCCTGCCGTGCCTCACTTGGCGAACCGCGCCAAGAACTTGCTCCTCTGCATATCACAAAGACCATAAGCTTGCTGTATCTGGTCACTGCGCTGTTTTTGGCAGTTGCCAGCGGCGCAGTGATTCTGATTAATATAATACTGTAACTTTCTAGAAAGTGCCGGAGGTAATTATGAACGATTTTTTCACCGCTCTGCAGTTTTTGACCCGCATTAAGTTGGTCAGGCAAGAAAGTGTCTCTGCTGAGAACTTTGGGCGAAGCGTCAAATTTTTTACCCTTGTCGGTGCTGTTATCGGATTGATTCTGGCAGCTGTTGACTACTTTGGGTTTGGTCATTTGCCGCTTAACCTGCTGGCGACTGCCCTGATTGTGGGAGAAATTCTGCTTACAGGGGGCTTGCACTGTGACGGGCTGATGGACACCATGGACGGCGT
>Ga0364901_10128_pt1 | contig 30172 bp, 26 predicted proteins | sample ExccelJu500002D4_FD_206968 | JGI IMG/M metagenome (GOLD analysis project Ga0364901, IMG submission 206968) | Enriched cells from Trout Bog Lake Hypolimnion, Wisconsin, USA - BchlTB.July09.5000.02.D4 | ecosystem: Environmental > Aquatic > Freshwater > Lake > Hypolimnion/Profundal zone | place: USA...
ATCCATGCTTGGCTTGCTGCAAGCAAGCCAAGTCCTTCAAAAAGCATATCTTAAAAAGAGGTGTTTCAGATTTCTAGTCCGTCAACGAAGGACTTTGGCTTTGACGCGTAGAAATGCTCGCAGGCAGAGAGTGCTTCCGCCCTCAAAATTGGCAGCAACTCCTCAATCGCCTGGAGTAGACGTACGGAGGATTTGTTTTTAGGTCCCTGCTCCAGGGTTTTTGCCAGCATGGAAAAGTCTCTCTCTTTTCCTGCAGATTCACCGATTGCGTCCAATTCTGCGATGAGGGCGGCAGCTTCATCCGGCCAGAACTTGGAGGTTATCCTCAGGGTGTACCAGAGCTGTTTGACCAATTTTCTGAAGGTGTGGAAAAGCTCCGGAGTGAAGTCGACCAAACAGAGATCAAGGGTCGTGCGGCCACGACGATAAATTCGGCGAATTCTGCGTCGGATATCTTTTCCTTCGAGTTGGTCCACAGGCCATTCATGAATTGTCTCAAGGGACTTTTTGAGAAAACTGACAACCCTTGGAATCTGTCGCGAATCATTGTTACGCCGCTGCTTTGCTATATCGGCCAACCCGCTGCGAATTGATGAGTAATCCTCGGGAGTTAATCCCTTGGTTTCAAGAAGGAGATCGAGACTCTGTACCTGAACCTCGGAATCCCTGAGTTGCCCTATTCTGGCCGATGCTTCGTGAAGAAACCCCGTCAACTGGGCTCTCCTTTCACTTCCGAGTATGGGTGCGGCAAGTAGGACAATTGATCGCACCTTCTTAATGTAGGTTCTGGTTTTGTGGATTGGTTCGGGGAAGACATTGTTTCCGCGTAATTCCAATATGGCAGCTTCCAACTGCATGGTTGCCAGAGATTTCAATCCGGTGCCTAGGGCTTCCCCTCGACGCAAATTAAGGCGGGTTTTTTTCGAGATTCTCACAGATGTGGATTTTGCGCTGGGCGCCTTTTTTTCTGCGGTTTTCAACTTGGAATCCTTGGGGTTCGTTGCCATTGATCTGTCGCGATTACTCGATTCTGTCACTCCACTCAGCATAGGGATGAAGCGAGAGATTAGAGTTGTAATATCGCTGGTCTCCGCTGACTTCCCGCCCGATCCATGCAGGAAGGATGACTTCCTCACCAGGGTCTGAGAGCTCCACTTCCGCAATCAACAAGCCGATATTTTTTCCGCGGAACTCGTCTACTTCCCATGTGTGAACACCAAAGGGGATCTTATAACGTGTTTTTTCAATGACGGATCCTTCGCTAAGAGAAAGGATCTGCCGTGCTTCCTCAAAAGGAATTGGGTATTCAAACTCCATTCTGGAAATTCCACTTACGGGACCCTTGATCGTGAGAAACGCATTGGTTCCCGCAAGGCGCACACGCACTGTGTTCCCGTTACCGCGTGCAAGATATCCTTGGGCATAATGGATTCCAGAAACATTGCGGCGCCACTCATCACCGATCACGAGAAATTTTCGTTCGATTTCAATGCCCATATGATCAACCCATGCCCGAGGACGCCCATGAACGCAAGACCAACGCGGCTGTTTCCATTAACGCTCAACTCCTAATTTTCCAACTCTTGTTGGTTTCTGTCGGGCCTTCATATAGGATCGCCTACATATGTGGTTGATCTATGCCGTTTTAGCCTCCGTCTGCTGGGGGGTCAGTTATGCTGCCAGTGGACCTGTCTTAAAAAAGGGGTTGAGCCCTCTAGTTTTCTTTTTTGGCTACTCTCTTTTTGGTCTCCTTGGATCATTGCTTTGCCTGATCTTATCTGGGAAGTTTTCTTCAGCGATGCGGCTTGAAAACCTCGAAAGAGCCGATGCTGGATGGTTTTCCCTATCCATTGCAATCGGAGCTGTTGGTGCATGCTTGACCTATGTGGCGATGGGCGCAAGAAACCCCACTCTCACTGCCCTCATAGAGATTTCATACCCCTTCTTTGTTATCCTCTTCACGTGGCTGTTTTTTCGCGAGGTGCAGGTCAACGCAGTCACTCTTTGTGGAGGTCTGCTTATTCTTGCCGGAGTGGCAGTCGTTGTCGTTGGAGAACACTGATCATCTGTCATCCGCAATATTATGTTCCAGCGGACTGCTCCGGAGGGCCTCTGCTAAACAGCGTGTCGAAGCAGTGCGATTGCAATCTCTATTACGATTAATAAAACTATGGCCACTTCCAAGAGTTCTCCACGAGACCCGGAAGCTTCCGCGTACAGCGCAGCATATGTGTCCCTGACTATGGAAAGTTTGCGGTCGACCGCAGCACTTACGGTAGGCACGCGGAAAATTTCCAAGGCTGCCATGTAAATACGGGCGAGATAGACATCCTCTGTCACATGAAGAACATTGTCAGCCTTTTCGGTAAGTTCCGTCACCTCTGCAACTAACGTATATAGTTTGCGAGCGAGGTCGGCAAACCTGCGCGGGGCCAATAAGTTCGTCGCTCGTCTGGCTTCCTTTACAAGTTCGTACATTCTCGGAAGTTCCTCATCCAGCAATTGATCGTAATAACGAAACTCCAGCAACTGGGCATTCGCAACTTCCAGTATGTCAGCCACATCGGAGTCACTATATGGCTCGTAAATGAATGCCCTGTCCCAGGTAACCACGACAAGATCATCCTCAAAGTAGGAGAATTGTTGTTTTAGTAGGTCCTTCCTGTTTTTTTCCGAAAGCGGTCTGCTGTCACCAGTTAGGAGAGGAATCAGATCCACTAAATCCGTCAGTTCAACACCCTTGACCGGCTCATTCAGCTTCTGCACCACGGCAATGAGATGATCCTCCTGGAGCGGGGACTCGTTGGGGCGGGTCATGGCCGGGGTCAATACCGTACGGATTTTCTCTACCAAGAGGTTCCAAACCTGCGTGTCGACATTCGGGCCTATTGCCAGGTCAACTGCATTGCAAAGGTAAGTATAATCGGTCCAATTTAGCGCGTTGGCAGGAACTCTCAGAGCGATGGCAATTACTCCGAAATCATATAGTCGGGCTATTGCCGAGGCGGAAAGAGTTGAACTTCCCACGGGAAGTGAAACAGAACCCAGGGAAAGCAGAACCGGGGGAACGTCAAATTTCAGCGCTTTGGGTGGGGCGGAACTCAAGCGGCTTCTGGATATTGAACCGCCGACCTTCTTCATCCAGAGAGACTCTGCCTTAAAAAGGTCGATGGAATACGCGATATCGAAAAGTCGCAGAGCGATCACGGCTCCGGACTGGACATTAAGTTCGGGCATAATTGTTCTATAGGTGATGCGCTTCCTATACGCCTCCCCATTTCAGATAGTAATCCTATGATTCATAACCCACAACTCCCCATGATTCGGTATCATGAAGACAGATGGATGGGCAGACGACCTACGCTAGGATTTAATGGATTCCGAGGTTTGCCAGCAGGTTCAGACCGAGGGAAAAGAGCGCGGCGCCTAGGAAGACGCAGACAGGAAGCGTCAGTATCCAGGCCATCAGTATGTTACGAACGGTAGACATCTGCAGACCCGATCCGTTTGCGGCCATGGTACCAGCAACTGCGGAAGAGAGAATATGGGTTGTGCTCACCGGCAACCCCAACACGTCGGCCATGCTGATAGTGATCATGGCAACGAGGCTGGCGGTGGCTCCCTGCCCGTAAGTCATGTGCCTTCTTCCAATCCTTGCGCCGACCGTAATGACGATGCGCTTCCACCCGATCATCGTGCCGCAACCAAGTGCTATGGCGACGGCCACCTTGACCCAGACAGGAATGAAATTGGTGACTGCATTGATTGCAGAGGTGAGCCTTTTGGCTGTTTGTTCGGATTCCTTGGAATCGAGTTGGTGATTCTTCGCAAGTTTCGACGAGACCGAGGAAATGAGATACAGATCAGATCGTAGTTTTCCACGCCGAGACTCGGGAACATTATTTATCGAATCAGAGCTCCCGATGAGTTTTAGGCTCTCGCCTGCAATCATCTCAATGGATCGGAAGAGCTCGGGGGGTGGAGTGTGCGAGCCACGAAGGAAGTTGGTGATGATCCTTTCCGGGGCAATCCCTATTTTGTCCGGCTGCGCAGTCCGACTATAGATGCCACAGTAATGGATGGTATTGTTAAGTTCCGTTCGGACTGCGTTGACCTCCATTGGGGAACTTCCATTTTTTAGGGCAAAGGTGGTGGGGAGGGTTCCTACAAGAATGAGCATGATGAGACCCATGCCTTTCTGGCCGTCGTTTGATCCATGGGCAAAGCTGACTCCCGTACAGGTAAACATCAGGATTGCCCTGATCCATCGCGGTGGAGGCTGATGGCCGACGGGTGTGGAATAGAGCTGCGGATTTTTGATGAGGATCTTCATCATGATCAGCAGGATCGCCGCGATACAAAACCCGATCGCCGGAGAGATCAACAGGGCCATTCCAACATCCTTTGCCTTTGCCCAGTTGACACCGTCACCCCAATAGTGTGATCCGCTCATCAGTGCATTGGCGACACCGACTCCGATGATTGATCCAATCAGAGTGTGGGAACTGGATGCGGGCAAACCAAGATGCCATGTGCCGAGATTCCAAAGAATCGCGGAGACAAGAAGCGAGAAAACCATGGAAAAACCAGCAGCAGACCCGACATGGATGACAAGTTCAGCAGGGAGCAGGTTCACGATGCTGAAGGCGACGGCGCCTCCGGAAGTCAAGACTCCCAAAAAATTGAACAGTCCCGACCAGATCACGGCAGGAACGGCTGGTAATGTGTTCGTATAGATCACAGTGGCAACCGCATTGGCAGTGTCGTGAAAGCCGTTCACGAACTCAAAGCACAGAGCAAAAAAGAGCGCCAATCCGAGCAGAAGCCATGATCCTAAGGAAAGGGCTGCAAGGTCGGCAAGGAGGGGAGAATGTACCATGGCCTCTTAGCGGATTCTCCCGACCCGCGTAGAGAGACTTCTAATTAATCTCATGTTACATTTTCGTTACATTATTTGTGTTGGGTGCCGGTGTCGTGATAGGAACTCCGTCGCGGAGGGGAAGCTTTTGGCGGATATCCCGCTCCGAAAGCCCCAACTCAACGGTGACTTCCCCTTCAGGGAAAACCCAGCAATTTTTTTTCGGATGCCAGTAGAGTAATGAACTGTCAGGTAGCGCAATGGTGATCCTCCGTGTTTCTCCAGCCTTGAGTTCCACACGCTGGAACCCCTTTAGTTCCCTCAGTGGCCTTGGTGTTGTCTCGCCCGAAATAGAAATATAAAGTTGCACCACGGTGGCTCCGTCCCGGACTCCTGTGTTGCCGACATCCACGCTGGCCTGATGCCCCCCGTCACACGATGCTATTTTCATGCGCGATAGGTCAAAGCCCGTGTAGCTAAGACCATGGCCGAATGGAAACATTGGTTGGTGTCCAGAGCGGTCATACCCGCGATAGCCGTAAAAAATCCCTTCATGGTAATCCACTACCGGTGCTTCCTTTCCCTCTGGGAAAGATCCTGGATAATGTAAATAGGCAGGGTTTTCATCAATCGAACGATCAAAGGTGCAGGGTAGATGTCCCGAAGGGTTTTCATTGCCGAAGAGGATAGCAGCAAGTGCGATACCTGCACTTTGGCCAAGATACCAAGTTTGAAGGACCGAAGGGACATTGTTGATCCAGGATCGCATGTCGATGGCTGCACCCCCGCTGATGACTACGATCGTTCGTGGATTGGTTCTTGAAACATCTTCAATCAGGCGCTGCTGACTGACAGGAAGGGCGAATCCCCGGTCGTAACCCTCTCCTTCCACATCAGGGTTAAGCCCTACGCAGACGATGGCAACATCGGCTCCCTTTGCTGGAAAAGTTCCGGTGGCCTCTTCCGGCATCTGGGTCAGGCGGACGGAAACCCGACCTCTTCCCCTACCCACCTCGCTGGCGATAACACGGAGGGGGATTTTTTCCCCTTTGTTGAGGCTCATCACATAGCTTCCGGGGTTGCCGATTTCCCGATCGCCGATACGGATTTCGGGATGTCCCTCGGCGATCAGCTCATAATTTCCTGATTCGGACGCCTCAATGACCGCATCCCATGTGACACGGGCTTCCCTGCCCTTTGGTACGTCCTCCGGTGGGTGACGTTCATTCCAGGAAATTCCGATGCTATTCTGTTCTGAACTTTTGATCCGGGTCATAGTGGCCTCCGGTACACTCACCAAGCGCCGTATGTTCGTGATTCGTGGAGGAAGCAAGTCCGGTTTTGTAAAATCTAGGAAATCGGAGAGAGAGAACGGCGGGGTAAGAGGCATGGGTACATAGAAAACATTTGCGCTCGCAGGCAGCGATTTGCGGATTCCTTCCAGGAAGCTGACTTTTCGAAACGGCGTCACTTCTCCGCTCCCTCCCCCTACGGAGGGCGTGTCTTGCGCGGTCGGCCCGTAAACGACCACCTTTTTGATGTGATTTTTGTCCAGTGGGAGCAGGGTAGGAGTATTTTTCAGCAGAACAATCGATTGGACGGCAACATCTAGTGCCAGCGATGCATTTTTCGGGGAGTCAAGGGGCAGCTTTTCCTGTTTCTTCTTTGCATCAAGAAAACCCATTGAGACCGACATCCTAAGGAATCTTCTTACCGCGTTGTCGATTTGCACCTCGGTCAGGGAATGATTTTCCAGTGATCTCGTGACGCTTGCCCGTGTGATTTGATAACTCATGGGCATCTCCAGATCTAGCCCCTTGGCAAGGGCATCAACGGACTGGGTGGCCCACCAATCCGACATTACGACCCCGGGAAATCCCCATTCTCCGCGGAGGACACCATTTTGAAGTTTGTCGTTCGAAGTACTTGGAGTGCCATTAAGCTTGTTGTAGGCCGACATCACCGACCATGAACCTCCTTCACGAAGGGCTTTCTGAAAGGGCTGTAGGTAGATTTCACGGAGCGTCTGCTCATCCATGAGCGAGTCTATCTCCATACGCCGCCACTCTTCGTCATTACCGACGAAATGCTTGACTGTTGCCGTCACTCCCTGGCTCTGAATACCCATGATCCAGTTGACTGCGATCTCGCCGGTAAGATAAGGATCCTCGCCGAAGTATTCGAAGTTTCGCCCGTTCAATGGTGTGCGAGCGATATTTACACCGGGGCCGAGGAGCATTTGGATTTCACGAGCCCTTGCCTCGCGTCCAATCGCCTCTCCATAGAGATAGGCCAGCTTCCGGTTCCATGTTGCTGCAAGGGCGATGCCGCTTGGGAAAGAACAGGCCGGGCCATGGGCGCGAATTCCCTGTGGTCCGTCCGCCATGAAAAGTTTTGGAATGCCGAGGCGTGGAATTGCAATCGTTGACATCTCATCGAAGCCATCTCCGGCAAGAAGGCTAATCTTCTCGTCGAGAGTCAGCTTCGAGAGGAGTTTCTCAACCCTTTCCTCGACTTCTACCTTGGGATATTTCGAGGGATAGGGAGAATCTTGTGCACCCTGAAGCTCAATGCAAAATAGCAGGGCAAGGAGGGTTAGGCAGAGTCGACTCATCTGCCTAGCTTGAATGCAACTGCAGTTCCTGTTTATCGAATCTCATCACTTGGTCGAGAATCATATCAGCCATCATAGGGTCCATTCCGAATGCAGAGCCGTAATACAGGGTTTTACCTCTCAGATGGTGGGGATTGCTTTTGAATATTTCAGAATGGGCCGCTGCAGGTCCTGTATCATTCCGGATCCCCATGAGGACTGGAATGTCTTGATAGCTATGGAGGCCGTCACTGATGAAGAATGGTACCACAACAACCGTGGAGGATCTCGTCATTGTTGCCCAGTCACTGACCAGAGGATCCTCCTCCATGTAGGCTGGTAGAACCTCCGCATAGAGTCCGGTCTTAGAAAGCAGATGAACCTGTTTTCTGGCAGCCTCCGCTGAATTGCTGTTGAGCTTCGTTCCATGACCTACGATTAGGAGGCTGACCTCCCCAGTTTGTATTTCCGGGGCAGTTTCCCTTGCCCTTTTTAGCAATAATAAGGTGACCGATGGATGATTACCGATGGGTTCGCAGTAACGGATGGTCTTTCCGTCCAGTCGGGTCGTCGCCCCCATTAACGCAAGCTCACGAGGAATCACAGTCTGAGTGAAATATCCTTCACTGATGAAATTGGGGACGACATAGATATCGCTAGAATGGAACTGGTGGAGAGCTCCGCTAATGCAGGGGGTCTCCTTCCAGAAACAGCAAGCCACCTCATCGAAAGTTCCGCGGGAGCGTATCGCCTCAGCCAAGAGACGGGTTGGTTTGCTCGAATCGGGATTGGTGGTCGATCCATGGCCTATGATAAGGAGTGCCGTGCCGGGTCTGCGATCCATTCAAGCAGGATTGTTGTTAGTAGTGAATGGGGCAACCGAAATGAATTTTATTCATTCTTAGCTTATCTCTTCAAGAGCGTCTGAAATCGCAGCGCTGATTTCGCGCGGCCCGTTCCCCCCCATGCATTCGTCGATTTCTTCAAGTCGGCGAATCAGTGGTAGAACTTCACTGCGTTCGTATGGGCCTCCGGCTGACTTGCAAAAATGGGTGCGACAGCCAAATGGTCGTCCTTGGTAAATCATGCAGTGGGAAGTCTGAGGGTGGAGAAGCGGGCAGGCTCCGTCATCACGCTTGGGAAGTTTTTTTCGACCAGTTGACCGCAGTTCCTTTGCAGCAGTGAGAGCCTCGCCCTTCGTCAGCATCGGTGTTCGACCGGTAAGCTGAAAACGGCAGCATTCGGTTAAGTTCAAACAGTTCCTCTCAGGAGGGTTTGCCTTCAGATCCGAGTAGATCTGCTGAACCGTGGCTACTGCCTCGTCATTTCGCAGACGTGGATCCAAAATCTTGTCGGAGATTTGTTTATGCATGATTTATAGGCCGTTTATTAAGGATAAAGATTACACGGATGTTCCAGCCGCATTTGCGCTGGCCCATGCCCATTGGAAATTATAACCGCCAAGCCATCCCGTGACATCAACGACTTCGCCGATGAAATAAAGACCTGGCACCTTCCGAGCCTCCATAGTTTTTGAGGAGAGTTCCCGTGTCTCCACACCTCCGACAGTTACCTCTGCTTTGGGATATCCCCCGGTACCTGAGATGGATGCCTTCCATCCATGGATCGAGTTTAGAAGGGAGTCGATTTCTGACTTGGTGCATCGTGCTAGCGGCCTTTCTGGTGCATTGCGGGGACACCATGATTCAGCAAAACGCCTTGGCCACAATCTTGATAGTGTTTGAAAAGCTGTTGCTCCGGTTCGCAACGCCGACTCGAATGAATCTGAATCCTCCTTGGAGGGCAGAAGATCGATACAAAGCGATTCTCCGTCGTTCCAGCAGGAGGAAATCTGAAGGATAGCCGGACCGCTAACGCCATGATGAGTGAAGAGCATTGATTCCTCAAAGGTTCTGCCTCGATGCGTCACACGGACTGGGATTGAAACGCCGGCAAGGGGGGCGAAGTGGTTACGTTCCTCAGGAATGAAGGTAAGGGGAACAAGCCCGGGTCGGAGAGTCGTCACATTGATCGAGAATTTTCTGGCGATCTGGTAACCAATGTCACTGGCTCCGAGCTTTGCAAAGGAGAGTCCACCCGTGGCAACGATCAGGGACTTGGATGTGAACGTGCCCTTGGAAGAGGAGATTCGAAAGAGATCGTTTTTCTGGACATCCTCAACACTGCAGTTGCAGATCGTCCTGACGGATGCCTGTGCACATTCATTGCTGAGCATCGTGATAATCTGCCGTGAACTGTCATTACAGAACAGTTGCCCGAGCTTCTTCTCATGGTAAGCAATTCGGTGTTGTTCTATGAGGGCAATGAAATCTAGTGGCGTATAGCGTGCCAATGCCGACTTGCAGAAGTCGTGGTTTCCGGAAAAGTAGTTTTCAGGGCCGGCATTAATGTTTGTGAAGTTGCAGCGACCTCCACCTGATATGGCGATCTTTTTTCCTACAGACTCATTGTGCTCGAGCAACAGGACACGCTTTCCTCGATTGCCTGCGGTGAATGCACAGAACATCCCTGCTGCGCCGCCGCCGATGACTGCAACATCGTAATGTTCCGCATTGTCGTGATTAGTGGACACCATCTATCAATGCCATCCCACAATCGTATCTGACAAAAGCAAAAGCGTGATCACTCGTGTTGTTGTAGGACCAACTTAGCCTTAAGGAGTCCGCGAAGAGCTGAAATATCCGACCTGATACGCCATTTCTACTCCTTTGACTCCAGTTCCTTTCGATCGTGGGTGACGGAAGTCCATTCAATGGATAGGTTATTGTGCATCTATGGATAAAAAACGATTCGACGGCTTGGGACTCTCTCCTGAGATACTCAAGGCGGTAGCCCAATTAGGATTTGAAGAGGCGACTCCGGTTCAGTCAGCCGCGATCCCAGTCCTCCTTGCCGGACACGATCTGGTCGGTCAGTCCCAGACCGGTTCCGGCAAAACGGCCGCCTTCGCTATCCCCGCCATTGAAAAAGTCGATCCCGCCAGCAAGGCCGTGCAGGTGTTGATTCTCTGCCCGACTCGGGAACTGGCAGAGCAAGTTGCCGATGAAGTTCACAAACTCACCGCATTTAAACGTTCCGTCCACTCGGTGCCAATCTACGGCGGGGCCTCCTATGACCGTCAGTTCTTTGAGTTAAAGAAGGGAGTTCAAATAGTCATCGGCACGCCCGGACGAATTATCGATCATCTTGAACGCGGAACCCTGAAACTTGATCAACTCAAGGTTGCCATTCTCGATGAAGCCGACCGCATGCTTGACATGGGATTCAGGGATGACATCCAGAGTATTCTCGACGCTACTCCCAAAGAACGTCAGACGGTCTTCTTTTCGGCCACGCTTTCCCGCCAGATCAAGGAGCTGATCAATCGCTACTCCCGCAATCCCAAGAGTGTTGCAATCGAACGCAAGGATGTTGCGGCCCCCGACATCGACCAATGGTTTTACGAAGTTCCTCCGAGGGGCAAGATCCAGTCACTTATCCGTCTTGTTGATTTCCACGGATTCCATCTTGGCATCATCTTTTGCAATACCCAGCGCATGGTAGATGAGCTTGCTGACGCTCTGCTCGCACAGGGATTTTCTGCAGACCGACTGCATGGAGGCATCACGCAGGCTCAGCGGACGAGGGTGATGAACAAGTTTAAGAACTCGGAGTTTGAGTTTCTTGTTGCTACGGATGTCGCCGCGCGCGGCATTGACGTGGATGACCTTGAGGTAGTTATCAATTACGATCTCCCGCATGATCCGGAGGATTATGTGCACCGTATCGGTCGAACGGGTCGTGCCGGACGGAAGGGAATGTCCGCTACCTTTGTGAGCGGACGTGACATCTACAAGATTCAATATCTTGAGAAGTTCACCCATTCTAGGATTCGCCGTGGCAATATACCTACCTCAAACGAGGTGGAAGGGAGGCGTTCCGAACTCATGCTCGAAAAGGTGCGTGCCTTGCTGACATCCGGAAAATATCCGGATCAGATGCAGTTTACCGACCGCCTTATGGAAGAGGGATTCCAGGCTACCGAAGTCTGTTCAGCACTATTTTCCCTGCTCCTCGGTCAATCACAGACCGAGCAGGAGCCCTCCGCCAAACAGGCTGAACTACCTTCTGAGATCGCGCCTCATGAGGGTTTCGCAAAGCCCAAGGGCTTTAAGAAAAGTTCCTTCCAATCGAAGGGAGCCTTTACGCCAGGATTTAAGCCAGGGTTTATGAAAGGAAAACACGCAGGGGGACCAAAAAAAGGTCGTGGACCGACGTACTAAGGAGACTCGTCGGTAATGGTTTTGACTTTGGGAACATTTACGCGGCGGGTTTTCCTGTTCACGTTGGCATCGCTGGCATCGATAGTAAGGGCTGATGTCAGGCTGCCAGCCATCTTCGGGGACCACATGGTGATGCAGCAGGGAGCGACTTTGCCCGTTTGGGGAACTGCGGATCCCGGAGAGCATGTCTTGGTGAGCATTGGGGAAAGCTGCCAAGAGACAACGGCTGATTCTAACGGGAACTGGCGTGTCACATTCAGACCGGTATTCCAATCATCGAAACCGTTGAGGCTGATTATCAACGGAAACAACAGGCTGCAAATCGATGACGTGCTGGTGGGGGATGTTTGGATATGCGCAGGGGAGGGGAATATGGCATTTCCACTTTCTGATGCGGTATCTGGAAATGTGCCTAGTATGGAAGGGACTGACAGGGAACTCCGTTTTTTTCAATCAGATGAACGGATTTCTTGGCGCCCGGATCACCAAGGAAGCGGACATTGGGTTGTATGCTCTGCGGAAACGGCTCCGGGGTTTTCAGGAGTCGGTTATTTTTTTGCCCGGGACATCAGGAGTTCACATCACATTCCGGTCGGTATGATCCAGTGCACATGCCAGGAGACGCCGGTTGCTTCGTGGATCAGTCTCAGCAGTTTGGCACAACCACCTTCTTTCTCGACTTTTATTGCCGCTTTTGTCCGTGGAGAGGACTCCCTAAAGAAGTTCAAAGCCAAGGATGATTTTTCGGCGGAATATTTTGACCGTAATAAGAAGATCCCTTCTGTCCTCTTCAACGGGATGGTCTCCCCACTCATTCCGTATTCAATTACAGGTGTTATCTGGTATCAGGGAGAGAGCGACGATGGAATGAATGCGCTGGCGTATCGGCGGATGCTGCCTCGGTTAATCCGTGATTGGAGAAGTCATTGGGCGCAGGGACCATTCCCATTTTTCTTTGTTTCATTGGCTGGATTTGGAGGAGATGAGGGATCATTTATTGATGAATATTCTGTATCTGATGGGAGAATTCATGGTGGATTGCCGTGGATTCGTGAAGGAATTGACGCAACCCTCGCCCTCCCTTCGACTGGGATGGCAGCTGCGACTGATCTCGGTGTTCGATCCGACCGTTATCCCCCGGACAAACTTGATGTCGGTCGCAGGCTTGCCAAGCTTGCCAGACGCCGTGTTTATGGTGAGGAACTGGTGGATACTGGCCCGGTTTTTCAAAGGATTAAAGCCGAGGAAAACAGGATGCGTATAGAGTTCGCTTCCATTGGGAGCGGGCTCGCCATTGGAGTTTCCCCATGGCAACCAGAAAACACCCTGCCGGAGATAACGACCATGCTCAAAGGGTTTGCCATCTCTGGAAATGATCGAAAGTGGTTTCCAGCAGTTGCGAAGATCGAAGGCGACAGCGTTCTGGTTTCCAGTGATGCGGTTAGGTATCCAACGGCGGTTCGATACAACTGGAAATGTTTTCCTGACGGCAACCTCTACAACAAAGAAGGTCTCCCTGCTCCCCCCTTTCGGACCGACACCGATCAGCCACTAACTCACCCGTAAACACACACAATTTCTCGATAACTTCAGATTTCGCCTCTCGGGATTTCACGCTCGCTTGGCATATTGCCCTCCTTCTGAAAGAAATGGAGCTGTGAAGTCGATAACCCTACTCCTTGTTTGGCTCGGGATGATGATTCCATTTCAGGTTTTGGCCGCCGGAAGGGATTCAGCCACTATTGTTTCAACTTTTCCCACAAACGCTGACAAAATCAACGAACCCCTCTCTGCCGGTGAATTGAAGGTGTCCGCCAAGGTTATTTTTCAACGAGTCATCCAAGCCCGCCTTTTCCATTCCGGAACATGGACTCTTGCTGGTTCCACCCAGACTCCATCCACGGTTGCACGTACGATTGCCTCCCTGCAGCCAAGTTTTGTATCCGGCCTGTTACGCATTCCAGATCATGGGGAAATCTCCAACGCCGAAGTGGAGGGCTTCGACACGGTCAGAAATGCAGTCCGTGCTGTCAACAAAGGATGCAGGTTTGATGTCGTTCTCAACGCGGGTGACGAACTCCCAGGAGAACACTTTGTTCGCCGTATGACTGAAATCAACGCGCACATTCACCCTGACGCATGGACACTCTATGTCCATCCATATGAGGACTCGATTAAAGCGGAGGTTTTTGAAGAAATTATTGAACATGCTCATTCCCTGAGGCAAATGGTTGGTTACGATGGTCCGCTTTCACTGCTTCTGGACATCCTTGATAGTAACGTTGGCGCGTTTCAGGAACTCCTTGCGTCGATTCACGGCAATGGAAGGGATTAGACGAAGTTCTTTTCGGGCCCTTTCAACACGAGCATCAGTAAGCATTCCACGCAAACGCCAGTGACCCCCTTTGGTCGTGTAGGCACCGACTACTTTTCCAGCTTCGGCATAGCGACGGAGTTGCCGATCTGAAATACCCAAAAGGGAGGCTAGCTGTTTGAAGGTGGACATTGGGAGGAACTCCACAAGGATAAAACGATATGAAGTTCAGGAACAAGAAAATGAGAAGAGTTAAGTTGAATTGATTCATAAAAACCAATGCCTCCCCAGCTTAGAACCGGACAACTAGGTGACGAATTCGGGTTTCTTCGTCATCCCTAATATGAAATACTCATCCCCATGAACCCTGAGGATCAGCATTCCGAATGGAGGGGATACGAACTCCTGGCCACTGGTGACGGAGAACGTCTGGAAAAGTGGAACGGCATCCATATACGCCGTCCCGAATCCGCCGCCATCTGGCCTTGGCACAAAGGAATGTCCCTTCCATCGTGGGATGGTTTCTATTCAGGAATTCGGGCCACGGGAGGAGAGTGGCTATGGAAGACTCCCCTACCCGACCCTTGTATTGTCGAATTCGGATCCCTCTCCTTTCTGGTCAAGCCGACAAATTCCAAGCACCTCGGCCTCTTTCCGGAGCAAGCAGCCAACTGGCTTTGGATTCAAGAAGTCATCAGGGGATCGGCCACCAAAAAAGTCAACGTACTGAATCTATTCGGCTATACTGGTGCAGCCACTATTGCCGCAGCCTCGGCCGGAGCCTCCGTCACGCATGTTGATTCGGCGCGGGCCATGGTGTCATGGTGCTCGGAAAACGCCCGTCTTTCAGGCCTCGGGGATGCGCCGATACGTTATATTGTCGAGGACTCCCTGACATTCCTGCAGCGTGAGAACCGCAGGGGGAGGCGCTACGACGGGGTCATCATGGATCCGCCTACCTTCGGCAGGGGCAAGGGAGGTGAGCTCTGGAAGATCACCGAGCATCTTCCATTTCTTATCGACCGGGCCCAGGAAGTTCTTTCGGACGAACCGCTTTTTCTTCTGCTCAATACTTATAGCGACAGCATTGACGATCTGGCTACAAGCAGTATCTGCAAACGCATGACACGCCTCGGTGGTTGCACTGAAATTGTGGACCTTGGTCTCGTCGGAACTCTCGACGGACAAAGGCTGCCGTGCGGCATAACCTACAGATGGAGTGAACCCAAAGGGGAAACTCCAATGCAATCCACTCAGAAGAAATCCTAGCAGTAGAGGGATCTCAATCAAGTGTCACCGTCCGCGGCGCGCTCGTCTTTTCCAACTGTGTTTGAATTATCTTCGTTTTTCCGTTGCTGGTGACTGTGATCTCGTAATCCCCCAGAAAGCCACGCGTTTTGAAGGCTCCGTTTGCATCGGTTAGCCCGGACTCATTTGTCCACCATTTCTTTGAGATGAGATCAATCCATACCTTTCCAGCAGGCTTGATCGACCAGTCTTTGCGGAAATATGCGGCCTTCGGTTTCCAATGGCTCCCCTCCCAGAATCCCCATGTCATGAAACCCATGACAGCCGGGTGACTGAAAGCGAGGGTTAGGTAATCTCGGGTAAAATCAGCCTGTAGTCCTTCGTCTGTTGAATCGACATCGTACTCAGTGATTTCGATGGGCAAGCCTGTCTTGTAAAAGCGATCCAACCCTGAGAGCACCGATTCAGGGGATGGAAGGTGCGATCCAAAATGACTCTGGATGCCTATTCCGCCGAGAGGAACCCCATGGGAAAGAAGAAATCGGATAGTGTCCTCGTAGGCATCGGTATGCGGGTTGTCCGACTTGCCAGTTTCGATGGTTCCATAGTCGTTGATAAACAACTGCGCGGCGGGATCGGTCTGATGGGCAAGTTTGAACCAATCCACAATTGTTTCCCGACCGAGAAGGTCCACGGCATCATGATTGTTATACAACTCGTTGATGACATCCCACTCCAGGCACTTCCCCTTCATGGCTGTTAGTTCCTCCACAATATGATCGTTGATGCGTTTTCGCAGGGCTTCGGGATTGTTCGCTAGTCCTTTAACATCCGCAGGCATGTGTTTCTGTAAGCTTGGCCACACCAAATTATGCCCTCTCAACGGAATATTGTGGGATCTGAGCCATGCTTCACCCTCTGCTGCCTTATTCCGGTCCGCCTCCCAATTCGGCCATTTGAGGTCATTCTCAAGAACTACCTTGTTAAAATACTGCAGGAGGGTTTCACGGTACCGATCGGCATCGGCGCCACTGGCAAGAAGAAGTTCCGCTGGAACTGCCGTACCGAAACCAAAGGCATGACGTTTCATTTTCACTGTGACAAGTGCCCCGGGTACCGGGCGCCCGGATGAATCCGTAACTACAACAGATAGATCAGCCTTGCGGATTTTTTCGATGCGCTCCTCAGCGGCCTTGCGCCATGGGGCGTTAGCTTCTCTACCCCGGTAGCCGGTTCCGTGAACCGGGAGATTGTCAGTCCTTGCATGATCGCCCAAGTCAACGATTTGGATTCCGCCAAGCTCGATTGTTTGCTGGGCGAAACCAAGTCGGAAATGGATGTTCAGCTTTCCAGCAGGAAATTCAGGTGAGCCCATAGTTTTCTTATCAGCTATGAAATATCCGCTGAAGGCCTCCCAATCCTTTCCCGCACTTCCGAGTAGTTCGTAGAGTCTTCTAAACTCAGGTGGACCCGATTCAATCATCAGTTGGGTGATTCCCATTGCCGTTTCATCCTTTGATTCCAAGCATCGAAGGTAATACCTCACAAAAATGACATCCCCTGCTCGGATCGGTGTGGCGGTGACAGCGTTGAGCTGGATACCCCATGGATTGGTAGCCTTTTTATCGATTTTGAGGTGGAGCGCCTGAGCAAAGGGTTGGCCGCTCACCGGAACTATGTCAATTGAAGCTGCAGACCTTGGAGCCTCAGACTTGAAGGTCGCAATCGGATCGTCCGGCAAGAGCGACACGCCGCCTGCCAAGGGCTCCAGTGCCATCAAAGGACCAGACAAGTAAATGCACCCACAAAAAAGACACGCCCATCTATGCATTCGGAACAGTTACTTCAGATTGGCCGGCAGCGTAAAGGAGCTTCCCAGATTGCTGTGTCCGAAATCTTCGAAACGGGAGGGGTCGATAAATGCTAGTACCCCGTCTCAAAAAAAGGTGTGGTTGCACATTCCTATAAAAATCATTTTTATCGGCTTCCATATGAAATGCGGCTTTTTTCACTTGGCCCGTTTTTGCTTGGTCTTCTGGATGCTTGTCCCCCATTCCCCGGCCGCTGAAACAGGGGAACTCTCGACAGCCCGCATCACGGAGATATCGGGCTGGCTACCGGAAAAACCAGCGGGTTTCGGTCGACCGATCAACGATAGGTCCTATTGGTCTTCCCACGAGGTTGTTGCGAAAGCCAACGTGAAGGAGGCTGAGAAGCTTCTTAACAAGGAATTCCCAGCTTGGGACGATCAAGCATACCTTGAATTCTCCGTACAGGGAACACGCCCAAACGGCGAGAAGATGGAAAACAGGCGCTCTTCATGGCTTGCGCCACTTGTTCTTGCCGAGTGCGTGGAGAACAAAGGGCGTTTCCTGCCGCTCATCAACAAGATCCTCGAGGCTTATGCCTCCGAACCGAGTTGGGCCCTGCCGGCTGCCGACCGCGACCTGAAGATTTTTTACGGCCAGCAATATGATGTCGAGCTGCGTTCCGCCACTTTCGCCCACGAATTAGCCCAAACGCTCTATATGATTGGGGATAAAATCGATCCTGCAGTACGAAAGCATGTGGAAGCAACCCTTGAGCAGCGTATTTTTGCCCCCTTCCGCCGCGCCCTTTCCACCGGCGTTGGCTGCTACTGGCTTGGAAACGAAAAGCATCCCGTTCAAAATAACTGGAATTGCGTGTGCCTTGCCGGTGTTGTGGGCGCGGCCCAGACCATCATTGCCGACAAGCAGGAGAGAGCTCTCTACGTTGCTGCCGGCGAGCATTACACACGCTATTATCTCAATAGCATCCCACTTGATGGATATTGCGGGGAGGGAGTGGGCTACTGGGGTTATGGATTTGGGCATCTTGCGATGCTGCGTGAGGAGATTGTTGAGGCAACCGGCGGGAGGATCGATCTTTTCTCCACTCCACGGATACGTGACAACGCACTGTACGGGGTACGCATCCTGATCGGCCCAACGGCAATCCCTCCCTTCGCGGATTGCCCATTTGGCGGCAGAGTCAGTGAGGATCTAGTTGCCTATTGCAACGAGGTCCTGAATCTGGGGCTGAAAACGCCCCGCTATGAAGGGGTGACAAGTGAAGGGAAAAAAAGGGATGGATTGCCTGGAATTCTCATGGTGGCGACTCCCTGCGCCAAGCCTCCCAGTGGCTCCAAAGCGGAAGACCCACTACGATTTTACTTTCATGAGGCGGGGGTTCTGGCCTGCCGTCCATCCTCTGGAAGCAGACTCGGCATTGGGATCAAGGCTGGTGGTAACGGAAGCCACAGCCACAACGATATAGGTTCCTACGAAATTGCAATCGGGGATGATGAACCAACCGGGGATCCGGGCGGTCCTCACTACGACAGATCTACTTTCAGCGGCCAGCGATACGAGCATAAGATCCTCAATTCGTACGGCCATCCAGTGCCTATAATCGGTGGCAAACTTCAGGTTCTGGCGGGAAAGGCAAAGCCAGTCGTCCTCACGACATCCTTCACGCCCGAGAATGATGAAATCACGATGGACATCACATCCGCCTATGATGTCCCCTCTCTCACGAAATTAACACGCAAGATGGATTTCATACGCGCGGAAACCGGAGAAATAATTATAACAGACGAAGCGACATTCCGCGATCCGACGGCTTTCGAGGACGCGCTCATCACGCACGGTGAATGGAGACAGATCGATGCAAAGAATCTTGAGCTCACACTTAAGAGCTCGAAGTTGCTTGTGTCGATTGACTCATCCGAGTCCTTCCACCTCAACCCGGAAAAGATATCAGACCAAGGCATTGTTTTCACGCGCATCGGTCTAGTCTTCGACAAGCCCGCTTCCAACGCCAAGATTACGATGGTTTTCAAGCCCTCGCTTTAGCACGATAAACCTCTCTACGAAGGTAGTCTTGCAAAGGCGCTGACATTTTCTCCAAACGGAGGCGTTGTAGACGGGTTCTAAATGCTGTCTATCGGCGTGCGGCTTCGTTTTCAAATCTCTCCTCTCACTCCTTTGGTCAAAAAGGCTGCTTAGCCTATGGAGAAATTTTGCTTTCACAAGTAGATGGAACGATGCGTCTCCTTTTTGAGATGTCAGACGTATAAGTGCGGGAATACAGTCGCAACTTTCACCTATGAGTCTCCTCTTCTCGCCCTCCCTTAGGTTGCTGCTCAGCCTACTTCTCCTCACACCACTTGTGGCGAACGAACCGAGTTCATCACGTCGCTCAAAACTGGGAGAATTGGATCAAAGCAGGATTGATCAAATCGCAGGATACCTGACCGATAAGCCCAACGGCATCGGTCTGAGCAAGCCGATCACCGATCGCGCCTACTGGACCGATCCAAAACGGGTAGCCGAACTCAAAAAATACGTCGGTCAGGCCGAAAGGCGACTCAACGAGCCCTTCCCTGCTTGGAATGACGAGGATTATCTTGATTTTTCAAAGACGGGCCAGCGACCACGCGGCGAGAAGATGGAATGGGAACGCCACACCTGGCTTCCGGCCCTAGTTCTTGCGGAGTGCTTAGAGAACAAGGGGCGATTCCTTCCCCTGATCAACCAGGTGCTTTCGGAATATGTCAAGGAGCCGACCTGGACGATGCCGGCGCATGACGGAAAACTTACCTCCTATCACGGCACCGACTACTTTCTGGACCTGGGTACGGCGGGTTTTGGACTACACTTGGCAGAAGCGCTCTATCTCCTCGTCGACAAAGTCGATCCGAAGATCCGGGAAGCACTGTTGCAAGAACTTGACCAACGCGTCTTTGACCCGTTGCGCCGCACGCTAGCCACGGGAAGACCATGCGGGTGGCTGGGAACCGCAGGCAAGGAGGAGAACAACTGGAATCCTGTCTGTCTCTCGGGTGCAGTAGGCTCAGCCCTTTGCGTTATTCAGGACAAGGAGACCCGGGCGCTATTCATTGCGCTCGGAGAGCATTATTCGAAATACTATCTGGCGAGCTTCACGGCGGACGGTTACTGCACCGAGGGTGGTGGCTATTGGAATTTCGGCTTTGGAAATTACGCCCTGCTACGGGAAGAAATCCTCCACGCGACGGATGGGAAGATCGATCTCTTTGCGGATCCGTCGGTGGTTCCGAGTGTTTTGTATGCTCAGAGATTCCGGATCGGGCCTTCCGTTGTGCCTCCCTTCGCCGATTGTCGGTTTGGGGCTAAAACCGAAGCACAACTCATCTCGTACTGCAACGAGGCGCTGGGACTGGGTCTGCAACTACCCACCTTCAACCGGTTCTTTGAGTTTGCAGGAAGCCTGATCGAGGTGACCCCGACGCCGTGCGTGATGCCTGCTTCCTCTCAAAAACCGGCGGAGGATCCGCTGTATTTCTATTTTAAAAATGCCGGTGTGCTCTGCTGCCGTCCCTCCAGTACGGGAGGGCTTGGCATTGGTATCAAGGCAGGGGGAAATTTCTCCCACAGTCACAATGATGTCGGCTCATATGAGATTGCCCTTGGCGACGAATTACCGACCGGTGATCCGGGCGGACCGATGAGATATGAAAAGGGGTATCCCGAAGCACGTCCCTACAAGCTCCAGACTTCCTATGGCCACCCAGTGCCCGTAATCGGGGGTCAACTCCAACTCGACGCCAAGAAGGTTCACCCCGCGGTTATTTCGACCTCCTACACCCCGGAGCATGATCAGATCGTGATCGATATGAAATCCGCGTACGGAGTTCCTTCACTCCAGCAAATGACGCGCACAATGGAATATGAGCGCAAGAGTGAAGGCACTGCATCCATCACCGACGAGGCATCATTCTCCTCCCCCACGACATTCGAGGATGCCATCATCACGCATGGAACTTGGAAGCAGACCGACCCCAACACCATTGAATTGAGCATCGGAAAAGCCAACCTGACCGCCAAGATCAGCGCTTCAGCTCCGTTCGCCGTAAAGCCGGAAACAGTCAGTGAACTTGGTATCACCTTTACCCGCCTCGGCCTCGGCTTCACCCAGCCTTGTCTGAATGCGAAACTTAGCGTTTTTTTCTTCCCATCTGCCCACTGATCAATTTTTTCCTCCAAAGCAGTCCTATTAACTGAAAAAAGAAAAGAAAAGAGGGGATAAACCCAATAGGTAAGAAGTAGAACCTTCTCTTTTCTGCTAATTAGCAAAGGCATCTCGGCTCAACGCCCTGATGAATTTGTGAATCTGAAACGAACACTCTGGATTGCCGGAATTATTTTTTGGGTCGGATTGAGGCCGACTGCCAGAGCTGAGGCCATTGATAACGATCAGTGTCTGGCGTGCCATAGCGACAACACCCTGACCAGCACCAACACGCAAGGGGCGGTGGTTTCGCTTTTCGTTGATTCCGCTAAGTTCCAATCTTCCGTCCACCGCACCAACACCTGCGTTAGCTGCCATGAAGACGTGACCTCCAAGCATCCGGACGACATGGTGAAGCTCAAGGAACCGGTCTGCGCTGGCTGCCACGGGCAGGAGTTCAAGGATTACGGCGCGAGCATCCACGGCATGAGCCACGCCATGGGGGCTTCGGGAGCTGCGAACTGCTGGGATTGCCACGGCAAGCACGACATGATGTCGGCCAAGGATCCGGCCTCGCCGGTTTACAAGCTCAACCTGCCGCTCACCTGCGCGAAGTGCCACAGCAGTCCCGGGCTGAACAAGGAATACCAGATGAAGAATCCCCAAGTGGCTGCGCAGTACACCGACAGTATCCACGGCCAGGCGTTGCTAAAGATGGGACTCATTGTTGCCCCCTCCTGCGACGACTGCCACGGGGTGCACAATATCCGCCGCACCGTTGACCGTGATTCACCAGTGAATCACGCAAATGTTGCCAAGACCTGCGGCAAGTGCCATCTGGGCATCGAGAAGATCTACGACCAGAGCGTCCACGGCAAGTTGCTGGCCAAGGGTGACTCACGCGGACCGGTCTGCACGAACTGCCATTCGGCGCACGAGATCGGGAGTCCCGAGGAGAACAACTTCAAGGCGCTCAGCGATGAGCGGTGTGGCAAGTGCCATGCCGACCGACTGGCGCATTACCGCGACACCTACCACGGCAAGGCGATGGCACTGGGCCAGCCCAATGTCGCCTCTCGTGTGGCGGCCTGTTACGACTGCCACGGCTATCACGACGTTTTGCCGCCCGAGAACCCCTCCTCGCATCTCTCGAAGCAGAACATCCTGACCACTTGCCGCCAGTGCCACCCGAGTGCGACGGCGAAGTTCACCCAATACAAGCCGCATGCTGATGCCGGCGACGCGGTTCATTACCGGATACTCCATCTTGTTTTCATGGCGATGACCGGACTCCTGATCGGTACGCTAGCCTTCTTCGGCACCCACACAATTATATGGATCGTGCGGGCGGTCTGGCTCTACCTAAACGACACCAAGACATTCCGAGAGGCCAAAATAAAGACGGAGAAGGACGATGTATGGTTCACGCGCTTCACCCCCTTCGAGCGCTTCCTCCATTTCATGGTCGTGTCGAGTTTCCTTCTGTTGGTGATCACGGGCATGCCGCTGAAGTTCTATTATACCGACTGGGCCAAGGTGATCTTTGCCATTATCGGAGGGCCGGAAACTGCGCGAACACTGCACCGTTTTGGTGCGGTGATCACCTTCTTCTACTTCGGCTTACATGTGGCTGCACTCATCGGCAAGGCATGGAAGGGCAGAAGGTTGCTACGCAACCCTCAAACTGGAAAACTGGACATCCGGCGCGCGGGAGGCGTCCTCTTCGGACCCGACTCCATGCTCCCAACCAAGAAGGACTGGCAGGATTTCGTGGCGCACAACAAATGGTTCTTCGGACGGGGAGAGAAGCCGCAGTTCGACCGCTGGACTTATTGGGAGAAGTTCGATTATTTCGCTGTGTTCTGGGGTGTGGCCATTATCGGCGCCTCTGGATTGATCATGTGGTTCCCTGAATTCTTCACACGCTTCCTGCCGGGGTGGCTCATCAACGTAGCACTAATCATCCACTCGGATGAGGCCCTCTTGGCTGCGGGATTCATCTTCTCGATCCATTTTTTCAACACACACTTCCGCATTGAAAAATTCCCAATGGACACCTCCATCTTCTCGGGTCGGGTTTCCAAAACGGAAATGCTCCATGACCGCAAGCGCTGGTATGATCGCCTTGTCTCCGAGGGACGTCTGGACAATTTCCGCGTCAAAGACGAGTGGGAGCAGTGGAAGCGCATCGCACGCTCCTTCGGCTACTTCTTCTTTGGCTTGGGGCTCTTGCTCTTAGGGCTCATTATCTACGCGATGCTCAAACGTCTGCTCTCTTGAGTAAGGGTGAGACTGCTGCCCTGCCCGAGCGTCTGGGAATCAGCGTATCCTTCCGGCGAACATCACGCCCATCACGATGCTCAGAAAACCGATGACTGCAAAAAAAATCGAGCATGCTCGCTTTTCAAGTTTGGGAAACCCCTCCTGCTCTTAATAGAAGGGATCCGATGGCGAAATTGGCCAGCCCCCAGAGAACATTAGCCGTCGGAGATGACAATCCCTTGCCGGGAAACGGGGGAAGGAAAACCCTCACCCTAAATCCCGTGGAGGTAATGAGGAAGTCCGTTGGTCAAGAAAACTCCGGCAAAGAAACAGGCCAGATGGTGATAGCATTTCATGATGGGCGCAACCGTATGGCACCGCAGTGCAGTAAAACACCCTTTATGTGAGATGAATTATTGTGGCAGGTCAGACCCCGAATCTTCAGGCGTAAAAGTGTAGGAACGCTTAGGGCAACCTATTCACCCACCTCCGGGTGCTGGTTGAGCAGCAACCAATACATTCCCAGATTCTGAACAGCCTCCAGAAAGTGATCGAAGTTCACCGGTTTGACGATGTAGCTGTTAACCCCCAAGTTGTAGCTTTCAATCATGTCGTTTTGTTCTCTTGATGAGGTGAGTACGACAACGGGAACTGTACGGGTTCGGGGATCACGCTTGATGCGCCTGAGCACTTCCAATCCGTCGATCTTCGGTAGTTTCAGATCAAGAAGGACCACCCGTGGCATGTTCTTGATGCTACGCCCGGAAAAAGCAGCTTCACAGAAAAGGAATTCCAGCGCCTCCTCCCCATCCCGGGCGATTTGAATACGGTTGGCCAGATGGGCCTTGCGCAGGGCGCGCATCGTCAACTCCAGATCCTCGGGATTGTCTTCGACTAGAAGGATTTCGACTTCGTTAGGGTTGTTCATGGTGTTGTGCCTTAGTTAATGGTGAAAAAAAATGTGGCTCCTTTACCCAACTCAGCCTCTGCCCAGATGCGTCCGCCGTGGCGTTGAACGATACGCTGGGCTATGGCCAGACCAACGCCCGTGCCCTCGAATTCATCCGCGCTGTGCAATCTCTGGAATACGCCGAAGAGTTTCTCCTTATAGCGCATGTCGAATCCCGTGCCGTTGTCTTTCACGAAATAGATGATGGATTCTGCCTCTGGATAGTATCCGATTTCTACTATCGCTTCATGACGCTTCCGAGTGTATTTCAAGGCGTTCGAAAGCAGGTTAATCCACACCTGTTTTAAAAGGGCTGGGTCGGCAGAGCAGGCGGGAATGTCGGCAATCCGCAGGTCAATCTGCCGTCCATTCTTCATGTAGGCGAGTTCTTCAAGGACAACGCGAACCAGTGCCTGGGTATCCACCGACTGCTTGTTCAGGGGTGCCCGGATGAGCCTGGAAAAGGTAAGCAGATCGTCGATTAGCACGCCCATTCTCTGCGCTCCTCCTCGAATTGTGTTCAGGTAGCGACTCCCCGCCTCGGGTAGCATCGGGCCGAAGTCCTCAAGGACTGCCTGGGAAAAACCGTCAATAGCGCGCAATGGGGCCCGCAAATCGTGGGAAACCGAGTAGCAAAACGATTCCAGTTCTTTGTTTGCCGCCTCGAGTTGGGCCGTGCGTTCCAAGACGCGTTCCTCAAGGGTAGCATTGAGCTTGCGGATCTCAGCTTCTGCCCTCTTCCGTTCGGTGATGTCCCGTGCCACCTTGGATGCACCGATAATCCCTCCGCTGTCGTCCCTGATCGGCGACACCGTCACCGAAACGTCAATCAGCATTCCGTCCTTTCTCACGCGAACCGTCTCGAAATTTTTGATTACTTCTCCGTGGTGGATTCGGGTCAGTATTCTTCTCTCATCGTCACGCAGATCACCTGGTATAAGCATAAGAATCGAACGTCCGATCATCTCTTTCGCCGTGTAGCCGAAAATCCTTTCGGCGCCTGCATTCCAGCTGGTCACAACGCCGTTGAGATCCTTTCCAACGATGGCATCCTGAGATGACTCAACGATCGCCGAGAGGCGCGCCGCCGCCTCCTGTGCCTTTCTCCGCTCAGTGATGTCACGTAGAATGACCGTATAGATCTTCTCTCCTCCGACTTCGATCTGAGAGATCGATGCCTCAATCGGAAATTCAACGCCGTCCGCACGTAACCCTGTGAGCACTCCGAGCGAATGCATTGAGCGGGATGTAACGCCGACTTTTCCAAAGCCTTCGACATGCCGCCGGTGGAGCTCGCGGAACCGCGCCGGGATAAATCGATCGATTGGCTTGCCCATAGCCTCACCAACAGTGCAGAGGAACAGTTTTTCTGCGGCGGCATTGAAGAGGATGATCTTTTGCTCTGCATTCATGCTAATGATCGCATCCATCGCGGAACCAACGATACCAGCCATGCGCATTTCTCTCTCCAGGATTGCTTCACGGCTCTTTCTCAGATCATCCTCCGCTTTCCTGCGCGCAGTGATTTCCCGGTGCGTGCTTATGATTGTAACCACCACGACGGCGACACTGATCAGGCAACTCAGGAGCAGGATCAGTAAAAAGTGTAGATGCCCAGCAGTGTAGTCGGCCTTATTCTCGATTGCATTCCGCTCGATTTCGCCGGATTCGTACTGGTCGAACGCCTCCCAATTCTTGTGATAGCTGTTGAGAGCTGGGAGAACGCTGGTCAGCATCATTTGACGGGCTTCGACGGGATCGTGATTTCCGAGCAACAGGGCCAGTGTTTTACGGCGTCTTTCCAGATAGGGCACCCGCTTCTCAGCGATGGCGGCAAACAAGTGACTTTCCTTTTCAGAATGGAGTTGGGATCCGATGGCTCGGAGCAGGTTGGAAATTCGGTCGGTATTTCTTGTGCTCTGGTCCTGGATGCGCATGATCTCGCTCGGATCGTCCGTTAGAAAGAGCATCATGGTAAGGTGGATGTTTTCGTCTGAAAGCCGGAGGGCTTCGCGGGTCAGTTCCTGATTTTGCAACTGCTTGTAGACAACCGACTCAGTTCGAAACTCCATGTGCTGCAGGTGGCTGAGGCCCTGCCAACCCACTACAAAAAGCATCACTTCCAGCAGGCAGAAGGCAACCGTCAGAAATATAATCGGCTGACGTTTCATTATCATCCCCGTATCAGGGAACAGTTCTACTTTCGATGTTACCACTGGGGGTAAAGCAAGCTAAAATAAGCCCACCCGCGACATTTAGACCGCGTGGGGTGACTCGTGTTTCCGCAAAATCCCCTCATGACTTCCAGTTACAAGAATAAGAAAACTGGAAATTGCTAGAATCTCACTAGAGGTACATAATAAATGCCTAAAATCAGTCTTTCTAGGATGAGAAAATCCAGCAAACAAAAGCGGAAAGAACGCATAGCCATCGTTGACAGCCATGCATCATGCCGCATTGGGTTGTCTCATTTTATCAAGAAACTTGGGCGATGGGAGGTAGCTTGGACAAGCGATAGCGCGGAAGAGGCGATGAAGAAGACGGCCAAAGACGAACCCGACTTGATGATTCTTGAAATCACGCTTCCAGGTAAGGATGGCCTCGAATTCATCAAGCACATCACCCCTTTATACCCGGATCTGAAGATTTTAGTGCACTCTTCCCATAGCGAGGAGTTTTATGCTGAGCGCTGTCTCCGCTCTGGGGCAAAGGGCTATTTCCACAAACAGGAACCGATGGGAAATCTCGAAGGAGCCGTTGAAAAGGTGCTCCGTGGAGAACTGTATCTAAACCCGAAGACCATCCACCAGATTCTGAATTCAACGCTCGCCAACACAGGGAAGGATGATCATTCCAATCTCCACAATCTGACGGACAGGGAACTTGAAATTATGCTCCTCATGGCACGAGGCCATTCCTGTCAGGATACCGCGGAAAAACTTTATATCAGCCCCAGAACAGTCCAGGCACATCGAAATAACATCCGCCTGAAAATCGGCCTTCAGAGTGCATTGCAACTCCATGCCTATGCGACTCATTTCTACGGGGAGGGAGCCGTAGCAACCCCTTCTTGAACACAGTATTCATGATAGCAATCTGATGAATCGGGCAATGCATTCATCTTTTTGGAAGATGCCGGTAATCATTTTTCTTAGTCGTTTCTAAGCATCACTACAGCTACCGAAAGTCTTCTTCATTGCTTATCATGTTCATTGATGAAACAGAGTTCACCAGCGCTGAACGGAACCTCCGGAGCGTCGTTTGAAAAGCAGGGCAAGCAACCGCCTGCAGTCAGGCCATTGTCCATGCGAAAAGCAGCTAAAAACGGCGCCTTTACGCACAATACTTCTGGGCTTGATCTTCTCGTCCAACCCTCCCTCCGAACGGATCTTTCCAAATCCGTTAAGGGAATCGAAGTGCATGTGCTCTGCATCTATTCGACGGTAGACGCTGGAAAATTGGCACGGCAATGGATTGAAACTGCATTTCAAACGTCATTATCAAACGCCAGAGCGTTCATCGAATACTTCAACTATGCCGTTCTAAGCGATGACGAAATGAACTGGGCGGATGTGATGAGGTTAGTCAACCCCGATATCATCCTCTTACTTAGTGACGGAAACACACAACTAGTTTCGGGTCTCCGGCACTCGCTAAGAGAATTACTCACCCAGCAACATAACGGCTCGAAACCACTCGTAATATTCCGGAATCTAGAGCCTGAACCGACGCTTAATACCCGGATTTTACTCGACTATGTTTCAGCCCTCTCCCAACAGGGCAACTTCGAACTCAAGGCAGTGAACGAGAGCGGCATCCCCATCGGTTGCTTCCGTCATCAGCGACATCTACTCAAATCACGCATATATCAGGAGTAAACCCCACCCATTCATCGCACGCCATGCATATACTCATCACAAGCAGGGCGAAATTCACTGGGTGGAATCTTGCGAAATATTCGCTGAGGAAAGGTGCCGCGATATTTTCAGGGAAGGCGATGAGGTGTTGGTTTCAGTCACAGCCCTTCCTAACAAGCCGTGTTGCTGACTTCAACGGACATCTAATCCTGATCCTCCGACGATTCTGAACATCTAACCATGAACCCACTTCCAATCATCCTCTATACGGCAGGATTCCTGACACTCCTAACGGCCGTACTTATGATTTTCGCCATCACGCTGAGGCTCATCACGGCTCGCCGCATTCGGCGTGAAATAGAGTTCAGAAAAACAGCACTACCACTTCTGAAGTTATTCCTTGCCGGTGATGTATCCGCCGAGAATACGGCCTCGGTACTTCACAAGGATCTCCGTTCGGCATTGCAATTCCTGATGGAAACATCGGATTCTCTGGATGGTGAGGAACGGAAGAAACTCCTTCCACTCTTTGACACCCTGCCCTTTGTGAAGAAGGAACTTGCTGCTCTCAAAAGCAGGGACTGGCAGGTACGCCTTCACGCTGTTCATCGACTTGGCTATGTTGGTGATAACTTCGTACTGACCCCCTTGATGATGGCGCTGCGAGACGATGTGATCGCCGTTCGTTTCGCAGCAGCACAATCCCTCGTGCGCCTTGGATCCCGTAATGCGGTTGAGCCGATTGTCAGCGCACTGAATCTTCCCTCGGAGATTTCCCAGCGACGCGTTGCTGAGATCCTCGTAGGACTCAAGGAGATGGCAATCGACCCCATCAGGGGCATACTGAAAAACCCTTCTAGCAACGACGCCTCCCTCTCCATCGCAGCCAGGGTTGCAGGAATGCTGCACGCCGGCCGAGCACTTCCTTTCCTACAGAAACTTCTCCACCACCCTAATCCGAATGTACGCCTCAACAGTGTTCGCGCCATGGCTTCCATTGGCAATAACTCCTCGGTTCTTCCTATCTCGGAACTGGGGAGTGATGACGCATGGGAGGTTCGCAGCACCGTAATGACTGCCCTTGGTAAACTGAAAGCGTGCGAACACATTCCCCTGCTACTGAAGGGGCTCTCTGATATGGAGTGGTGGGTTCGGTACAACGCTGCACAAGCACTTCCACATCTGGGTGATGAGGGGATCAAGGCCCTTGAGATGGCGGTTAATTACCATTTTGATTCCTATGGCAGAGACATGAGCCGTCAAACCCTACAACGCCACTCAATCCTTAAATTCGCAGGGGAGGCACACTGATGACAACGATCCGTATTCTTTTCTGGCTTATACTGGCCTACTACATCGCTGTTTATTCCTTCTATTTCCTGTTGGTGTTGCTGAGCGCGATTCGTGTGCGACGATACCATGGGGCCATCACCTTTGATGAGTTCCGAAGGATTAGTGAATCACGGCTGACCATGCCTGTCTCCCTGATCATCCCGAGTTTCAATAAAGCCGAAGTCATCGCGGAGAGCATCCGTAACGCCCTGAGGCTGAATCATCCCCAGTTCGAAGTTATCGTCATCAATGACGGTTCCACCGAGGAAACAATGAATGTTCTCGCTGAGAAATTCCATCTCGTACGCATCGACAGATTCGGTCGCAGGCGTCTCCAGACCAAGGAGATCCTTGGGGTGTACGAGTCGAGGAAACATCCAAACCTTGTCGTAGTTGAGAAGGAAACCGGCGGTCGCGCCGATGCAGTTAATGCCGGCGTGGCTTTTGCACGCTATCCCCTGCTC
>Ga0364901_10138_pt1 | contig 30148 bp, 35 predicted proteins | sample ExccelJu500002D4_FD_206968 | JGI IMG/M metagenome (GOLD analysis project Ga0364901, IMG submission 206968) | Enriched cells from Trout Bog Lake Hypolimnion, Wisconsin, USA - BchlTB.July09.5000.02.D4 | ecosystem: Environmental > Aquatic > Freshwater > Lake > Hypolimnion/Profundal zone | place: USA...
ATTACCGTCCGGGGCAGCGAGACCTGGCCGTCGCCGCCTATCGTGTGCTCGCCAATGGCGGCCGATTATTTCTCGCCGCGCCCACCGGCATCGGCAAAACCATTTCCATGCTGTTCCCGGCAGTCAAAGCGCTGGGCGAAGGTAAACTCGAACGCATCTTCTATCTGACCGCACGCACGGTCGGACGCGCCATTGCTGAAAAAGCGCTCGTTGATCTGCGCCGGGCCGGCTTGAAACTGCGTGCGGTGACGCTCACCGCGAAGGAAAAAGTCTGCGTGCGCGACGGACATCCATGCGATCCGCTGACGTGCCCGCTCGCTCGTGGTTATTACGACCGCGTCAAACCGGCGATCCGCGAAGCTTTGGAACAGGAGGCAATCACTCGCGCCGTTCTGGAAGCCGTCGGCCAGAAACATCAGGTGTGTCCTTTCGAACTTTCCTTGGATGTGTCGGTGTGGGCCGATGCCATCATCGGCGATTACAATTACGTTTTTGATCCGCAGGTTTATCTCCGGCGGCACTTTGCCGAGGACGGCGGCGCATATGGATTTCTGGTCGATGAAGCCCACAACCTCGTGGACCGGGCGCGAGAGATGTTCTCCGCCGAGCTGGATGGCCAAGAGATTTTGGACGTTAAGCGCGCCAGCAAACGGGGAGCACCGCGTTGCGCCAAGGCGCTGACGCGATTGCACATGGCGATGCGGAAACTGGGCAGTGCCACCAAAGCGCACGAAGAGCTGATTGAGGACTCCGATACCGCCGTCGAACTCAATCTGTTCCCCGCGAAGGTCGCAGTGAACCATGCCGCAATTTCTGGAATGAAATCATGGCCGCGTTTTGGTCGGCGGATGTCAGCGGATTAATGTTATCAAAAAGAATGTCCCAATCACAGGGTTGGGGTGGAGGATTGGGCTGAGTTGACGGGTAAGAAGTGAGGACAGGATATTGACGTGATGATGTCGCTGCCCATTCATCAATGTTACCCCCCCCGCCGTCACAGCAATCGAGCCATGCTGGCTGCCTGCATCAAATAGCCATTCGGCTCGAGATGTTTCTGCACCAGGTCCACCCATGCCCGGTCGCATTTCGGCAGCCAACCCCATTCATCTGGCCGGTCAGCTCCCGACGTCGCCAGCAAGGCGTTCCAGCCCCGCTCCCAGCGGTAAGAAAGCTGCATCAATTTTTCCAGCAATCCCAGTTCCGGCGGACGACCTGCCGCGAACATGGCCTCTGCCACCGAGGCCGCAGCCTGCCAAAAGAGGGTGGCATCGGCCGCAATATCCGCCAGGGGCAACCGTAATATCGGGCGTTCCGACAGCGGCAACGGCGCCATGAACAGCAGTCGGTCACCATCCTCTAGAAACTGCGCCACCCAAAGCCGGCGAATCAAGGCCAGCGAAGTGTGCTGCCGCCAGACGAGGGGACAGCGGAAATCGATCGGCAACAATTCGCAGTTGCACGCGGTGAGATACCCGAACAGCTCGTGGTAGAGGCGGGAATCGAGATATTTCTGGGAACGTTCCCGCGCAACCAGGAATGTCGCCTTGGACAAACCAACGGCCCCGATCCAACGGCCATGGAACGCGAACAGCTGGCCATCATCTAAAACCTGAACATCCCCGGATGGCAGCGCCAGCATCGGCCCCGTCGGGAGCGGTGCATGCAAAATATTTCCGGAAATTCCGGGATGAGCGATAGCCAGCGTCACAGCTACTTAAGTAACGCACCCGCATCTGAAGTCGAGGGAAACTTGTCCGCAGGCACCAATCCAAACGGACAACGTATCCAATACCCAATTTTTAAGGGGAGATTCGCCGGCCAACCGGTCCGACGGCTTTCAGCCGCAGCCCCGCCCGGTTGGCCCATAAGCGAAGGAAAGCAAGACATGCAGAGATACTGCATAAAAACAAAAACCAAATGACACCCATACAAACATTTAACAAGCTCCGTCCCGTCGCCCGTGAAATAATTCAAAACTATCTTCGCCGCCGCGGCATCACGGCGGCCGGCCTCAAAGAATTTCTCCAGCCAAGGCTCCGATGGGAGCAGGGACATCTGCCCGAAGCCGAACCATTCATCACCCGGCTGACCATGGCCATCCACAAAAAAGAAAAAATTCTCATCTTCGGCGACTATGACGCCGACGGTATCACGTCGACCGCCATTCTGTTGCGCTGCCTGCGCGAAACGGTGGCCGCCACGCCCGCGTGGTCGCTCCCAAATCGCGCGCACGATTTTTACGGGCTCGATTTGGAGAAAGCCAAAAGTCTTTTCATGCAACACCAACCCTCACTTTTGGTGTGCGTGGACTGCGGTACCAATTCCCATGAAGCCATAAGTTGGTTGAGACAGCAGGGTGTGGACACGCTCGTGGTGGATCGCCATCAGATGGTCGAAAGACTCATTCAAAATCATGGCGACCCCACGGCTAACGTGGTGATCAAGTTCTTGGATGCACTTCGGGACGGGGGGACCGCGTGATGCAACGTGAACCACTCTTTGATTTAAGCGGGCGAACACTCTCCGTCGGCTCCGATGTCACCACCGTGGTGGACGGATTACTCCGCCTGCAAAACACGGCTGATTACCAGCGGCCAATCACGCTCTACGTTGTCGGCACCCCATCAATCACCCCGCTACCCCCGACCGACATCCTCATGCTCTGCTCGCTGATTCGTTCCCTGCGCTCACCCACGGTGACCATTGGCATGGGAATATTGAATAGCGCGCTTCCCTTGATCCTGGCGGCCGGCACTCGTCAGCGCTATCTGCTCCGGCACAGTCTGATTTCACTCACGCCGCTAAAGTGGGACCTGCTGGGACTCACCCGCGCGCCGATCGGCCTGGGCAACCGGCACCAGCAGCCAACACCGCAGGAGGCGCTGGCGTCGCAAGCGCGCGCACTGCTCGCCGAGTTGAAACTGGACGTCAGTCTCTTCGAATCCGAGCGGTTGTTGACCGCCGAAGCCGCCGTTGAGAATCAACTCGCCGATGCCGTGGTCCCGCACACGCTGCCGCAATTATCACCCCTTCCAGAACCACATCATGAAACGAAACGCTGAACCAAAAGATATCGAACTTCACGGGTTAAAAATCCCGCGGGCGTCCCTCCAGACGCATCTGCTAATTCTGGGCGCGAGCGGGAGTGGGAAGACAAACGCGATCATCAAACAAGTGCTTCGTGGTTGCCTGGCGCAGGGAGATGCCGCCGTGGTCTTCGACCCCAAAGGTGATTTGCTCGCGATCGTGCGCGAGGCCTTGGCGCGTTGCGGACGAACGCGCGATTTAATCACGCTGGGAATCGGTGATCATGACCTTACCTATAATCCACTGGGCGACAAATCACTCACAGCCCATCAAATCGTGCAGCAGCTGCTCATGGCCTCCACCCATACGGGACAAGCCTTGAGCCAGCGCACCGGCAGCGAAGATTTATTTTGGGCCACCGCGCGCACTGAGTTACTCGTCGCGATGGTGGATGTGACCATGCAAACCTTGGCCGGATCCGGCGAGGCATTGACCTTCCGCCATCTGCAAAAATTGCGATCCAATTTCTCGCAACCGGCCACCGCGCTCAATCGCTGGGCCAAAGAGGTGGGAGAACTTCTGAGCGAGAATAGTGCCGCCAGCCTCCTGGAATTTTCCGGTTACCCCGACAGCACGCGCGCATGCGTGCTGGCCTCAGCCACCAATGTGCTCGCCCCGTTTCAACGGCCGCCCTTATCACAGTTTGTGCTACCATGGCCGCAACGACCGGCGCTGAATCTCCCAGACGTCATCAACGCATCCAAGGTGCTCGTGATCTCAGCCAGCCATGCCGAACACGCGCAGGATCTCTGGCCGGGGTTTCTTCTCCTCAAACAAAATCTTTACCGCCTGATTTTATCCCGGCCACGGTTAAAAATTCGGCAGGACAATCACTTGCTCGTCGTGCTCGACGAATACACGCGCATGATGCTAGCGGCAGATGCGCAAGCCAGCGAACACGTCGTGATGGAAGCCGCCCGGTCTTCCAAAACCAGCTTCATCCTCGCCGCCCAAAATTTATCCGGCTTGGAAATCATCGGTGGCCACGCGGTCGTGGATAAGCTGGCCGCCCTCGCCAGTAACTTTTGTTTTTTACAGAACACCTGCCCCGCCACCGCGCGACTCGCGCAGCGGGTATTGGGTGTGAAAAAAACTTTTAAGCGCCACGAGTCGATTACCACCAGACTACCGCCGCCGTTATTATTTCCGGATCCAACCGGACTGACCGAGCCCACGGTCACCAGCACGGTGTTGGTGCCCACGGAAGAACCGGTCGTCTCGCCATCGGAGCTGGCCCAGCTCAAACCGGGTGACGCCCACATCAAACTTTTGGATGGTTCCATTCATCGCATCCAGTGCACCTTCGACTAATTCCTCGCTCAACTTTTTTCCGTTGCACCACCGTGGTGACAGCGAATTACTGCCCGCAGACGACCGTTCCTCCTTGTCGCCGTCTCGAGCGCTCATCAAAAAATAAAAAGGCGAACCAAAAACAAAATGAACAAACAAAAACAACCCGCTAATGACGGGAAGAATTCGAACCCCAACCGCGTCATCAGCGACGGTGTCAATTTCCGCAGTCAGGATGGCCTCGTCGAGGTCGTGACCAAGGTGGCAACCGCCAACCGTCATCCGCGCCATGATTATCCGATTGTGTGCATCAAAGTCCGACCCCGACCAGGCACCCGGATCCAAAAAGTGCCTGGCACCGACGACGTCGAGATGCTTTTTACGCACACCGAGGTCATTTCTCATCTGCGAGCACTGAACCAAGCAGATGCCAAATCGCGTTACACCTGGCTCGAGATCCCGGAAAAACCAGCCGAGCGGAAGGCATACTGGGACAAGGTCAATCAGGAGCGTCGTAAAAAGCTCAACGGCGGAAACAAATAGCGACGGTGATCAGGGGCGGTTTCTGGCAGCCGGAAGCCGCCCCGTTTTAAATCACTAATCTAGTGCTTTGAAACGCACCTGAAGTCCGCTAATTTTCACGAACTGGTTGCTGAGTGGCAATCAAACGCTCATTGGCAATGGTAGATTGGCAAAAACCCGAACTGGCCCAACAGGGGAAACTCTGGGGAAACTTGGTGGCGTAAGCCCTTGATAATTAAGTGGAGCGGGTGAAGGGAATCGAACCCTCGTTACTGGCATAGTGGTTTAGAGTGGTTCGCAGCATTGCATTTGCTTGGAAAAATGCATTGCATTTCATCCAGTTACTTGCACTACTTGCACTCGCTATGGCTTATTTATATCGCAAAACGCGTTCGCCCTTCTGGTATGTCGTTTATTTCGCCGCCGACAAAAAGGAGGTTCATCGCTCCACCCGCCTGCGGGCCGACAATCCCAACGACACCGCCGAAGCCAAAGCCCTACGCGCTGAACTGGAAGCCAGGGAACATCATCGCGTGCCGGTGGTCAACAGCGAGGGTTGGGACACTTGGGTTCCCAAATATCTGGAACGGCACTGTGAAACCGAGCGAACCCTGGAACGCTACAGCGATTCTTGGAAATGGCTGGCGCACTGGTTGCAAACCCAGCGATTGCAGTCGCCCCGCGCCCTGACCTACCGCAAGGCTCTGGAATACATTGACTGGCGCACCACGTACAAAAAGAAAAGCGGGAAAAGTGTCGGGCGTAATACGGCCATCATGGAATTGAAACTGCTGGCCATGATTATGGGCGAGGCGGTTCGACTCGGCCATGCCGATGCCAACCCGCTGGTGAGTCTGAAATTAAGACGGGACAAGGCGGCCAAGAAACCGGAACTGACGGATGAGGAGATCCGCACCATTCGGGCTGCGTTGAAAGACGAGCCGGAATGGATGCAAACGGCCTTTGAAATTTCCCTGAATACGGGATGCCGGCTGCGGGAAACACGGATTCCCCTGAGCTGCGTCAATTTCGGCGAGGACAAAATCACGTTTCCGTCACCCAAGGGTGGTGAGCAGCGGGCATTTTCCATTCCGATGCCGACGGCCCTGCGTCCGTTGCTGGAAAGGCTGAATAACGCCAAACAGAAAGTCACCGTGGAATTCCCATTCCAGCCCTCCCGGCGTTGGCAGCAGTTCTTCATCAAGCTCAAGAAACCGCATTTGTGTTTCCACTGCCTGCGGGTCACCTACGTCAACCGGTTGCGGCGGGCGGGTGTGCCGCGGGAAGCGGCGATGCGTTTGGTGAACCATGCCTCTGAGTTGATTCATCAGATCTACCAGCGTGAGAAAGTCGAAGACGTCGCGCAATGGCGAGACGCCGTGCAATTTGCGGCGTAGCCTGCGTTTCGGCGGTGTGGTTTCAATCCGGCGCACAGAGAGGATATTCTTCGTCCTCTAATGCTCTCGCCGGGCCGCTCATTTTCGTAATGGTCTGGTTCGGAATGATTGACGGGAAAGAACTCCTGGGTTTTGGCCGCGTGATTTCATTATTGAAGCGGTCCAGGCCCACGTTGAAATCGGCCGAAAACCTGATGATAAACAGGGCGGCTTTTCCAGGAGCGTGAAATGCCCATTCGGACGCTTCAACGATTTCAGCGAAGCTTCCGTTCTCGAAAGTGAGACGGCGCGGTGTGTCCACGAACTGAGGATTGTATGGCTGCGTGACAATGATGGGGAGATCGTTTGTGTCGTGGTAATAAACGCGGTGATCGAAAGCCAACATTGCCAACCACTCGCGGCGCTTGGTAGCACGCCGGCGGCGGTCAGGGCGGTTAAACCGCCAAGCCGCCATGAACTTCTCTTCCAACTGAGCCTGGACATTATGGATCAGCGGGTACTGCATCTCGATGCAGTGCCGGAGTTTACGCTGCAATTCTTGATATGTTTCGTCAGGTTTCATGTGTGTTATCGGTGGTTAAAGATTCATGGCTGATTTGAGCGGTGCAAAAATGAAGTTCGGTTGTTCATGCGGACGCCGCCTCCTGAAGAATCCGCTGCGCGCGTGGCGGCAGGCTTGACGGACCGACGGAAGCGACACCGTTATAGCGTGGCAGGGGCTCTGCGGTCAGCTTGCTGCCAGTTTGAACCGCGCGCCATTGGATGAAGTCCTCCCAGAATACGACTCCGCGAAAGGAAGGAAACCCCGGCAAGCGGAACCATTCGCGTGCGGTGGAATAGGATACCCCGGCGGCCACGGCAAACTGTTTCCCGTTTAACGCCTGCCCAAGGCGCCGCCGCTCCAGAACATCCTCCAGGCGGACGCCGCGTAGTTGTTTGTCGTTAATCATAGCCTCGAATGCAAAATCTCTGGTGTGTCAAAACGCGCCCTCCAGAACCTATTCCTCCACCATGCCAGCGCGCGCCTCAAATTCGAAATGCAACAGCCCGGTTCGGTCCGGCCGTTTCTGGCAGTTTGCCAGCGCGGCTTGCAGGTGCGGCCAGATTGACGTGAGCCGCTTGCCGAGCCGCTGCGCCGTCAACCAATCGCCAAGGTCGCCATTGATGGTGATCAAATGCGGGACCAGTTGGGCCGCAGTGCCCTCAAAACGCCCCTCTTGGCGCAGATGCGCTAGCAAAGATGCGCTGACAGGGTCATTCTCGATTAGAAAATCGGTTTTGTCCGCTTCCGCCGCCCGCAATGCCGCAATGGCCTCAGGTTCATGGCCAAGGGCGCGGCCAATGCGGATGGCAAACGCCGCAAAGTCCGGGTGTCTGAAGTTGATCGTGCCAGGTGTTGGCGCGGTGTCGGCCAGCGCGCGCGAAAGCGTCTCGGCGATATGCGACAATCCAGCGTCCCGGTTGACCGCGATTTCGTCTGACAACGCTTTATCGCTGGTGTCGCCGCCGGTCCGGCCCATGCGGATGACCAAAAGTCGGTCGGCGAGCCCGGGATCGCTGGCGAAGGTGGGAATTGCCGTGGTGATTGCCAGCCACGAATTGGCTCGTAGTGTGACGGTTTCCGAATTGGTATACAGTCGGCGCCGTTGGGAACTGCCGCCCGTTGCGGCGTTGGCCAACGCGTCCTGTAGCCACCGACACTTGGTATCAGCATTGTCCAGGCACAGCAGCCCGCCCTCGTTGATCGAGGGCCAGAAATCATCCTCGCCATCTTCGGTAACTTTTTGTGCCACGAACAGCAGGCCAAGGAATTCGGAAATCCCTTTGACCGTCCTGGTCTTCCCGCTGCCAATGTCGCCCGCGAAACAGGCTGGCGGCTTGCTGGCTGGATTCGTCGCCAGCGAATAAATCCAGAGTTGAAACAAGAATCTGCCATGCGGCGCGGTGCAATGGACATCGCGGAAGAGTCGGCAGGTTTCGAACACATCCCGGGGCGACGTCTGTTTCCACGGTGCGAGCGTTTTTCCAGCCGCGAACAAGACCCCGTCCGCACCGTTATCCACGACTTCAACTTTCCCAGCGGTGATCCGCGTGCTCTGACCGTCGCCGTTGCTGAGATAAATTGCACCGGGACGCGCGGCCCAGAACGACTCGGGTAAAATACTCGTCGTGTGCGGAGCGTCCAGCGCTGTGGTTTCAATGGCGGCCAAGATGAATTTGAACAAAGGATCGGCGCGGTTGATGTTCACCCAGCCTGAGATCCGGGCGACAAATGAATCGCTGCAGATCTTGTGCAGCTGTTTGCGGTCACTGTCGAAATACATGGCGGATTCGAAGTCTCGCAGTTCCCGGTGAAAATAAAACTGGCCTCGTGTGGCCAGGGCCTCGACCACCAGCTTGCCCACCTCACTGCGGACTTTGTTGACGGGTTCTTTAGAGGTAAGCCAGCGAATTATCCGCCCACGTACGTCTGCCACGATGGCGTCCTCGCTGCCGGCAACGACGGTCGAGGGTTGAATAAATGATGCCGGTTTCCAGAGCGGCGCGGCTTGAGCGAGTTCGTCCAGCTCGGCGGCTTGGCCACCGGCGCCCAAGTAATCGGCGGCGTCTTTGACGGGCCTGCCCTCGACATCGGGTAATTCAATGACCCGGACGCATGCGGCCACGGCATGGAGATTCTCGGCGACCTGCTGTGCGTGTGCTCGCCCCGACGCATCTTTATCCGCGATGACGATCACCTCCGCACCCTTGAAGAAATTTGCGAAATTACGTGGCCATTTCCCGGCGCCGCCGGGATTGCAGGTCGCTGGGAAGCCAGACTCCACCACGGCAAGAACATCCTTTTCGCCTTCGCAAATAAATATCGGCTGCCCGGCGGCCACAGCCCCGAGTAGTTCCGGCAACCGAAATGGCACGCGACGCACGCCTGCCGTCTTCCACGTGAACCCGCCCTTGGCGGTGGGGTCCGGCCGGCGTTGGCGAAAATCTTTCGGATCAAGCCGACAGACCTCATAAAGCAGTTGGCCATTTTCATCGCAGTACTTGTAAACAGCGACGATGTTGAAAGCACCCTTGCGCGGCACGGATTTGTCGGCGAACAAATCGGCCAACGTAATGCCCGCGGCACTGCACACGGCGGCCGTATCACAGCCGGCCATGCATTTCAGCAGCGTCGCGCCGTTGTGTCCCTTGGCAATCGACAATGACGGCTTCTGGTCTTTGTGCGCCGGGCACTTCGACATCCAGCCCTGCCCGTTCCGCTTGGCGTCGGGGAACCGCGCGAGAATGTCCTCAAAGCGCATGATGCCCCTCCCATCTGCGGCGCTGATTGTCGCTATTTTTCATGGCCGGCGGCGCCGGTGACTGTCCCGTCATCGCAGTTTGTGTCTTCCGTGGCGAACCATTCGCCACATCACCCTGTATGGCGTGACAAACCGTGTCACTTCAGTGACAACTCGCGTCACCAGCACAAAAAACAACCCCCCGCGAAGTTTTCCTTCGCGGGGGGCAGTTGCACGGCAATCTGGCTATCCTTCCCAGATAATGCCGTCAGGAGGTTCGTAGGTAAACTTGCCGGCGACATCGGCGCGGGTTCTTGAATGCCGATTACCAGAAAAACGTGCAGACGGAATCCAAAGATATTTGTGCAGATGCTCGCCAAGTGCCCTCAACGCCAGATTGGGGTCGTTTTTCTGGTCTTTGGCCTCCCGCAGATTGTCAATCAGCCGATCAATGGCTCGGCGCACTGCCCGAACTTGTTTGTCAGCGCCGCCTTCAGAATTGGTTCCCACCATTTTGAGGGCGTCGGCAAGCTGCTCCAGTTCTTCCTTGGCTTCAGCTTTTTCAATGGCCAACGCGTCGGGGTCTTGTAAGACCACCATGCATTCTTTGGCTCTCTTCCAGATCAATTGACCCGTGGAATCGCCTTCCGCTCCCAAACTTGCTTCCTGCATGACTTCGCGGCCAAAAGCCAGCTTGGCAAGTTCCGTTCCATGCAATCCACCCAACGGAGGATTGAACAGCAGGTAGGCCACCAGCGAAATGCCCCGCCCAGATTTTATCTCACCCTCCATTCCATCAAAAACAACTCGCCACAGGCCGACACCCCGGCGCAGCAAATATTTTGGACTCGGCAGCACGGCAGCGCCTTTGATCTCCCCGGCGGCGGCAGTTGTCCTGTTGATCGACTCTGTCGGCGTTATCAACGGTGTCTGGGATTCATTGACCTTTCGCAGCATCTCCCCGACCACCAATTCAACGGTGGAAATCTTCTTATGAATGTCGTCCACCACTTGGCCCATCCGCCCCGCTTCATCCTCACTTGCCGGTCCGCTTATCGGCTGGCAACACGACGAAAGCAATTTCTCTGCGCTCTTGTTCGCCGCAATTGTGCCGTTGGGCCAAAGACGGAGTATGGATTCAAAGTCAAGAAACCCCGCCTTGACCTGCCTGAGCAACGTCCGGGAATCATCGCCCGCGAACCGGTTTGTTGGAGCCAGCAAAATGAATCGCCCCGGCACTTGGGTTATCAGTTGTTCCACGATGTTGACGAAATCCCGCTGGCTCGACTGAATTGTCAGGATAAGGGGCAAGCATTTGTCGCCAAACGACGCCACTCGCTTCGTTCGCGGCAGTCCCAATTCCACCAAATTTGGCCGACAGCCCATAGCCTTGGCAATTTGGTGGCCCAACGAGTCCAGACTCAGCTTCCAAACCTTCACATCCACCGGCGGCAGGCGCATTTCTTCGCAACCTCTTCCGCAGTCGCAAACCCCAAGAAATCCTCCAAGGCAAGGCACGACACGATGATCGCAACCGCAGCCCTTTTCGCAGGGAACTCGTTCAACAATACGTTCGGTGCTACGTAAAAAGGCTTGCGTAGCTGAATCGAACATTGGCCCAAGCAAACGCCGCCAACTTATTCCGGCCGCCGCCTCCGGTGCCGTCTCAACGATGTCCCAGAATTTCATGCAATTTGTCCGGCGCATACAGGTCGGGGAATCAACTGCAATCGCCCCGCTCAATTTTAGCGGCTGAACACGGTCTGTCCTGATATTTTGACAAAAACTGTAACCGTCGTAGCCACCAACGGCGAATCTTTTCACTCCGCAACCAATTTGCGTGCTGATAGGTGGGAGGCGTCTGGCAATGGCTGCGGACGAGGCTGTGCTCGGGAGCATTACGATTGCCTTTGCAGACGATGCAGACGATGAAAGGGTGTTTTGGTAATAGTCGTATATGAGAGAATAGTATGAGGAGTATATGGAAAATGGCAAAAGATCGTCAGCATCGTCTGCAAACGTCTAGAATCCCGGCTTCTTCCGCTGGGTTCTCTCTCAAACCTCCAGTTTTCTGGATTTTCACGTCGCCGTCCTCAAACTGGATGGTGAAACTTTTTCGGCGTGAGAGGAAAGCCTCACACGGTCAGCTTTTCCTTGGCTTCAGTGAGCTGGAGGGCTATGCACAACGTCTTTTTTCGATTCGCTCGCCCAACCGCCAACCAGGATTTTGGCTTGCCAGCAAACTTGAGCACCATTGTATGACCAATTGTTGCCATCGTTTGTTTGCCAGCAGAATTGGAGCATGCCTGATCGGTGAAATCACATGAATTTGTTCAAGCATTTGCATTTGCAGGCAGAATTTCAGCAGTTTTCCACGAATTCTCTTCAGTCTTTAGCGGGCTCTTGTACCTGCACTGACTGCCAAGCCTAACATTTGTATTTTTCCACACTACACCGAGAGTTAGAGAACACCTGTCGATAAACGCCTGCCAATGAACTGTTTCGCACCGGCATTCGACGCGCCCTGTTTAATCGCCTTCAGCGCGAGCGGGAACCTCTGAGCACCAAAGACTCACTCAAACAAATCAAATCGCTCTGGCGGCCAATACGCGAGCGCAAACAAGCTTTACGCGCGTGGCCGTGAAGTTAACCAGAGGTGCGTATTCCAATGACGGTGACGTGACGGAGTGTGGACGTTCAGGGCCTTCACCCTCTCCCCTGCTTTCCGCCAAAAAATTCCAAAAATCCTCCCCCCCTCTTGGAGGGGACTGCCCTTTTCGGCGGTGCTTTGGCGGGGAGTCAAAACTTAATAAGCGGGCATTGGCGTTTCTCATTTCAGGCTGGCCGATAAATACCGCGCGTGTTCAAGTGATTTAATGCGCGCGACGGCCGCAAATTAGGGCGTGAAATGATTCGGTTGCCGGTCTGCTGGCATCTGCTGGCAAGCGGCCGAATCCAGCTAACGAATAACGAAAAACGAAAATGAAATCATCAAATGAAAGCAACGGCGGTGCGGGTGCGGGTACGGGTGCGGGGTTTAGTCAACTGGCGGCGGCGTTGGCGGGCGTCGTCATTTCCTCGGCTCTGCGGGCAACGGCGGCGGGTTGTCAATCCATCGGCCAACTGTTGGCAGGTTGCGAGCGTCCAGCGGGGCCTTTGCTACAAGCGGTGCAAGCGGCGCGGGATGCGGCGCTGTGTGAATCCTTCGCGCGTCGGTTCAATCGGCGCATGATGCGCGACGGGCGCAAAAGCCTGTGGCTTACGGATGCCGATACGGGCGGCGAGGGGGCAGGGTGGGCGGCCACGATGGCGGACGCCATACAGGACGGCGCGGCGGCGGTGGCCGTGTGGCGGGCGGGTCGTATCGTTTCCCGCGATGCTTCCGGCGCGGATTCCCTTGTTTTGGGCGATGGCGATTGCGGCAACGTCGGCGCGGTCTGGGTCAAATTCAGTCGAGCCGCAAGCGAGCCGGCAAAGGGTGAATCTGTCGAGACTGCAATCAAAAGCTACTGCGGCGGCAATTGGGGCAGGGGGGCGCGGCCATTGGTCAAATATAAACTGTCGGCCACGTCGGCGCGGATTGCATGGCGGGCCATTGTGGATTCTGTCTCGGCGGATGCGTTAGGGGATAGCCTGCAAATTGCCGCTTTCCGTCGCGATTATTACGAATTCATTTCGGGGGCGCGGGATTGGCGCGGGCTCGAACCGGAGCAACGGCGGGCGCGTCGTCTGGCCACGATTGACTTTAAGACCGAACAACTGGCGGCAGGGCGCGGCAGGCGGGCGGCGTTGGCGGCGAAAGTCAAACATGCGGCGGTCTTAATGCTCAACGGCACGCAATGCGATGCGGCTTGCATGGCGGCAGGGTTCAAGCCTGCGCAAGCTCAAGGGGCCAGCGGTTCGCGGTCGTCGTCAAACACGATGGCGGCGGCGTTGCGGCGGGCGGGTCTGCGCGTCATTGCGCGGCGTGGCAACTTCTCGCAAGCATTGGACGAATTCCAAGCGGCCAAGCGGCGCGGCGCGGCGGTGGATTTGGCAACGGTGTTCGCGTTCAAGCGCGGGCTGCCTTTCCGCACGTTTACGCGGCGGCCACGCTGGGCGGCGCGGATGCTTCCGCCATCGGCGGCGGCGGCGGCGCGGGTTGCCGGGTTGCATCCCTTGGCCAAAGCGGTTAGCGGTTTGCCGTCGGCGGCGGCGGCTTCTGTCGAGTTGTCCAGCCTGCCAGCGTCACGCGTTCAACTGCGGCGGGCGTTGGCGGCGTCCAGTCGGCGCAAGCTGCGCGGCGTGTTGCGGGTCAAGCCAGCCAGCCAGCCAGCCAGCCAGCCAGCGGCGGCGCATGTCGAAGCGTGGCAGGCGTGGCAATTGCTTTCGGCGGCGGAGCAAGGCGCGGCGCTGCTGGCGCGGTTGGCGGCAGGCGTGGCGGCGGCGGCGGCGGCGCGGCGTCCGGTTAGCCTTTCCTCCTCGGTCGTGTTGCGGCGGTGTTTCGTCGGCGATGCGTCCGGCGTTGTCCAAGTCGAGGGATGGTTTCCCTTTCGGTCTGTCTGGCAAGGTGCGTCTCTCGTCGGCTTCGTTCGCGTGGCGGATTCAAAGTGATACGCGGTAGCCTTCACGGCGCGGCGGGCTTTCCCGTCGCGCTTTTTTTGTCTGTCGCTTTCTTGCTTCCTGGTGGATCTCAAGCCAAGCGCGGGCCAGCCAGCCAAGCGCGGTTTAATGCGTCGCGTTTCCCTGATCTATGTCAGGCGATTGCCGCAAGGCGGTTGCCGCTTGGCTTCAGGCTGGCGGGTTGCCGCTTGCATGGTGCGGGGTTGCCGCGTCGCGTTAATGCGTCGCGTTTCCCTGATCTATGTCAGGCGGTTGCCCCAAGGCGATTGCCGCAAAGCGGTTGCCGCAAGGCGAGCGCAAGCGAGCACGAAAGATACGGGTCACTCGCTGAATTTGGCGCGTTCCGAATCGGAATTGATTCGGAATTGCCGCCGCCATCCGGCGGGAAACCGCGCGCTTTTTGTGACACAGCGCACACGATTTATGACACTGAAAGTCACGCAAGAATCGGCGAAAGGGCGCCGGAATTACACGGGCACAGCTACCCGTGGAAAACACAAGGGCGAGACGGTCACGGCCAATGTGCCTGACTGCGGTTACGGCTGGAAACTCTTTTGGGACAAGGTGGAAACCCACTTTGGCCAAAAGTGTTACACAGCCTGACACACCACTCCGCCGGGAAACCGGCGGTCATTTTCGGCGCTGCGAGACGTCAGAATTGGGACTCTCGCTGACGTTCGCGCGTTCCGAATCGGAATTGATTCGGAATTGCAGCGGCAGCCCGGCGGGAAACCCCGCGCTTTTTCTGACACAGCGGCGACGGTGCCACCAGTTCGCCAGGCGGAGACGGTTCAAGCCCGTTGAAACCTGACGGGCGACCACCCGCCGTCGCCGCTGGCCACGCAGTGGCCGCGCGGCGGGAAACCGCGCGAATTTTATGACACAAGCACAAGAGTTGGAACGTCAGTACCGCAAAGGACTGATCACTAGCGAGGAGTACGACGCCGCTTTGCTTGCTCTGGCAACGCCAGAGGAAAAGGCAGAAGCGGAAGCCAGAATTGACGCCGCGACGGAAGCCAAGCTCACCTTGCGCGGCTAAACGTCAGGCCGAGGTTCGGCGGCGGGAAACCGCCGGCAAAGCACAGCCCCGAACGCCTTCGGGGCTCTTCTTTGCCGTGGACACAGGCTAAGTGGCGGGAAACCCCGCGCTTTTTGTGACACAGCAGCCCACCGCTGGGCGACTTCACGCCCGGCATTTTCTTACACCGCCGGCCAACCGGACAGCGGGAACCGGCGGTCAATTTCGATTTCGTGAGCAGTGTTTCGCACGCTGAATTTGTCGGCGTGAACCGCACGTTGCGATTCACCCGGCAAGAAACGCAAGTAGAGTAGAAAGGAAACACCATGTCGAATAAACCCGACACGAAACTCACGTTTGAGGCCATCTCCGCGATGCCCCGTGGCGAGCGCTACACGCTCTTCAAGGACAGCGTGGTGAAACCGTTTGGTGCCATCACCAAGGCCAAAGATGCGGCCACGGAAAAGATGCACGTGGCGTTCAAGGTCACCGCTTCGCTGAAGCGCGACTACGCCACCATGTTGCATGGCCGTGAAATCGCCCCGGACATGACCGAGGGGAAATTCTTCGCCCAGTACGCTGGGGGAGACGTTCCCGCCCGCGTCAAGCAGCTCGCGACATTCTTCAACGCCGTCGTGCTGACCGGGCCGAAACCGCTCATCCCCGAAGCCTACATTGACGCTGCCAGCGTCAACAGCTTGGAGAAAGCGGCCAGCATCATTGCCACCGAACGGAAGAACTGTGCCGAAGCCTGGATGGCGACGGACATCACGCTCGACGTGATCAACGCCCTGTCCACGCCCGGCGACGCGACCAAGAAACTCGCGGAGATCCGCAAACGTCAGAACCCCAAGGCCGACGACGAAGGCTCGGCGGAAACGCCGACCGGTGCGCTGGTCATGCTGTTGGCGAACCGCATCGCGGAAGCCAAGGACGACGAGGACGGCTTCAAGCTGTTCTGCTACGGCCAGGACTTGGCTGAGAAGTGGGGCACCAACAAGGAGATTCCGGCCGCGCGTTACGCCGAGTGGCTGCAACGCCGGGAAAAGGAGTCCAAGACCCAGCTCCTCAAGGTGCCCGAAGCGCCTACGCCCGACACCCCGGAAACCCCGGCCGTCCCGGGATTCGAGGACGCCGCCGCCGACAAAAACGCGGCTGCGGAAGCGGCGGAACTCGAACCCGCCGGCGCGGCCAGCTAGGCCGCCCGCCACCCCGTTCACGCAGACCCCGCGTGAACGGGCCAATTTTTCGGTGACACTGCGCTTGCGCGTTCCCGAAGAAGCCCGGCAACGCGCGTGCGCGAAACCGGCCGCTTTATGGATGAGAAAAACATCATGCTCTGTCACAAGTGTGACGGAATCCTCGACGGGGATGCGCACAACACCCTTTACGGGTGCGAGTGCATTTCCGGCTGGGTCAGGGACTGGCAAGAACCCATCTCCTTGAAACAGGCCATCCAGCAGCAAATTGCTGGAACCGAACAGAGACTCCAAATGTACCGCGACCAGAAACGCGCGGACGATTGGATCCAGTCGGCCATTGACCGACTGGTGAGGCTGAAATTTTTGCCTCACCCTGCGGTTGACTGAACCGCGAACACCCCGCGCGGAAACGCGCGGCCATTTTTCCGGCGGGAAACCGCCGGCACACAGGAGTTGTGGACAGGACACAGAACCGGCCTGTTGAAACCGCCGTCGCAACGGCGACCACAACCCGCACTTTTGGACACCGATGGCAGCATGTGACGGTCGCGAAAACGGCGACTGAAGATAATGGGTAGTCGGTGTCCCCAAACCTTGCTCAATCGGCTGAATTAGTCGCAATGGCGTGACAGGAAAGGCCTGCGCGGAAACGCGCGACGCGATACCCGATTGAGAAACTAGCTGGATATCAGCATCTCGAAAGGAAACCATGCGTGAGTAGAAAATAGGCGCAGCCCGCTGGCCGTTGAAAACAACGGTGCAGGCGGAACCGCACGAGAAAGCCCGGACGCTCCCTCAGAGGGGACGTCCGGGCTTTTTTCTTTTTTTTAGTGAACCCATAACGCGCTGGCCCGAATTGGGCCTCGCGTCTCACTGCTTGCCGAAAACCGTTTCGAGTCCGGAAACCGGCGCGAAGATTTGACACGGTCCCACCCGTGCGTGGAACCTCGATAAGAACGGCGTGGACGCCGCCGCCGGCTGCAAATTTTTCGGCTGTCCCACCGACAACACTTATTTTCACCAGCACGGATTTACCCCGGTGAAAACCATCCGCCAAATCACCTTTTCCAAGCCATGGGCCATGCCTCCCAACTCGCCCCGGCCGAGATCTTTGAATTATGAAAACCGCACTCCTTAACGGCATCATTTACGAACCCATCGTCCCCTGCGCCGACACCGACGCCCTTGCTGATCGTGGCGAACGCCTGATGCTCCGCCATGCCATGCCCTCCCGCATCTTTGTCGCGCCGAAAGGCGAGTTGAACGCCGGTTGGGTCATTGGCCTTAATCCCACCAAGCCAGCGCGAGATCCGCGCACCCTCATTGCCCGCTACCATACCCTCGCCGGCGAAATCCACGAAGTGAAACGGGAACTGTGGATGCATGGCACTCTTGGCGATTGCGCCCGCCGCTGCTGGAAATTAGCCCAGGAACGCGGTTACCTGCGCGGCCAGCTAAGCTTCCGCATTATTTGCGCATGACTTTCGTCCCCAAAGCCCTGCCTCCGTTGCCGACAGGCAATGGAGCCATTTTGTTCGTATGAACGCACAGCAACAATTCCATCTCGCAACGAAACCCGCCGTGGTTCTCGCCGATGGCCCTTACGAAGCTGATGGCGATGGCGGTTGTGAATTCTGCGTCTGTTTTGGTGACGCCGACGGCGAACCCATCACCGAAAACAAAGCCTGTGTCTGGCATCTGTGGGATCCGGGCGAGACTGACAGATTTGCCGCCCAACTGGCTGAAAAGTACTGTCTTGAACTGATCAACGAAACCACCCCGGTCTGAAAACTCGGCCGCAGCGGGCTTTTTTGTGCGCATCGGTCAGATACGTCCGATACGTCCTACGCCCGCTCCGGAGCACCCGAATAATTTTTATGCGTTCCATTCCCAAACCGCCATCGGAGCAAGAAATCGCCCTGCGCAAGAAACTGCGTCTCACCTGCGAATTCTTCGCCGCCCTGAACGCAACCACCGATTTGCGCGATGCCGCAAATGCCGACCAAGACTCAAATTTTCTGCCGCACGAATCCGTTGCGGCCATTGCCGCGTATTGCCGCGATCACGCGATCACAAATGGCGACCTCCTGCTGATCCGCGGCACGCCCGGCCAATGGTCTCTCTCCAATCCCTACGACTGGCTTTGGATGCTGCATCGCTACACCAACAAATACCTTTAATTTCGTGTCGCCTACCTGCAAAGCTACCCCCCACTGACCCCAACAAGTCCGCTGGCTCCCAAGCCAGCGAGCTTTCTTTGTGCGCGGAGCTGGCTGCCAGTCACACACGCCGTCGGCAACGGTCCATCGTGTTGGACGGTTCGCTGATCAGACTGGCAAAGGGTTCGAATCCCTTTCCGCGCTTCACCTTTCCAAATCGCAAACCGTAAATCACAAAACCATAAATCGCACGATGCGCTTCAATCCCCACGCCTTCAAACGCGCCGAAACCGCCAATGGTCCTGGCACCGCCACCGCTGCCGCGATGCGAGCGGACGACGATCAACCAACAACTATCAGCCCTCAACTGGCGGCGTTCATCGCCGCCTACGGCCGCCCCGGCGCCAATCAGGTCACCATCCCCGAGGGTTCCCTGGCCGTCACCCTTTCCCTGAAGTTCAACGACAGCGCCGCGCAAGTGGACCACTTTGACTATCACGCCCCGCTCGGCTGCCCCGCTTTCCTCGTCCTGCTCGCCAAGAAGCAGGCCCAGACCGAGCACCTCGCCCGCAAGGCCCTCAGCGCCTGCGCCGAACTCCACGCCCTTGACTGGACATGGAAATCCGAGAAATACGGCGGTGGCCACGGCAACTATCTCATCAGTTCGCCCATCGAATTGCCCGCTGCCATCCGCGAAGTCCTGACGGTTCGCACCACGTTTGGCGGTCAACCCGTCACGCGCGCATTCTGGGAAATCCAATTTGCCTCCCCTTGGCGCGGGACCGCGCTCCAACTCTGGCCGCACAAGCATTACGGCGATCCCACCGTCGAATCCCCTTTCAGCAACGGCCGCGACCCCGGCGATCGCTCACCCATCACCGCCGCTTGGTGCTTAAATGAGAAGCTGCGCGGGGTCGAGATTCATTTCACCCGCCGCCCCGACGATGCCACGCTCGCGCCACTCCGTGCGGATCGTGCGTGGAACTACACCGGTCGCACCAAATGCTGGTACGCCCGGCAAACCGATGCCACCGTCGCCTGGGCCAAAGCTTTCTGTGAGCACTTCAACGGCGGTCCTTCGCTCGCGGGAGCGGGAGAAGGTGCCCGTAGGGCGGATGAGGGTCGTGTGGAAAAGCTGGCTCGTCTCAATGGGGTCCCCAGTCCCGTCGTTTCGTCGTCCGTAATCAGTAGTCCCATTGTGTCCCGCCTGCCGGCCGAAGCTTCCGAGCGAAGGCCAGAGCGGAAAATCATCCGCTTCACCGACACCGGACATGAGGGGATCGGTTCTTCGTGCGGAATTGTGCGCGACTTTAACCCGGCAGTGGGAACTTGGACGCCCGGCATCACCATCCCAACCCTGCCCGCCGAGGGCGAAGTGCTCGCCATCACCGACCTGATGCGACCCAAAGTCCCCAGCTCCGATCATTGTTAATTTTGCCTTTTTAATTTTCAATTGTATGACCTCCCGCCTCCTGACCGTCGAGGAATTTGGCGACGCCTTTCAAGCCCGCGTTCTGCCAACCAAGCTTGCCAGCCAAATCCGGCTCAAGGGCCAGTGGCTCAAACGCTCCGGCTTCCCCGCCGGCTCGCTCGCCAAAGTCACCATCGTTTCACCGGGCGTCCTCGACATCCGACTCGTCACCCACTCCGAAAACCCCGAGCAAAAAAGCGCCCACCTGCAAGCGATGCAGCGGCTCGACTCTGCCATTGCTTTTGTGGACCGCGAAGCCGTTGAAAAAGGCCGGGCCATCCTCGCAGCAGAAATGACCATTTGATTTCTGCTCCCCAAATTTCTGCTTTTTAATTATGGATTCCATTGCTTTCGGTTACGGCCGCGTCTCCACTGCCAAGCAGGGACTCTCCCGCGAGGCCCAAACCGAGACCGTCCAGCGCGCCGCCGAATACCATACCGGCGGCACCGCCAGCGAGATGTTCTTTGACGACGACACCAGTGGCAGCATCCCCTTTGCCGAACGCCCCGCCGGCCGCCAACTCCTCGCAGCCGTGCGCGCCGCACTACTAAATGGGTCCAGCGTCACGCTGGTCATCACCAAGGTGGACCGCCTGGGCCGCGACACCGTGGACGTGTCGCAGACCGTCACCCTCTTTGAATCCCTTGGCGCCCGCATCGTGTTCCTCGACATCAACGTGGACACCCGCACCGCCATGGGACGCGCCTTCATGCAGATTGCCGCCGTCTTTGCCGAGCTGGAACGCGCCCGCATCCGCGAACGCATCCAGACCACGCTCGACCTCAAGCGCAGCCAGAACCTGGTCACCGGCACCGTCCCCTACGGTTGGGATGACCGGCCCACCGGCGCGCACAACAAGGCCGGCAAACCCATCCGCGAACTGGTCCCCAACGAGGCCGAGCAAGCTATCATTTTGGACATGGCGCGGCAGAAAGCCGCCGGCATCAGCCTCACCCGCATCGCCCAAGACCTCAACCGCCGTGGCATTCCTACCAAGCGGCGCGGCGAACGACTCAACATCGGCAATGTCAAAGGCCAGTGCAAAATCAAGCCCGCCTTCGGCATCTGGTCCGCCGGCATCGTCCTCAAATGCCTCACCAACAAAACCGTCCAAGCTTTTCTCGCAACCCACGAAGCCAACTAATATGCGCCAACGCCAAACCATTCTCAAAACCGGCCGCGCGTTTCGTCTGGCCCGCCGTCCCACCAACCTCGCCGCTTGATTTATGACCAACGCCTCCTGGATTCTAACGGAAGTTCATCGCAATCCGGACTGCTTGGAGTGGATCATTTCCACCGCGCGGCCCGCAGCCAACGGCTGCAAAGCCGATCCGCGCATCGCCATCTTTGACGAGATGGGCGGGAGTGGCGAGGGTCGCCGCGAAGGCCGGTTGAACGCCATTCTGGCCACAACCGCCCCTGACCTGCTCAAAGGCGTCATCAATGCCCGCCGCGCGCTCGCTTTCTTTGGCCACAGCCCCGAGCGCCGCATCCTGGAAGCCGACGAGCACCTGAAGCGCGCCCACCGGGCGTTGACCCTTCTGCAAGCCCGCGCGAACACCTGCTAATTAAGACTGCGGTAATCAAACCGCACGCGCCCTTCAGAGAGACGCGGGATGCCTATGGGCCGCCGCCGAGCGGGTGCAAAACCCGCCTTGCTCCACCACTTTTCCCATAACCACCCTTTTTCGGAAAACACCGCGCCTTCGGAAAAACGCATGAAAAATCTACAACACATCGAAAAATCAGGTTTCCATCGCGGCCAATACGTTGGCTACGGTGGCGGCAAAGTCTGGACCATCCACCCCTCCACCTCCTCTTACGGCAAGTGGCGGGCCTTTAACCAGCGCAACCCCGCCGAATATCGCTACGGCTGGACGCTGACCGAACTCGACGCCTATTTCGACAACCTGAGCGAACAAGTGCAAAAGCAATCCGCCATTCAGCGCGCGCAACACATGCTGTGTCAGGCTTACATCGCGCATCTGGACCGAGCGATCCACAGCAAACCGTGACACAACTTGTCACCGAAGTGACACGGTTTGTCACCGAAGTGACACGACTTGTCCCCCTGACTTTATGGAAACCATCCTCAATACCCTGAAGGCCGGACTCGATTTTGAAGTCGGCTTCCACCGCTTCATTGTCTATGGCGATGATCGTCCCAATCGCCGCACCATGGCCATTCGGCTCCAAAGCAGCCTCATGTCTCCCGATTTCAAAGTGAACAAGACCGGCCTACGCCAAGCGCTCAAATGGCTGGATGAAAACGCCCCCAACGCAAAACTATGAAAATCACCGTCAACATTGACCCAAAATACCCCGCCGCGGCCATCAGTCTCAAGTGGCGAATGCCCGGCGCGCCTAGCGCGGACTGCCCCAGCAGCCTCTACCTGCTGCCCAGTGAACTCACGCCCACGCAGTACCCGCACGCCGTCAAGGACCTGTCCCGCGTTGCCGTGTTCTACGGCGATCACTTCGTCCTGTTTTACGCCCCGGACAACGGCCGCTGCGTGGATGGCGTTTACACCTCGCGCGCCGACGATATCTACTGCAACACCTTCAAGCTCTTGGAAGTGGTCCGCAAACTGCACGCCAAGCGCATCCCCGAGACCGTGCTCGACACCGACCGCTTTCACAGCGTCCACACTGAGTCCCTGCTCACCGTCGCCCAGCTCGCCGCCCATCCCAACCTTCGGAACCGCGACGAACTCGGCGCGACCCTCAGACATTTTTGGCAGCTCCTGTCTAAAGGCGGGGAGCGCAGCAGAACCTTTCAGCAGCTCATGCGCGACCTCTCCCACTACGTCCAGTGCGCCAGTGTCTATGCTCGTGGTGACGAATTTTACTTCGACGGCCGCCGCCCCGGCGGCTGCGGCTTCAACGGCGGCATCCTCCCTCACACCTTTGACAACTCCTACGGAATCCACACATGAAAAAGCCATTCATCGCCATTTTCACCGAGACTCCCAATAGTGGCCGTGACGCAGTCACTGCCGCCCTCCTCGTGGTGTTCGCCAACCGCGACGACCTAACCCTCGAAGACGTGGAAGGCACCCGCCTGAACCTTGAAAGCCAGGGCGAAGGCCCTCACGTCCGCGAATTCGATTTCCTCCGCGAGATCCCCGAGGTGTGGGATCTCCGCCAAGAAGCCGCCGATCGCGCCGAAGCCGACCGCATCATCGCCGAGCGTGTCCCCCCCATCAACTCTCAGCTCTCAACTCTCAACTGAATGTGTCAGTGCCATCCATGAGTGCCTCCGCCTCCTGGCCGGTCACTGCGACGGCGCGCGCACCCTGGACGGCGCAGGCTTCAACAAAATGGATGCGGAATTCGGCCACTCGCTCGCCAACGCCCACGCTTTGACTCCCAAGCAGGCCGTTCACGGTCAGAAGCTCATCCGCAAATATCATCGCCAGTTGCCCGCCGACCTCCTGCAGGCGGCCCTCGGGGAGGGGACAGCGTGTCCCCCGTCGGGCGGAGCGCCGGTCTCCGACCCGGCTCCTCCCGATGCGTCCGATCCGTCCGCCCCGTCCGGCGATCCTTCGCCCACGGGAGTGGGAGAAGGTGTCCTGCCAAGCCGAGGTTCGGCCAGGGCGAATGAGGCCAGTGGGGAAAATCCAATCATCAGCCCGGTGGCCCTATCAACTCTCAACTCCCAACACTCAACAATCTCCGAACGCACGCCCGCCCAGCTCATCAATCACAAATACACTAAGCTCGTTAAACCGGACGTGTACGAACCTAAATCCGGCCAGGAAGCCGCCCGCAACGGTTGCGAAGAATGGTACGGCGACACCTACCAGAACGGAGTGCGCCCCGGCCCCAAGAAACTCGCGCAATTTATCGAGGTCCTGCAACTCACCGAGACCCCCGCGCTCTATTCCCAGGAAGGCCAGGGCGACGACGCGCTAGTCCACGTCAAACTTTTTGACCCATCCGGCTCCTGGACGTGGTTCATCACCGAATTCGACGAGAAAGAGCACGTCGCCTTTGGACTCGTAGACGGCCATAACGCTGAAGTCGGCTACATTGACCTCAACGAGCTGGCCAATGTCGCCGGCCGCGGCGGCATCGGCATCGAGATTGACATGCACTTCAAGCCCCAAACCCTCAAAGCCTGCCGCGAATCCCTCGCTGCCGCCGACAATTGAAAATGCCATGATTGCGGCGAACGGCGAACGACGGCGGCGAAAGTCTCGAGAGCGGCAGTGTTCACGCGGTGGGCAGGCGGAAATACATTTGAATGGCCTGGCACAGAGTAACCGGGCGAATAGTTCCGCCAAGCGTGGTTTTCAACGAAGCTAAGATGCCTCTCCACTCTGAAGCCGATTCCGGAAAGGCGCTGAGAAACCGGATCAGGTCATCCCTGATTTTCTGGGAAAATTCCGGACCGGCGGTGTTAGGGAGAGTTCCCGCGAGACGGAACACGTCATTGCGATGCTTGGCAATATTCTTTGAATCAATCGCTTCTCCGCTGGCTTTGAGCTTGGTCAGGTTTTGCCACGCATGCGCTTTGAGGGGAATCAGCGAGGTCGCATTGGCCACCCAAAGGCCATCCCGCACATCGTGGTGAGTTTGAAGCAAACGATAATAGTCGTCGTCCAACAGGAGGGCTGAAAGACTGTGCTTCCCAAGCGTGTGGGAGATGGGAATGGCTTTCTGCCCTTGGGCCAGATCAAAGTGCTCACGGTTGCGGCTGCATAATTCCAGCTTTCGAGGAAACTCGCTCCGAGCGGGTTTAGAGAAACGATATAAAATGGGAACACCCGGGCTGCGTTCGTTGATTTCGTATTGTCCTTCCGCGACAAAACCCCGCATGGCTGCGATGAAGGCAGGTTTGATTTCTTCCACCATCACCACAATATCCAGATCGCCGGTGGCTCGAAATTCCAGCCCCTGGGCGGTGAACCATTCATCGCAGGCGGCACCGCCAATGAGGGTGAGGTCGCCGGTGTATTGCCGGAATCTTTCACGGAAAATTTCCATCCCGATTACCATTTGACCTCCGCAATGAGTTGCTCCAACTGCTGCTGGACACGCTCGTCGCCCGAATCTCGAAGGCTCAGGTAAAGCGACAAAGGATCAACCATCTCGTCGTCACCCAGACGCTCCGGAGGGTAGGACCAGACCTCGATTCTGGCGCTCGCCAGCTCCGCCTCTCGGCAATCGATGCAGACGCGGCGCTCCAGAAAATTCTGAAATAAGGCGAGTGGCAGCGCATACGTTGGCAGCCGGTCGGCACTGATCATGGTCCGCCGACTCAAGGCGCTTATGCCAGCGAGCAAAGCTGGGGGAGCGGGCTTGGCCCAGTGAACCCAGTGCGCCTTTTTGACTGGAGATGACAGATGCGGCTGCACCTGCTCCCAAAGCGGCCGGCCGGCGGCCAGGAATTCCAGAACCAGCGAGCGGCCATGGCGAACAATCTTGCATATGCCAGCCGATGCCAACTCATCCTTCACCTTCGAGAGCATAATCGGGGAGTATTGGACTTTCTGTGCAATTTCCTTGAGCGACGTTCTGGCGAGCGATCCGCGCAACAGATGATAGAGCACCGTACATTGGGCGGCGGGGGTCAGGGTTTCCCGACGTTTGACGTTCGGTTGCGGGTAACGCTCCCGCAGATCAATCACTGTGTTCGGCATAAAGATTTGGCTGCCGGGGACAATGAAGGGAATGCCCATCTGAACCATCCGGTTGCGCGCATAGGAAGGTAGAATCGGCAGCACCAAAACGACATTCTCAGCCAAATGTAGTTTGAGGGTTTCTTGATGCTTCCCGTATTCGCCGGGCGAACCACCTTCCCAATCCTCCGCTTCCAACGCCAGCAGAAATTTGCGACCAAACAAGCGAGTTGAAAAAATGGCATACCGCTCCCGTAGGAACAATGGCAGGGCCGAAGCGGATTCGGCCACCAAATCGAGATGTTCTCCCGAGATGGTCTCGAGGTAGCCGAGCAGGCGCTGTTTCAGCGAAGACATTATTGATACACTAATTGCGCACAATACACACGTCAAGTGTATTGTGTTGTCCTATTGTATCTTATTGTTTCAAAGGCTAATACGACTTGATTCTTCCAGTTCCGCTAAGGCCGCCGAGCGGGAAGCCGCGAGGCATTGATCGACATCCGCCTCCCCAATCAGGCTCGTTTCAAGTCGTGAGGAGTGGCTCCCCTCCTGAATCATGGCAGCCAGCCCAGCGGTGTCCGGCGCACGGCTTTCCCAAAATCGTCAATCGCCAATCGCCAATCGTAAATTTATGACCACCCCCTCCAAATTCATCCCCGCCGCCGCTGCCGATTTTATCGGCCACGGCGATTTCGGCGCGGCCACCGCCGCGCGCAGCCTCGAAGCGCTGGTCGCCCAATCGCGCCAGAACAAAAACGCCTCCATGGCCATCCTGTTCAATGGGCGGCCAGGTATCGGGAAAAGTGCCCTCGCCCGCTGGTTCATCTACGACGTCCTCGGCTGCTGCAAATTCAGCATCACCCGCCTCAACGGCACCCAGGTCAACCTTGACTGCGTCGAGGACATTGCCGCCGGCCTGCCCTACCGGGACCTTTACGCCGACTACAAAGCTATCTGGTTTGAAGAGTGCGACCAGATGTCCAAGCCCGCGCAGATTCGGATGCTCACCTTGCTGGACGACCTCAACGAAACCCCCGGCACCGTCATCCTCTGCACCAGCAATTGCGCCCTGAAGGATTTCGAGGCGCGCTTCAGCAGCCGGTTCACCGTCTTCGAACTCCAGCCCCCCAGCAGCGACGAGATTGAAACGCTGTTGCGCCGCTGGCTAAAGACCGAAGGCGCCATCAAACAGATCGCCCAATTCGCCTGCGGCAACGTCCGCACCGCCCTCAAGGATGCCGACCTCCAATTCGCCGCCGAGCAGCCTTGAATGTTAAACACCTGGCACAAAACCACTTGAAAGTTCTCCACTCAAGACCAACCCTACCCACGATGAGCAACGACATCAAAGTCACACCCGAACAAATCCAGCAGTTCGCCATGCAGTTCACTTCCGAAGAGTGGGACACCCTGTTCACGCACCGACGCGCGGCAGACTTTATCGCCCCGCTCAAGGCTGGAGATTTTGCGGCTGCCCAAGCCATCGCCCGCCGGTTGCTCCAGCCCGATCCAGACGCCGGACTTCCCGCCAATACCCCGCCCGCCGCCCGCGCGTTATTACAAAGCGCGGCCGACCTCCAATCGTTCTTGGCCTCCCGTCCCGACGTGCGCGAATTTTTGGCCGAACTCACCCCCGAGATGCGTCAAATGTTCATAGACAGCCTCCGCGAACGCATCGCCGACCAGAATGCGTTTATGGCCCGGTACATGCCCACTCCCGGCCGCGAGTTTGATGATCCCGCCGACGAGGAACTTGCCGCCGACCGCGAGGCCAAACTTGACGTCGAGCGCGCCGCAGAGGATCAGCAACGCCAGAACTGAACCTCGTTGCGATGATGCACGAGTCCGCTGACCTTTAATCTGCCGTCCGGTTGACGGCGTTTCCCGGTGCCTTCCGCACCTTGCGTTGGCCGCGTGAACGAAATGCCAGTCCGGCACGGACTTCACGCGGCTTTCGCGCTTCCCCTTCAAAGCCCCACCCAAACTCGACGGTCCATTGTCTCCCCAGTGCTGAGACAATTTGTTGCGCCTGCTCCGCGCGCTTGGCCTTGAGTTTTGAATTTATGCAAACCATAAATACACAGACACCCTCACGTTTCAACCCGGCGGCCGTCAGTTCGCGACCGCCGCCCACCAGTCGCACGGCACTCCCGCCGAATCTGCAACCCGTCTGCAACGAAGAACTCGCCGCAGCCACCCAACCGCAGGCACCCGTCACGTCGGGCGTCCGCAAGGTCTCCTTCGGTAATATCCCGGCCCCCAAGGTTGATTCCAAAAAGACTGTCTATCCCGTGTTCCCCGACCCCAACGGCCTGGCCGGCGCGCTCGCCGCCACCATCGTGCGGCAAAGCGAAGAGCTGGAATCCTTGGAAGGCTCTCTGATCACGAATAAGGCCGAATTGAAGTTCATGGTCGCGCCGGCCTACTTCCAACTCAATCACGGCAAGCACGAGGTGCCCTCGAGTGTGGCCGTCAACTCGCCCGATGGCGAGGTGCTCGTCAATTTCCAAAACCGCTACAAAGTTCTGCCCGACGAGTCGCCCATCCAGCAGCTTCTCGGTGCCGAGCGCACCGAAAAGTACTTCCGCCAGGCTTTCGAGTTGAAGGTGAATGGCGACCTGATTCCGGTGGAACGCGCGCAGGAGTTGCTCGATGAATTGGTGGCCCTGTTCACACGATACGACTGCGCCGCCGCCTTGGAAGCCAAGTCCTGCATCAAACCCATCAAGGAATTCCACGCCGCGCGCCACCTGATCCTCTCGAACGAGGAAAACATCGCGCTAGAACAGGTCTGTCCCATCGTGGCGGGAGTCAAAACCAAAGGCCGGAAGAAATAGCAAACGTCGACCTCGCATTTCCCTCCCCACGCCGTGCGCCGCGCGGCCATCACCCCGCGCGGCGCTGAACAAAACCCTCAACCCACGCTGGCCTCTGAAGATGCTCTTAGCAAGTGCCGGGCAATGTGTGGACGGCGTTCCTTTTCCACAATCAACCAACCAAATCCATGGGTTCCATGAAAAACTACCTGTTATGCCGAGCTCGGCATAACAGGTATAATGCGGAGTAACGAATAATGCCGAGTGCGAAGGGGGATTCCTCCAATTCCGAAAGAATCATCCATTTTCCAGTTTTCAACTCTGCATTATTTGGGTGTCATTGCTTTTTGGGTCTTCTCCGCGACAAGTGGGTGAATTTGCATAGGTCAAGTGATTTTGAGGCTGTATTGACGGGCAGTTTAGCTCTTTTGCGGAGTTCAAAAATATGTTGCAATGAATGAATGCGAAGAACAAGAAGGCAATTGCGCGACGCATATCGGTTTCCCGGATTTGTACCGGAGACTGAGGTGCATGGTTTTTTTGGTAATCCCTGGGTCCGACTGGTGGTGTTGCGGCGGCGCCAAAAAAAACGGCGTGTGGTCAATGTGGAACCGTGTGCCGCAGTTATTACGACCGGCGGCCATGGACGGTTCGAGATTTGTCGTGTGGCCCCCTGCGAATCTATCTGGAACTGGAGCTCCGGCGCGTGGCCTGTCCGAAGTGTGGCAAGATGAAACGCGAACGTCTGGCTTGGCTGGCGGACAATCCGTTTTACACCAAACGGTTCGCGTTTTACGTGGGGCGGAGGTGTCGCGACTCGACCATCAAGGCGGTGGCCGAGGAATTGGGTTTGGATTGGAAGACCGTCAAGGAGTTGGACAAGCAATACATGCGGGAGCAGGTCCGGAGGATGGGACGGCCTGGTCCGTTGGTCATTGGCATCGACGAGGTGTCGATTCGCAAGGGGCATACATACCGGATCGTGGTCAGCGATTTGTTGCGCCGTCGCCCCATCTGGTTCGGGGGCCACGACCGTTCGGAAGCCAGCATGGACGAATTTTAGGTTCATCCGCAAAGTTTGTACCTAAGAGTTTAAGAATTGGATTGGTGGAACAATGAGCGTTACTTTGTGGCATGAATCAAAGTCTGCTGCAGAGAGCCTTTGGTGTGAGCCCGCACTACCGGTGTGTCCGCGTGGATTACCACTGGGGCTCGGTACAATTTCACTTGGATCTGAAAGCCAGCGCGCTGGTCTGTCCACAGTGTGGGTCGGCCCATGCTGTCATCCGCAAAGGGCGGCGGAGTCGTATTTTGCAGACCGTACCGATCGGCCTCAAACCAGTTTATCTGGTGACCGAGGTGGCTCGTTGCCAGTGTCGGCGCTGCGAGGTGATCTTCGAGATCGACCCCCCTTTGCCCGGGCGGAGGTGCATTACACGCGCAAGCTCGAAGAGTTTGTCTCGCGGTGGAGTCGGGTGATGACGGTGAGCGACGTGGCCGACCTGGCGGGAATCAGTTGGGGTGCGGCTAAGCGGATTGTCAAACGGCGGCTCCGGCGCGACTATGGGCGAATCGATTTGCACGGGGTCAAGCATCTGTCCATTGATGAGATCTACGTGGGCAAGCGACGGGGCTACTACACGCTGGTTCTAGATCTGGACAGTGGGCGGATTCT
>Ga0364901_10130_pt2 | contig 29017 bp, 34 predicted proteins | sample ExccelJu500002D4_FD_206968 | JGI IMG/M metagenome (GOLD analysis project Ga0364901, IMG submission 206968) | Enriched cells from Trout Bog Lake Hypolimnion, Wisconsin, USA - BchlTB.July09.5000.02.D4 | ecosystem: Environmental > Aquatic > Freshwater > Lake > Hypolimnion/Profundal zone | place: USA...
GTAGTAGATTTTCATCAAGTGCATCGCGATATTGTGATCAAGCCTTTAGATGGTATGGGCGGCATGGGTGTGTTTCGCGTCGGGCCCGATGGCCTCAACTTAGCAAGTATTGTTGAAACCTTGGGGGAGAATGGCTCTAGAACCCTCATGATTCAGCGTTTCTTACCCGAGATTGTTGAGGAGGGTGATAAGCGGGTCCTTTTAATCAGTGGCCAAGTCGTACCTTTTGCATTGGCTCGAATTCCACAGGGCAGTGAGATTCGGGGCAACCTAGCTGCGGGTGGTAAGGGGGTTGCAATGCCATTGACTCCTCAAGAATTAGGGCTTGCACAAAAATTGGCCCCCATACTCAATCAACGTGGTTTATTTTTAGTAGGATTAGATTTAATCGGTGGGTTTTTGACAGAAATTAATGTCACAAGCCCAACTTGTTTTGTTGAGATCACTGAGCAAGCTGGCTTTGATGTAGCTCAGTTTTGGCTAGACGGATTAGAGAAAGCATTGAAATAAAAATGGCTGGAATTATTATCGTTGCGCATACCCCAGTAGCTAGCGCCATGTATGGTTTCGCAGAGCATATTTTTGGCAAATCGCCCGAGCGAGTTCGCGCGATTGATATTCCGCCTTATGAAGATACCAAAGCAAGTTTTGAACGGGTGCTTCAAGCGGCAAATGAAGTAGATGGTGGTAAGGGAGTGCTGGTACTGACGGATGTCATGGGCGCCACGCCTGCCAATGTGGCAACGAAATTAGAAACCAGTGGAGCAGCCTCTGGACTGCATCCTAGAGTGATTGTCTTGGCAGGCTTAAATCTGCCGATGTTGATGCGCTGTATTTCGCATCGAGAAGACGACTTAGAGACCCTAGCCCTTAAAGCGCTGCAAGGTGGTCAGAATGGCATCTTGCGCTTGGGTAATAAAGTGACTACAGAAAAAACGCAGGAGCAAACTTAAATGCCAGTGGCTGATATTCAGATTGTGAACAAGCTTGGACTGCATGCTAGAGCCTCTGCTAAGTTATCTCAATTAGCAGCAGAATTTCCTTGCGAAATTTTGCTTTCTCGTAATGGTCGACAAATTAATGCCAAGAGCATTATGGGTGTCATGATGTTGGCTGCCGGAATTGGCAGTACTGTAACGCTAGAAACGATTGGTGATAGAGCAGATGAGGCAATGCAGGCTTTAACGGAGCTTATTAATAACCGTTTTGGCGAGGCAGAGTAAATATGACATTTGCCCTGCACGGTATTCCGGTATCCAAGGGCATTGCCATTGGTAAAGCCGTATTAATATCGCGTGCAGCATTAGAGGTCAGTCACCATGTGATTGAGCCAGGCAAGGAAGAGGCGGAAGCTCAAAAATTATTAGACGCTTTTGAACAAGTCCGATTAGAGCTTGAGCAATTGCGTAAGGGTTTGCCAAAAGATGCGCCTCAAGAGATGGCCGCTTTCTTAGATGTTCACGGCATGATTTTGGCTGATCCTGCGCTTGCTGAAAAACCTCTGAAGCTCATTCGAACTGAGCGTTTGAATGCAGCCTGGGCATTGACGACCGAGTTAAATGATTTGCTAGAGCAGTTTTCTGAGATTGAAGATGCTTACCTCAAAGAGCGTGCCAATGATATTCGTCAGGTGGCCGAGCGTGTTTTGAAAGCCCTCAGCAACCAGCAATCAGATTCTTTACAAAAACCCGATGCTCTCCCATCAAGTGAGCTCGGAGTAGATGCGATCATTGTTGCGCACGATATCGCTCCACACGATATGTTGCGCTTTAAAGAACATGCTTTCACGGGGTTTGTTACTGACCTCGGAGGTAAGACCTCTCACACTGCCATTGTGGCGCGTAGCATGGAAATACCCGCGGTAGTTGGTGTACGTCATGCAAGTGAAATGATTCGCCATGGCGATTGGCTGATTCTGGATGGTGAGCACGGAGTGGTCGTAGTTGCCCCTGACGAACAATTGTTAGCTGAATATCGCGCCCTTCAAGTCAAGGCGATTGAAGAGACCCGCAAGCTTCAAGATCTGAAGCACTCAAGAACCTGCACAGCCGATGGCGTCGCTATTGAATTATTTGCCAATATTGAACTGCCTGAAGATGCGATACAGGCTGTTGAGTTAGGCGCAGTTGGTGTCGGCTTATTTCGCTCTGAATTCTTATTTATGGATCGCAATCAAGCGCTGCCAGATGAGGACCAGCAATACGAGGAGTATCGACGGGTTATCGACTTGATGCATGGCCTACCAGTCAATATCAGAACGATTGACGTTGGCGCAGATAAAGCCTTGGGTGCGGGCAGTGATTTATCGCAAACTGGGACTTCACCATTGGGCTTGCGGGCGATTCGTTGGTCGCTGACTGAGCCTGAGATTTTCTTGACACAGCTAAGAGCGATTTTGCGTGCATCTGCTCATGGACAGGCGCGGATCATGATCCCTATGCTTGCGCATGCAAAAGAAATTAATGAAACCTTCCGTTTAATCGAAAAAGCCAAACAGCAGTTACATCAGCGAGGCCAATCTTTTAACCCTAATATTCAAGTTGGCGCCATGATTGAAATCCCGGCAGCCGCTTTGACGCTCCCCCTGTTTATTCACCATTTTGATTTTTTATCCATTGGTACAAATGATCTCATTCAATACACTTTGGCGATTGACCGAGCCGATCATGCAGTAGCGCACTTGTATGATCCATTGCACCCAGCGATTTTGAGTTTGCTTTACACCATTATTACTCAGGCAAATGCTGCGAAGACGCCGATAGCGATTTGTGGTGAGATGGCTGGCGATCCTTCATTGACGAAGCTCTTGCTGGCCATGGGCTTAACTGACTTCTCAATGCACTTTAGTCAACTGCTTTTAGTGAAGCGTGAAATTCTCAAAGCAAATGTGAGTGAGCTCAAAGCGCACCTTCCTGAAGTTCTTAAAGCAGTTGAGCCAGAAGCCCAAGCTATTGCACTTGAGCGTTTATTGGCCAAGTAAATTCATTTAGTGGCGTTTGCCACAAACTGGGCACTCAGGATTGCGCTTTAATCGAATTTCATCGATTTGTGTCGTCATTGCATTCCACATCAGCATCCTGCCTACCAAGGCATTACCAAAGCCGATGAGGACCTGTAAAGCCTGAGCAGCTTGAATGCTGCCAATAATGCCAACTAGAGGAGAAAAGACCCCCATGCTTGCACAATTGGTTTCTTCAAATTGCTCCTCTGGAGAGAAGATGCAAGCATAACAAGGAGAGCTTGGATTGCGAACATCAAAAACATTTACTTGGCCGTCAAAGCGAATTGCTGCGCCGGAAACTAATGGCAGTCGATGTTGAACACACGCTTGATTGATGAGTTGTCGCGTTAAGTAGTTATCAGTGCAATCTAAGACAATGGAAGCTTTGGGTAACACTTGATTTAATAATTCAGCGTTTGCTCGCTCTGGAATGGCAATGATCTCAACTGTATGATTGAGTTGTTCTAAAAAATGTTTTCCAGATAGCGCTTTATTTTCCCCAATAGTTTGATGGGTGTGCATTACCTGCCGCTGAAGATTGGTGAGATCGACTTGATCATCATCAATTAAGGTAATCTTGCCAATGCCAGCTGCTGCAAGATAGGGCGCTGCGGCGCTGCCAAGCCCACCGGCACCAATGATTACAGCGTGTGAAGCCAGCAGCTTTTCTTGGCCAGCAACATCAATGGCTTCGAGTAATAGATGTCTTGAATAACGTAAGAGCTGCTCATCATTCATTATGAGTCTCGAGGCTTACTTATAAACTATTCGAGCTTAGATGCAGAGCGCTTGACTGGGCCGCCATTTAAATACGAAACGGCTTGCTCAAGCATAAAGTCATTAGGACTGCCGAGCTCGACAGGCTTTTTGGCTTTTGCTTTTTCAGCTTCTTTCTCTTGATCGGTTTTGTTTGCATTTTTTTCTTCAATGCGCTGCAACTCCTCAAGACGACGCTTTTCGCGATCTGCAATCAATTTTTCTTCAGAAGCTTGTTTATTCCGAAGGTGTTTCTCGCTGTCGACCTCGCGTGTGATCAGTACATCATCTGGATCGCCATCTTTATTTTGGTCTACTGCAATATCAGGCTTAATACCAAATGCCTGAATGGATCTTCCATTAGGAGTGTAGTAGTAAGCAGTGGTGATTTTGAGGGCACTGTCATTAGTCAGCGGGCGAACTGTTTGTACTGAGCCCTTACCAAAAGTGGTCTTACCAATAATCGTTGCCCGTTTGTAGTCTTGCAATGCGCCAGCCACAATCTCAGAGGCTGAAGCAGAGTAGGCGTTTACCAAAACTACCATGGGGAGTTTCTTAAAAATTTCCGGGACACCAGCAAGTGGATCGCCGGGCTCACTCAGGCGATACATTGCAGGAGTCGCATTAAATACCTGTTTTGAGTCTTGCGTTTGCCCTTTGGTTGACACAATTACTGCGTCATTTGGCAAGAAGGCTGCAGCAACGCCAACTGCGCCTTGCAATAGGCCGCCACCATTGTTACGAAGATCCAAAATGATCCCTTTAAGCTTGGGATCTTGCGCTGCCAGGTCAGTAAGCTTCTTAGCTAAATCGGGTACTGTGCGCTCTTGAAAGCTGGTGACGCGAACCCAAGCGATATCGTTATCCAAAATTTTGGCCTTGACCGATTGCACTTTAATTTCTGCGCGGGTAATCGTTACCGGGAAAGTACGTTCTTCACTTTTGCGATAAATGGTTAAAGTAATTTTGGTGCCAGGTGTGCCGCGCATTGTACGAACGGCTTTGTCGAGGGACATGCCGCGAACAGGTTTGTCATCCAGGCGCGTGATGAGATCACCAGCCTGAAGTCCAGCGCGCTCAGCTGGACTACCTTCAATGGGATTCATGACTTTGACTAAACCATCCTCAGAGGTAATTTCAATTCCAAGACCGGCAAACTTCCCTGTAGTTTGCTCTTGCATCTCTTCAAAATCTTTTTTATCCAAAAATGTGGAATGTGGATCTAAGCTACTAACCATACCCTTGACGGCGTCGGTCAGCAACTGTTTATCTTCGATTGGCTCAACGTATTCGCGCTTAATTTGAGCAAAGACATTGGACAGGGTACGTAATTCATCCAGAGGCAATGTCGTATTTTGTTGAGCTGTTGCCGATAATTGAATGGTGGCTGCTACTCCTGCAATTAAGCCAATCGCAATGAGGGCAAAGTTCTTAAAAAATTGGCGCATATTTTTCTTCATTAATCTAGGTAGAAATGGCGGATAGGCTTGAGATTGTCATCCAGCTCATATATTAGGGGGATGCCATTAGGAACGTTTACTTCCATAATGGCCTCGTCAGAAAGTTGATCTAAGTATTTGATGAGCGCCCGAATACTATTGCCGTGTGCAACTAGGACAATGCGCTTGCCTGCTTTAAGGGCTGGAGCGATTGACTCATTCCACAGGGGCAGTACTCGCTTTACATTATCTTCAAGACATTCACCAAGAGGCACGTCAGAGTGCTGCAACTTTTCATAGCGTCGATCTTTTTGAGGGTTGCGCTCATCATGCGCCTCCAGTAGAGGCGGACGAACGTCATATGACCTTCTCCAAATATGAACTTGCTCGTCACCATATTTCGCTGCAGTCTCTGCTTTATTTAAACCAGTCAAGGCGCCATAGTGACGCTCATTTAAGCGCCAACTATGAACTACCGGAATCCACATGAGATCCATGGCATCTTGAACGCCCCATAAGGTTCTGATCGCACGCTTGAGAACAGAGGTGTAGGCAATATCAAATACATAGCCTGCTTTGAGAAGTTTTTCGCCAGCGGTATGCGCTTGTTTTGCCCCATTTGGGGTTAAATCAACGTCGGCCCAGCCGGTGAAGCGATTTTCAAGATTCCAAGCGGATTCGCCGTGACGAATAAGAACAAGTTGTTTCATAGAGCCATTCTATAATCTGGTGATGAACTTTTTCACTCAAATTGACAATTTAGCGCTGATTGCCTTACTGCTGGTTTCAGGCATCGCACTCTTCCTACCCACATTATCTACGCTTATTAGTGGAAAGGGCCTGTCTCCAACCGAGGCGACGATTTGGATCAATCGTCGTAAAGCCTATGTTTTTGACTTACGTGCTGAAGACGCCTTTAAAGCAGGCCATTTGCCAGGAGCTAAATTCGCTGCTGCCACTGCTCTAGAGGCCGAGATCGGCAAGCTCAAGCTTGATCGCAAGCACCCCGTAGTCTTGATTTGTGAGAACGGCAATGATTCCCGTAAGGCGGTAGCAGCGGTTAAAACGCTGGGATTTGCTGAGGTAGCCGCTTTGGACGGTGGAATTGCGGCCTGGAAAGCTGCTGCTTTGCCCTTGGTGAAGTAGAAAAATATGCCACAGGTAATGATGTATAGCACCCAAGTTTGCCCATACTGCGTGATGGCTGAAAAGCTATTACAGAAAAAAGGGGTAAGTAATTTAGAGAAGATCTTGATCGACAAAGATCCAGCCCAGCGTGAAATCATGATGACAAAAACGGGTCGCAGAACAGTTCCGCAAATCTATATTGGTGATACTCATGTCGGCGGATACGATGATCTCGTTGCATTGGATCGCGCTGGACAGTTAGATCTTCTTTTGGCATAAATATTCAATAGAGAGAATTTTCATGAACGATAAAACGACTTCAACTCAAGACAGCTCGAATGACGATAAAGCGCCGGGCTTTCGAATTCAGCGCGTTTATCTCAAAGATCTTTCTTTAGAGCAGCCTAATGCTCCTGAAATTTTATTGATTGCTAAAGAGCCTCAAGTGCAAGTGGAGGCTGATGTTTCAGTGACGCGTCTGTCTGAAGAGCTATTTGAAGTTTGTGTCATCGCTACTGTGACTGCTCGCATCGATAGCAAAGTGCTATTTTTGATTGAAGCCAATCAAGCGGGTATTTTTGAGTTCACTAATATTCCTCCAGAGCAGATTGACCCCATGTTGGGTATTGCTTGCCCAACTATTTTGTATCCTTATCTACGTTCTAATATTGCGGACACCATTAGCCGTGCAGGATTCCAGCCAATTCATTTAAACGAAATGAATTTCCATGGAATGTATGAGCATCGTTTAATGCAGGCTCAACAGGCTGGTGCGGGCTCAGAAGATAGCTCCGCTGAAGAAAGCAAAATCATTCTTCCTAATTAAGTAGATTCCATAGGCCAACAGATCATGAAAGTGACGCTGCTTGGAGCTGGAGCATGGGGAACAGCGATGGCTGTTCAGGCCGCCCGATCTCTTGAGCATGACAAAGTCTGCTTATGGTCGCGCTCGCTAGAGCAAATTGAGCATATTCAGAAGCAGGGTGAGAACAGCACCTACTTACCAGGTTTTACATTGCCCAAGAGTCTTTGTCTTGAAAGCAACTTCTCTGTAGCAATCGATCGACTGGACTCACATGATCTATTAGTGATTGCAACACCGATGTCTGGTTTAGCGCAGACTCTAGCTCAAGTATTACAAACAGCAAAACATTCTTTAAATATTGTGTGGCTGTGTAAAGGCTTGGAACCCAGCTCAGCACTTTTGCCGCATCAAGTCGTCGAGCGAGAAGATCGCTTACATAATAAGGGCATCAAACATACCTATGGTGTTTTGTCTGGCCCAAGTTTTGCTAAAGAGGTGGCCAATGGAATGCCTTGCGCTTTAACGGTGGCAAGCCATTCAGATGAACTTTGTTCAATTGTGCAAACTGCTTTTCATCACGGCAATATGCGAATCTATGCAAGTGATGATTTGATTGGCGTTGAGTTAGGTGGTGCAATTAAAAATGTACTAGCCATCGTAGCGGGTATTAGTGATGGCTTAAATCTGGGCCTAAATGCACGTGCAGCAGTTCTGACCAGGGGCTTGGCAGAAATGATGCGCTTGGTAAAGGCTGCTGGCGGACGCTCTGAAACCTGCATGGGGCTAACGGGTGTTGGCGATTTGATCTTGACGGCAACTGGCGATCTATCCCGAAATCGGCAAGTTGGCTTAGCGCTTGCTGCAGGTCAACCGCTACAAAAAATATTGGATGGACTGGGACATGTAGCCGAAGGTGTTCTGTGTGCTGCCGCAGTGAGTAATCTAGCAGCCCGTTTGGGAGTAGAAATGCCTATTACCAAGGCTATGACTGAGGTCCTGTCTGGTCATGTTGGCGCGCAAGAGGCTTTACAGAAATTAATGGGCCGAGATCCCACAACAGAGGCCTGATTCAGCTGATTTCTTAGCTGCCACCTTGAAGACCATTTTGGCGCCAGGCCTCATAAACAACTATGGCAACCGTGTTAGAGAGATTGAGGCTGCGACTGCTTTCCTGCATGGCTAAACGCATCCGGTTTTGAGTGGGAATGGCATCCCTCACTTCGTCAGTAATGCCCTTAGTCTCAGAGCCAAAGACAAAGTAATCGTCGGGCTGGTATTGACCTGCATGAAATTGTCCAGAACCTTTGGTCGTTAAGGCAAAAACCCGATTCATATTAGGCTGTTCGGTCTTTAAAAAAGCTTGCCAGTTTTGATGTACTTTGACGCTGGCAAACTCGTGATAATCCAATCCTGCTCTGCGAAGCTTGGCATCTTCCATCGGAAAACCCAGGGGTTCGATTAAATGAAGTGAGGCCCCAGTATTTGCACACAAGCGGATAATGTTTCCGGTATTGGGCGGGATTTCTGGTTCGAATAAAACAATATTAAACATGTCGTAATCTTTCGACCTTGTGTCTTGGGGTTCTGAGTAATACCCAATTCGTAATGCGTAAGGCCCCATTGTCCTTCAGAACGTACGCAATTTCATTTAATGTAGCTTTAGTGGTCATCACATCATCAAAAACCACCACATTGCGACCCTTAATGAGTTTCTGATAGAGCGGGTGAATATAAAACATGCCTTTGATAGTTTGTGTTCGTGAGCTATTACTCATTTGCGCTAGATTCTGTGGTGAATGATGTCTTCGTAGGGCGAGAGCTTGCTTTCGGATAGTGGGTGGGGTGTGTAAACGACGCAGGATTTCCCAGCTTTGATTAAATCCCCTCTCGCACAATTTTGTCTGACTGAGTGGCACAGGAAGTGCAATATCAATTTCAAGATCACTTAATCTTGAGGACAAAATGACATTCCAAGCTCTGGCTAAACCATGCGCAACGCTAGTGCGTTTTGCATACTTCAAATCATGCAGTGCTTTTTGTAGAGAGCTGTCGTAAGAAGCAAGACAGTAGCTTGCATCAAAGTGAGGGGGCTCTATTTGACAGTCATCGCAATCCCCCGCCTGCAGTTCATTTGCAGTTAAGCAAATGCCGCACTGTGTGCAGCACTCATAATTCCAAAGTGCCTCATTCGATAGTTTTTTCAAGCATGCGAGGCAAACCAGATCATCTTGAAAGGCCTCGCAAATAATGCAGGCGCTGGGCAATAGTTTTGCTAATGAAAACATGGGCCGCTGAGTATACTGAGCACATGACCCAACCCTTAAGATGGCTTCAATCCGAAATTGCTAATCGGATGATACAAAAGCTAGAGATCGTTAAGTTAGATGTAAACGAGCTGCTGGTAATTCCAGATTTTCTGGGGAAGCATGCCGCACTTTTGAGTAAGCGATTTCCGGGCACGAGAATGAGTAGCGCGGCTGAGTCGTCTATGAGTGCATGGGAATTGCGACGTTTCCAACTATCACGTCAATGGCGTGCATTAGTTCATGGCGGTAGCGTATTTTCTTTAGATAGTTATCGTCAGACTGGACGGATTGACCTGCCAAACGATTCAGTAGATTTGGTTTTTAGCGACTTGTTGCTGCAAGACCTTTCAGACCCCAAGCATTTTTTACAAGAATGTTGGCGCGTACTTCGAGAGGGGGGACTTCTCAGTTTTGCTTATTTAGGCCCGGACACCGGCAAAGAGTTGGTTGGCGTTCCAGAGTTGGAGGGCTGTTTGAAAAAGTTGGCGAGCCCCTGGGATATGCACGATATGGGTGATGCCGTTTTGTCGGAGGGTTTTTCGGAGCCAGTGATGGATATGGAATACCTTTATCTGGAGTACGAATCGGACGCCCTATTGATCGCGGACTCCATTGCCCTACAACTCCTGCATGAAGAAGCCTCAATACAGGGGGCCACCCAACGCTTACCATCAAAAATGACCCTTGAAGTGGTCTATGGGCATGCTTGGGCAATTGGAAAACACCTCACCAGAGCCAAAGATCAGCTCGCCTATATCGATCCGAGACAAATTCAGCGCAAGACAAGACCTGATTCTAATTAAATGTAAGTGCTTACTATCATTAAGAGCCATTAAGTGTGCTTTTGTACTCTGAGCGGCTCAATTGTTGAAGCGAGCAATTAACCCTATAATTGCGGCAGGATGTATTGGCTAGATACCGCTTTTTGAGCATCCTAAGCAAGATTTTTCATTTGCTCGGGACATTAAACAGAGAATAAGATGAATTTATTTGGAAAAGTCATTAAGGCTTCGCTAACACTTTTAGCAAGTTTCGGCATAACGCTAGCAAACGCTACAGAAAATATGCCTGGCGGCCCAGCCGTAAATCAAATCAATTTTGCTGCACCAGCAACAAAAATCATGGAACAAATTCATGGTTTGCACATCATGATGTTGATCATTTGTGCAGTGATCTTTGTCGGTGTGTTCGGAGTGATGTTCTATGCCATCCTCAAGCACCGTAAATCACTGGGACACAAATCAGCCTCCTTCCACGAGAGCACTACTGTTGAAATCATCTGGACTGTAGTCCCACTGTTAATTGTGATCGGCATGGCTTTGCCTGCGACCAAAACAGTAGTGGCAATGAAAGACACCACCAATTCCGATATCACCATTAAGGTAACTGGATATCAATGGAAGTGGGGCTATGACTATATTAAAGGCGAGGGTGAGGGCATTAACTTCTTGTCCACGCTTTCGACTTCTCGCGAAGCGATTAATAACCTCGCTCCAAAATCCAACACTTATCTCATGGAAGTTGACAATGAGATGGTAGTCCCAGTTGGTAAAAAGATTCGTTTGATTACAACCGCCAACGACGTTATTCACTCATGGACCATTCCTGCATTTGGTGTTAAGCAAGATGCGATTCCTGGCTTCGTGCGCGATACCTGGTTCCGTGCTGATCGAATTGGCACTTTCCGTGGTCAGTGTTCTGAGTTGTGTGGTGCTGAGCACGCCTTCATGCCGATCGTGGTGAAGGTAGTTTCTGCCGAGGATTACACCGCATGGGTTGCTGAGAAACAAAAAGCAATGTCTGCCGGCGGTGAAGACCCTGCAAAGGTCTACACGCTTGAAGAACAAAAAGCCCGCGGCGAAAAAGTCTATGCGGCCAATTGCGCAGCATGTCATCAGCCTAACGGCAAAGGTGCAGGCGCTTTCCCGGCTCTCGATGGAGACAAGGTAGTCAATGGACCCAAAGCAGCTCAGTTCTACATTTTGCTCAACGGTAAGAATGCGATGCCTAAATGGGGCGGTGTTCTATCAGATGCAGATATTGCTGCTGTGATCACCTACACCAGAAATGCATGGGGTAACCATACTGGTGAGGTTATCCAGACTCAAGAAATTATTACGGCACACAGTGGCAAGTAATTTATCTACTAATACAGAAAAGACGAAACCGGAGTAAACATGAACACAGTTACTAGCTCTCTAGATCACGCACATGATCATGCGCATGATGACCACATGCCACATGGTTGGCGTCGTTGGTTGTTCGCTACTAACCATAAAGATATCGGTACGATGTACCTGATTTTCTCTTTCATCAGTTTGTTAGCTGGTGGAACTATGGCTTTGGGTATTCGTTTGGAATTATTCCAGCCAGGTCTGCAATTCTTCCGCCCTGAGTTCTTCAATCAGTTAACTACGATGCACGGATTGGTCATGGTGTTCGGTGCCATCATGCCGGCTTTCGTAGGCTTTGCGAACTGGATGGTGCCTTTGCAAATTGGCGCATCTGATATGGCATTTGCGCGGATGAATAACTTTAGTTTCTGGATTCTGCCAGTTGCGGCTACTTTGTTGCTGAGCTCCTTTTTGGCACCTGGTGGTGCTCCTGCGGGTGGCTGGACTATCTATGCGCCATTGACCTCACAAATGGGTCCCGGCATGGATATGGCCATTTTTGCCCTTCACTTGCTGGGCGCTTCTTCCATTATGGGTTCGATCAACATCATCGTTACCATTTTGAATATGCGCGCTCCTGGCATGACTTTGATGAAGATGCCCATGTTCTGCTGGACATGGTTGATTACTGCCTATTTGTTGATTGCTGTGATGCCAGTGCTGGCCGGTGCAATTACGATGGTATTGACCGATCGTCATTTCGGCACTTCATTCTTCTCCGCAGTGGGTGGTGGTGACCCTGTTATGTTCCAGCATATTTTCTGGTTCTTTGGTCACCCAGAGGTTTACATCATGATTCTTCCTGCGTTTGGAATCATTAGTGAAATCGTACCCGCTTTCTCCAGAAAAACTTTGTTTGGTTACAGCTCGATGGTTTATGCGACCTCATCGATTGCGATTTTGTCCTTCATCGTTTGGGCGCACCACATGTTTGCCACAGGTATGCCAGTTACAGGTCAACTTTTCTTTATGTATGCCACGATGTTGATCGCTGTTCCCACCGGTGTGAAAATTTTCAACTGGGTTGCAACGATGTGGAAAGGTTCTATGACCTTTGAAACTCCTATGTTGTGGGCAGTCGGTTTTATCTTCGTATTCACCATGGGTGGCTTTACCGGTTTGATTCTCGCTATGGCGCCTATTGATATTGGCTTGCAAGATACCTATTACGTAGTGGCTCACTTCCACTATGTATTGGTTGCAGGTTCCTTATTTGCAATGTTTGCTGGCTTCTACTACTGGTGTCCTAAGTGGACCGGCATGATGGCCAACGAAACTCGCGGCAAGATTCATTTCTGGTCTTCCATGATCTTCTTTAATATCACCTTCTTCCCAATGCATTTCTTGGGTTTAGCAGGCATGCCACGTCGCTATGCTGATTACCCAACTCAGTTTGCCGATTTCAACTTAATTGCCTCAATTGGCGCGCTTGGATTTGGTTTGTCTCAGGTTTACTTCCTGCTCTTTGTAGCATTGCCAGCTTATCGTGGCGAAGGCCAAAAGGCACCAATGAGACCATGGGAAGGAGCTAAAGGTTTGGAGTGGACAGTGCCTTCGCCTGCACCTCATCATACTTTTGAGACACCGCCAAACGCTGAACAGATTCATGAAGCCGGAACTTACACGTCCTAAGGAGCAAACCTCAGTCGCCAATAATCGGCGTTTGGGGTTTGTGCTTTTAAGTATTGCCATTGTTTTCTTTATTGGTATTTTGCTGAAGCACAGTCTCTTGAGTTAAGTTGTTATCGATCAATGTCCCTATCCCAAAATCTTAACCGTCAAATCTTGCTGAAGCTTTTAATCGCTTCCGTATTGATGTTTGGATTTGGGTATGCCTTAGTGCCTCTATACAAGGCTTTATGTCAGGTGACAGGGATCAATGTGGTAACCAGCAAAAATGATTACGGCGTCCGCGCTTATAGCCCGAATAAAGTAGGGAATACTCAAGTGGACTACTCCCGTAAGGTTACCGTGGAGTTTGATTCCAATAGTCGTGGGCCATTTAACTTTCATCCAGCGAAAAACTTCTTGGAAGTCCATCCTGGCGAAATGACTGAAATTGTGTATGAGGTCTCTAATAAATTAGGCCGATCAGTTCAGGCGCAAGCGATTCCCAGTTATGCGCCAAAGATCGCAACCGAGTTCTTTACGAAGTTAGAGTGTTTCTGTTTTCAGCAACAGACTTTGGCAGCTTACGAGACACGAAAAATGCCCGTTGTCTTTGTAATTGATGCTGGTTTGCCAGATGATGTGAAGACGATTACTTTGTCCTATACCTTCTTTGAGGTTGGAGTGCCTCCTGCAGCGCCTGGAGCGACAACACCAAAATCAAAGGCGCTAATATGAAAAAGAGCGGTTTTTTAAAGTCTATGAAAGCGGTCTTATGGGCTTTTTTAGGGGTTCGTAAAAAAGCGGGCCTTCAAGACGATGTTGCTTCACTCAGTTTTGTTCACATTATCATTGCAGGTGTATTTGGTGCTTTAGTATTTATGGCCATCCTCCTGTTAATTGTGCGTGCAGTGCTTTCCCATTAATAATTTTTTGATTGAATAGAGAGAATCAGATGTCATCCAATTCAACCCCTTATTATTTCGTTCCAGGTCTGTCTAGACATCCAGTCATGACAGCGATCGGCTTGATCGCTTTTGGTTATGGCATGGTCGGTTGGGTCAACCACACATCTTGGGGTGGACCTCTGGCAATTGCTGGTGTAGTCTGGGTGCTTTACGTTCTCTATCACTGGTTCGGCGATACCATTGCAGAGTCCAATTCAGGTAAGAATGGTGTTAACGTCGACGTCTCTTATCGTTGGTCAATGGCATGGTTCATCTTCTCTGAAATCATGTTCTTCGCAGCTTTCTTCTCCGCACTTTTCTATGCCAGAAATATTGCGATGCCTTGGATGGGTGATGTAGAGAGTAAATTGATTTGGCCAAATTTCTCCGCAGTCTGGCCCAATGATGGCCCTGCTGGTTTGGTTGCCCCTTTTGAGACTATGGGTCCTTGGCCAATTCCTACGATTAACACTCTGTTATTGTTGAGCTCTGGCGTCACGATTACATTTGCTCACCATGCCTTGGTGAAGAATCATATGAAGCAAGCCATCGTTGGCTTGGCTGCTACTGTCGCACTCGGCTTTGTTTTCTTATGCTTTCAGGCATTCGAGTACTACCATGCCTATCATGAGCTCAATCTCAAATTGACCTCGGGTATTTATGGCTCAACTTTCTTCATGCTGACCGGCTTTCATGGCTTCCACGTATTCTTGGGTGGCACGATGTTGGCAATCGTATTACGCCGTTTGATACGGGGTGACTTTACCCCTGAGCACCATTTTGCATTCGAAGGTGCTGCCTGGTACTGGCACTTTGTTGACGTTGTTTGGCTCGGTTTATATATCTGCGTTTACTGGATGTAACTTCAAGAAGAATCGGGGCTAAAAGCCCCGATTTGTTTTGCTGAAGTATTGTTGCTTAGTTTGTGCCGACGCGAATTCCAGTAGGCTGTATGAGGCCAAAGTAGTACGCTAGCAAAATTCCTAAAAATAGTACTAGCGATAGGCCGATACGAAACATTAAGGAATACACCATTTTTGGGCTAGAGCCTTTGCCCTTCATCATGTAATACAAGGCTGATCCCAAGCTTCCAACGATCATTAGCAGTACGATGGGAATAATCCACTTCATTTCTACATCCTCAATTGAATATTTTTTCTAGCCTCGTTAACAAGCGCATAGTTGCTACTTTAGCAGCCCTAATAACGATCATCATTTGTAGCAGCGCTGGCTTTTGGCAGTTACGCAGAGCTCATGAAAAGATTATGCTCGCTGCCAATTTAGTCTCAAAGCTACAAATGCCTATTGTGAATGCAAATGCGCAGAACTGGACTTTGGAAGAGGTTAATCAGCGCCGAATGAGGGCCCAGGGGACTTTTCTTGCTGATGAGGTGGTTTGGTTGGATAACCGGCCGCGACCCGTCAATCCGGAGGGTGAAGCCGCTCCAGCAGGCTTTTATGTGATGATGCCTCTCAAATTAGAGGGTGGCCAGATTCTTTGGGTTAATCGAGGCTGGGCTCCCCGCAATGGCTTAGACCGGACCGCGCTGCCACCGATTAAAACGCCGGGAGGTGTTGTATCAGTTGAGGGGGTTGTTTTTGCTAATCCTGGCAAGGTTTATGAGTTTGCCAGCAGTAATCAAGGGCCGCTGAGCAAACCCCGGATTCAGCAAAATTTGATTCTTGAGCAAGAGGCTCAGAGCCACGGCTGGACTCAAAGCCCATACATATTGCGTGAGGCGCAAGCTGGTCAGGCTGATGGCTTGGTTCGAGAATGGGCCCCACTGACAACAGGGGTAGATCGCCATTATGCTTATGCCTTTCAGTGGTTTGCTTTGGCTGTTTGTGCATTTTTGTTTTGGCTGATTACAGGCCTACGGCAATATCGAAAGTTATCAGGGAGTATCGGTGAGTAAAGAAGAATTATTGATTCCTTCTGCACAGTCAGAGGGGGCTGCAATTGACGCACGGACCCGTCGCGGGCGTTTACAAATGTTGTTCTTGTTGCTTGCCTGTGCCGCACCAGTGATCGCATCGTATTTGGCGTATTACGTCATTAAGCCTGAAGGTGGAAAAACAAACTTTGGTACTTTAGTGCAGCCAGTTCAAGACACTAATCCCGCTTGGTTTGATGTACCGTTGAGCGGAAAGTGGACCCTATTAATCGCACGTCCTGCCGCCGAGTGCACAGCACACAATCCATCCTGTGTTGAGGGCTTGTATCTCATGCGACAGTTGCGAGTTGGTGTGGGTCGAGAAGGGGGGCGAGTGCAATTGCTGTGGGTGAATACGGATGGCAAGGCAGTTGATCCTGAGATTGCAAAGGCCTACGATCACGATGTAGCGGGTTTTAGTGTGGTGAACTTACCTGCTGATCCTAAGTTGCGTGCTCAGTTTAATGATTGGCTGAATGCTCAGGGCGCAGGTCAAGCGATTCAGTTGATTGATCCTAGCGCGCAAAAGATGATGTACTTTCCGGTTAGTAGCTCACCCAAAGAATTTGGCAGTATGAAAAAAGATCTAGAGAAGTTGCTGCGACTCAATCACAAGGGTGAAAGTCTGTAATGCCCAATTTAGCTTTGTTCGCTGAGCTTGCAGGTATTGCCATTATTTTTGCTGGCATTCCTTTGGCTTATCTTTGGACAAGGTCTGGCTATTCCTTTTTTCAGAAGCTCAATTGGCTCTTAGTTTTTATGACTTTTGATTTAATTGTGTTTGGCGCCTTCACTCGCTTGAGTGATTCCGGTTTGGGTTGTCCTGACTGGCCAGGGTGTTATGGCAACTCCAATCCCTGGCATGCAATCGGAGATATTCAATTGGCTGAGAATGCCATGCCATCAGGTCCGGTTACTTTACTCAAAGCCTGGATTGAGATGATTCACCGTTATCTAGCAATGACCGTTGGCGCTTTAATCATTGTGCAAGTGATCATGGCATGGACAAAGATGAAATCCCTTAGAAAAGCGCCATTCATTGCAAGCTTAGGATTATTAGCGCTAGTTTGCCTCCAGGGAGCTTTTGGTGCTTGGACCGTGACCTTAAAACTCCAGCCGATTATTGTGAGCACGCATTTGATATTGGCCTTGTGCCTACTTGCCTGCCTCACGCTGTATGCACAACAGACTTGGTCAATCCCAGATTCAGTTGTCGTGTCTCTGAGACAAAAGCCACTCTCTGCATGGCTTATCAGTCTTGCCCTACTGGTTTTAGCAATGCAAATCTTTTTAGGTGCATGGGTGAGCACCAATTACGCAGTATTAGCTTGTCCCGACTTTCCAAGTTGTAACGGATCATGGTGGCCAGATACGAATTGGCATGAAGGATTCACGCTCTGGAGAGAGTTGGGCAAGAACGCATCAGGAGACTACATTACTCCTAATGCACTACAAACGATTCATTGGGCGCATCGGCTCTTTGCTATTGCAGCGTTTTTTACCCTAGTTACTCTGGGACTCAGTGCACGTAGTGTTAGTCAAACAACCCAACCTGGTTTGCATCGACTGGGAGGCTTACTGATCGGTCTTTTAGTATTGCAGCTGTTAACAGGGATATCGAATGTGGTCTTTCAATGGCCTTTATTTGCTGCGTTACTCCATACTGCTGGCGCGGCCGCACTCGTTTACTGCCTCGTCAGAATGAGCGACTGGGCCTCATGGAAATCAGCGATTCAGATTAAGATGCCAAAGCTATTATGAATACTCCACAGTCTAATACCGCTGAGCACTTTCCTCGTTGGCGCCAATTTTGGGTGCTAACAAAACCGCGTGTGACCCAGTTGGCCGTTTTTTGTGCTGTGATCGGAATGTTTTTGGCTACACCTGGTATGGTGCCAACTTCAATTTTGATTGGCGGCGTAGTCGGTATCTGGTTACTGGCGGGTGCTGCATTTGCGATGAATTGCTTGATTGAGCAAGCTGTTGATGCCAAGATGAAGCGGACTGCTTGGCGCCCATCGGCTACCGGAGAAATTGCTCCTTTTCATATTGCCATTTTCTCTATTGTGCTGGGCTCAATCGGGATGTTTGTTTTGTGGAACTTCACGAACCCATTAACTATGTGGCTTACTGTGGCTACCTTTGTGGGCTATGCAGTGATCTATACCTGGTTACTCAAGCCTGCTACGCCACAGAATATTGTCATCGGTGGGCTTTCAGGCGCAATGCCGCCCGCTCTAGGATGGGCTGCAGTGACTAATTCTGTTCCAGCTGAGGCATGGTTGTTGGTATTAATTATCTTTGTTTGGACGCCTCCACACTTCTGGGCCTTGGCGCTATATCGTCGTGATGATTATGTGCAATCAGGATTGCCGATGCTTCCAGTGACGCATGGTGAGCGCTTTACTTTGCTCAATATTCTGTTGTACACCTTGATCTTAATTGCAGCAACTCTGTTGCCTTATATCTATGGGATGAGTGGGTTGGTGTATTTGATATCAGCGCTCATTCTAGGATTTGTTTTCTTGGCTTATGTGATTGCCTTGTTTATTTCTTACAGTGACGTATTGGCGAAGAAGACGTTTCGTTTTTCGATTACATACTTATCGCTCTTATTTGCTGCCTTATTAATTGATCATTACTGTAATTAAGATGACACGCATGCCTATCCGTACACTTGCCTTGTCCTTAATGACTTTAGTTCTTTTGGCATGCAGTCCTAAGCCTGAGTTTAAGAATATTGATATTACGGGTGCCAGTGGCTTTGGTAGTGATTTTAGTTTGCTTGATGTAGATGGTAAAACCAGAACCCTTGCTGATTTCAAGGGCAAAGTCGTGGTGATGTTCTTTGGCTATACCCAATGCCCTGATGTTTGCCCAACGACCTTAACTGAAATGCAGCAAGCCATGACTTTGCTAGGGCCTCAAGCTGATCAGGTGCAAGTGTTGTTTGTCACGGTTGATCCAGCGCGAGATACGGCTGTAATCTTAAAACAGTATGTCCCCTCGTTTGACCCACGCTTTATGGGTTTGCGTCCTGCTGACGAAGCAGCTCTAGAGAAAGTGACTAAGGACTTTAAGATCTACTACAAAAAAGTACCGGGCCTATCTCCAGGGTCTTACACCATCGATCACACTGCTGGCAGTTACGTCTTTGATCCAGCAGGACACTTACGTCTCTACATTAAACATGCGCAAGGTCCTGAGACCTTAGCGCATGACTTAAAAGAGCTGCTGAAGTAAGGCGGCTGGTTTAAGCAGCTTGTGCTTGAAGTAGGGTGCGCATCTTTTTGAGAGCGGATGTTTCAATCTGTCTCACGCGCTCAGCAGAAATTCCATACTCTGCAGCAAGGTCATGCAGCGTTTTAGTACCATGACCGTCGGCATCCATTGCCAACCAACGAGATTGAACGATATTACGACTACGTTCGTCCAAAGACATTAAAGCCTGGTCTAATTGCGGGCCATGCAAATGGTCAGCATCTGCTGCAGCTAGCATTGCTGTGGGTTCTTGACTTGAGTCCGCCAACCACTGAATGGGTGCGTAAGCAGTGTCATCGTCACTATCGTCACCCTCAAGCGTGATGTCGCCACCAGCAAGTCGCATTTCCATTTCTTTCACATCTTCACCGCGAACGTCTAGAGCTTTTGCGAGAGCATCGACTTCGCTTGGTTTGAGAGTGGCCAGAGAGGGTTTATTACTGCGCAAGTTGAAGAACAATTTCCGTTGCGCTTTAGTAGTGGCCACTTTGACTAAGCGCCAATTCTTGAGAATGTACTCATGAATCTCCGCTTTAATCCAATGGATTGCATAGGACACTAACCGTGCACCTTGGCTGGGGTCATAGCGCTTGACCGCTTTCATGAGACCCACATTACCTTCTTGAATCAGATCGGCATGAGGAATGCCATAGCCCAAATATTGGCGAGCAACTGATACCACTAAGCGTAAGTGTGAGAGCACTAAGGTTCTCGCTGCGTCCACATTTTCAGTACGACGAAACTCTTGTGCAAGATGCAATTCTTCCGCAGCGCTTAACATCGGCACACGATTAACGTAGGCGATATAAGCATCTAAGGTGCCAACACCGAGGGATGGCATTGTCGGAAAGGCCATAGCGCCCCCAGCTTGTGTTGCCGGTAATGCGGCAGACACAGCGCGAGCAACTGGCTTATAAGCTTTTTTTTCAATCATTTTGATTTAATCATTTAACTAACTGAATAGGACTATTTTAGCACTCTTGTCAAGCGAGTGCTAATGTATTTTTAGCAGTGTAAGGTACTGATTTAATTGAATAATTCAGCTGAATATTCAGCAGCATTGAAGGGGATGAGGTCTTCAATTCCTTCGCCTTTACCGAGCGCCAAAACCGCGGGTTTGGAGCCGTTTTGAAAGGTGTGGGCGAGAGCGCAAATAACCCCGCCTTTAGCGGTCCCATCCAATTTGGTGACGATCAGGCCAGTCAATCCCAGAGCTTCATGGAAGGCCTTTACTTGGTTTAATCCATTTTGGCCTGTATTGCCATCCAAAATCAAGAGTGTATGGTGAGGGGCCCCAGGAAGGGCTTTAGCAATGACACGTTTGACCTTCTTGAGCTCTTCCATCAAATGATCTTGCGTAGCTAGCCTGCCTGCGGTATCAATAATCAAGATGTCCGATTTTCGAGAAATCGCAGCATGAATCGCATCATGCGCTACCGCTGCTGCATCGCCACTTTCTTGCGCAATCACATCTACTTGATTCCGCTGCCCCCACTCTAAGAGTTGGTTACGTGCAGCGGCCCGGAAAGTGTCTCCTGCAGCCAGAAGAATCGACTTTCCCTGTGACTGAAAGCGTTTACATAGCTTACCAATCGAAGTGGTCTTGCCTGCGCCATTGACGCCAACAATAAGCCAGATTTCAGGATGGTGATTGCTTTGATGTTTAAAGACGGGGTTATGGTGGGCCTCTAAGGGCAGCAAGAGCTGCGTGAGTTCTTGAATCAATAACGCCTGTAAGGTTTCTGAGTCTTGCACTTTTTCTGCTTTGGCAGCTTGACGCAAGCGAGCCATTAATTGCATGCAGGTCGGCATGCCTACGTCGCTCTGAATCAGGGATTCTTCGAGGGTATCAAACCAGGCCTCATCAATCCGGTTTGATTTGAAAAGCGATCCTAGGGTTTTACGTAAGCCAAGCATTATCGATACAATCCAAAACTTGCATCTTATCAATTTAATCTGAGATCAAGGCAAACCCAGATGCGGCAATCTTTTCAGCTTCTTTTCTTTGGATTTATGCTCACCAGTCAACTGGCTCTGGGCGCTTCTACGCAGTCTATAAAAGACACCCACGAGTATTTACTAAGTAATGGCCTAAAGTTGATTATTAAAGAGGATCATCGGGCGCCTACTGTAGCCCATATGGTTTGGTATCGGGCGGGATCTATCGATGAATTTAATGGCAGGACAGGAGTGGCTCACGTCCTAGAGCACATGATGTTTAAGGGTACCGAGAAGGTCAAGGCTGGAGAATTCTCTCGTCTTGTTGCTGCAGAGGGTGGTCGCGAAAATGCTTTTACTTCTCGTGACTACACCGCATTTTTCCAACAGGTTGAAAAATCCAAATTGAGTAAGGTAATGCAACTTGAGGCCGACCGCATGGTCAATCTCAATTTTGATGACGCTGATTTTGCAAAAGAGATTCAGGTGGTGATGGAGGAGCGTCGTTTACGGACGGAAGATAATCCAGATAGCTTATTAAATGAGTCATTAATGGCGACTGCATTGATGAGTTCGCCTTATCGTCACCCCATCATAGGCTGGATGAATGATTTAGTGAATATGCAAGCAAGTGATGCACGCCAGTGGTATCAACAATGGTATGCGCCTAATAATGCGACCGTCATCATTACTGGTGATGTCGATCCTGATCAAACCTATCAGCTTGTTGAAAAATATTATGGGGGTATTCGGGCGCATGCATTGCCAGTTCGAAAGCCACAGCTCGAGCCTGAACAAAAAGGCGTTAAGCAGGTTCATGTAAAGGCTCCGGCCGACAGTGCGCAATTGGTAATGGCATGGAAGGTGCCACGCCTTCAGCCTGACAACATCAATAATGATGAACCCTATGCCTTAGAGTTATTGGCTGCAGTGCTGGATGGTTATGACAATGCTCGATTGAATCGCACTTTAGTAAAGCAAGCACGTTTGGCAGACAACGTGGATGCTCAATACGACATGATTTCTCGTGGACCTGCTTTGTTTATAGTGGGCGTTGATTTAGCCAAAGGAAAAACCATTGCTCAAGCAGAGGCGGGTATTCGTCAGGCGCTAGCTGAGGTTGCCAATAACGGGGTGCTAGATTCAGAGTTAAAGAGAATACAAACGCGCTTGCTAGCGAATCAAGTCTATAAAAGAGATTCTATCTTTGGCCAAGCCATGGAGATCGGCGGCTTTGAGATGGCAGGATTTTCTTGGCAAGACTTAGATACTGTGCAAGAGCGCATGCAAACCATTACTCCGGCTCAAGTGCAAGCTGTTGCTAAAAAGTATCTTATAGACTCCACACTGACTATCGCTATTCTCGATCCTCAGACACGTCAATCAGCAAAAGCGGGGGTACAGCAATGAAGTCTTATTTTGACTCCCTGGTCTTAGGTGCTGTGATTGCCATTGGCTGGGTCACGAGTGCGCAGGCAGCGTTGCCAATTCAGCAGTTAGATTCTTATAAGGGTGCCAAAGCCTATTTAGTACAAACGCAATCCTTACCGATGCTTGATATTGAAATTAGTATCGATGCGGGAAGCCGTTACGATCCTACTGCAAAGGCTGGCTTGGCTAGCCTTACTGGTGAGTTACTAAATAAGGGTATTAGTTCATCCAAAAGCAATCTGACTGAGGCGCAGATCGCTGATCAAATTGCAGATCTTGGCGCAGATATCAATGTGGGGGTGACAGGTGAGCGGGCCTTGATTCGCATTCGCTGTTTAAGTAGGCCCGATATTCGGGATCGCGCAGTGCAACTAGCTAGACTGATGCTGAGTTCGCCAAGCTATGATCCCGTGGTTCTCAATCGTGAGAAGCAGCGTATCAGTGCGGGTTTGCTCGAAGCGGAGACAAAGCCTGACTTTGTTTTGGATCGACGCTTTAGAAAAGCGGTATATGGTGATTACCCCCTGGGAAATTTTTTAACTGTCCAAAGTATTTCAGGATTAAGTGCGTCTGACTTAAAGCAATTTCATCAACAGTTTTATCGAAGTGATCGTGTCATTGTCAGTATGGTAGGTGATGTGAGTCAGCTTGAAGCTCAAGAAATTATGCAAACCCTTGTCAGAGATTTGCCGCAGACAGGACCTACGATACCGCCACTCCCACAATTAGCCCGTTCCCCTGTAGAGAACTTATCGGAGCGCGAGATCAGTATTCCATTTGATTCTCAACAAGCTCATATTGCAATGGGTATGACTGCCGTTGCCCGAAATAATCCAGACTATTTTCCCTTGATGGTGGGGAACTATGCTTTGGGTGGAGGCGGCTTTGTTTCCCGCCTCATGAACGAGGTTCGTGAACAACGGGGTCTTGCCTACAGTGTCTTTAGTTATTTTGCGCCTGGTCAAGAGACTGGTATTTTTCAAGCAGGCCTGCAAACCAAGAATGATCAAGCCAGTATGGCTCTTGATGTGATGACAGAAACCATTTCTCAATTTATTGCAAAAGGCCCCAATCAATCAGAGCTCGATGCAGCAAAGGCAAACTTGATTAATGGATTTCCGTTGCGAATTGATAATAATCGCAAATTACTCGATAACGTCTCATCGATCGTTTGGAATGGCTTACCCCTCAATACTCTAGATACTTGGACAGAGCAGGTAAATGCAGTCACCAGAGAGCAGATTGAAGCTGCTTTCCAGAAATATCTTGCGATGGACCGGATGAAAATTGTTGTCTTAGGAGCGAAGCAATAAATATGCCTAAGCAGCACGCTGAACTCCCCAAAAAAGTTCGTATTATCGGCGGAGTTTGGCGCAGTCGTTTACTCGATGTGATTGATTTGCCTGATCTCAGACCAACAACAGATCGGATTCGAGAAACACTCTTTAACTGGCTGGGCCAAGATCTATCCGGATTGCGTTGCCTCGATGTATTTGCGGGAACTGGTGTCTTGGGGTTTGAGGCGGCCTCTCGGAGCGCGGAAAATGTTCAACTTGTAGAGAAAAATAAAAAAGCGTATTTAGCTTTAACCCATAACTTTGCATCGCTCCAATCCTTCCCTGCGGTGGGGACAGTTCAGATTGCTCAACAAGACGGCTTAGAGTTTTTAAAAAGCCAATCTGCACAGTCCTACGATCTCATCTTCATCGATCCCCCTTTTCAGGATCAGGCTTTATTGAATCAGGCCCTGATCGAGTCTTCTCGAGTCTGCGACCCATCCTCTGGGGGCTGCATTTATGTCGAATTTCCCTCAAGCCGATCTCTTGATGAAATCAAGAGCCTACTGCCAGCTTGGGATTGTGGAAAATACTTAGAGGCTGGGCAGGTAAAAGCCTGTCTATTTGTGGGCAGAAGCGACTAAACTCCCTATAGATTCATTAAGCCTTAGGAGAGTAAATGACTGTCGCTGTATATCCAGGAACCTTTGACCCTTTCACTCGTGGTCATGAAGATTTGGTGAGACGTGCCTCAAGCATTTTTTCAGAGGTGATTGTGGGCGTTGCAGATAGTCGTAGCAAGCACCCCTTTTTTACTTTAGATGAGCGCATTGAGATCGCTAAAGAGGTGCTAGGTCATTACACCAACGTCAAAATCGTCGGCTTTACGGGTTTGTTAAAAGATTTCGCGCGCGAACATCATGCTCGCGTTATTGTGCGCGGTCTGCGTGCAGTCTCTGACTTTGAATATGAATTTCAGATGGCCGGTATGAATCGATATTTACTGCCCGATGTGGAAACTCTGTTTTTAACTCCCTCAGATCAATACCAATTTATTTCAGGTACCTTTGTTAGAGAGATTGCCTTGATGGGTGGTGATGTGAGTAAGTTCGTTTTTCCTTCGGTTGAAAAATGGCTTACCCAAAAAACTGCAGCAAATAAACTGAAATAAGCAAAAGGCACTCTGGATCATGGCTTTAATGATTACGGATGAATGCATTAATTGCGATGTGTGCGAACCCGAGTGTCCGAACGATGCCATCTACATGGGCATTGAAATTTACGAGATCAATCCCAACAAATGTACTGAATGTGTTGGACATTTTGACGTGCCTCAATGTCGACAAGTATGTCCGGTTGACTGTATTCCTCTGCATCCAGACCATGTGGAGTCACGAGAGCAGCTTCTAGTCAAATACCAAAAGCTGATTGCACTTAAAGCAGGCATAGCCTAATCTTTGGAGTGCAAGTTCAGCATGGCGGCTTGGGAGTCGCCCTTCAAAAATAGTGGCAAGCAATCTAAACCATTCTGAATGCTGGTCTCTATCAATTTTTGCTCGGCGAGCAAAGGTTTTCGTAAAACATAATCGGCTACATCCATGGGTCGACCATTACCAGCAAGATCGCGCGGATGGCCAATGCCCAGACGAAGTCTCCAGTAGTTAGGAGTGCCTAGGTGGGCTTGAATATCTTTAAGTCCATTGTGCCCCCCAGTGCCGCCTCCTAGCTTGAGCCTAGCGCTGCCAGGCTTGAGATCTAACTCATCTTGCACAACGAGAAGATTTTCAGGGCCTATCTTATGAAAGCGACATAAGGCGCCTACTGCTTGGCCACTGAGGTTCATATAGGTATCTGGTTTAAGCAGCCATAAATCTTCTGATTCCCATTTGGCTTTTGCGGCCTTGCCCTGAAATCGTTTTTCAGTTTCGAAGCGTGCGCCTAACTGTTTTGCTAAAGCATCGACAAACCAGAAGCCTGCATTGTGGCGATCATGCTCATGTTCACTACCAGGGTTACCTAGGCCAACGATTAATTTAGTCATAGTGTGAGGATAAAAGCATTTGCACAAAAAAGAAAACCCGCGGGCAAGCGGGTCTTCTGTAATGCAAGATGCGTTGCTTTAAGGTATTAAGCCTTATCCTTTTCCTTGGCTGCATCGGCAGGAGCAGCGCCAGCAGCTGGGGCAGCAGCGGCTGCAGGAGCAGCCTCTTCTGTATCAGCAGCTTTAACGGTTGGGATACGAGCGTTCACCAAAACAGGATTTTCTTGTTCAACATGCAATACCAATGAAACGCCTTTTGGTAGTGCAACATCCTTAGCGTGGATAGCATGACCCACTTCGATATTGGCTAAGTTCACTTCAATGAACTCAGGCAGATCAGCTGGCAAGCAAGAGATTTCTAGATCGTTAGCAATGTGGCTAATTACGGCACCTTGTAATTTCACTGCAGCTGACTCATCAGCATGGGTGAAGTGCAATGGAATACGCATATGGATCTTTTCAGTTGCGGAAACGCGCTGAAAGTCGATATGCAATACCAAAGGCTTAAAGGGATGCATCTGGTAATCACGAAGCAATACTTTTTGTGCCTTGCCACCGATCTCGAGATCGAGAATGGATGAGTGAAATGCTTCCTTGCGGAGTGCATGGAAAAGGGCATTGTGATCAAGCTCAATCACTTGAGCTGGGTCTTTACTGCCGTAGATGATTCCCGGAGTTTTACCGGAGTTGCGCAGGCGGCGGCTCGCACCCGTTCCCTGTACGCTTCTTTCAAAAGCGACTACTTTCATATTTGAACTCCCAAATTAAGGTTAATTTCCGTTCGCGACCAAACAGAAAAGCCTTCGATTATATCGTGGGAATGGGCGTTTTGACCATAAAATGACCAAAAAACCTCATAAAAGGGGGATTAGGCTCGATTTTTTGGGATTATTCAGCAAATAAGGACATCACTGAATCACCCTTGCTAATACGAGACAGGGTCTCGGCAAGGATGGGTGCGACGCTTAATTGGCGAATTTTGCCCACTTTTAAGGCTTCTGTGCTTAAAGGGATAGTGTCGGTCACCACGAGCTCGTCGAGCTCCGAGGCAGCGATTCTGGCAACTGCACCGCCAGAAAGCACGGCATGGGTACAGTAGGCGGTTACGCCCTTGGCGCCGCGGTCTTTAAGCGCTTCCGCAGCCTTACACAAGGTTCCGCCGGTATCAATGATGTCATCCATGATCACGCAATGACGGCCTTCTACTTCTCCGATTAAATGCATCACTTCTGAGACATTGGCCTTGGGGCGGCGTTTATCAATAATTGCTAAATCTGTACCTAATTGCTTCGCCATTGCGCGGGCACGGACGACGCCGCCGATATCAGGAGAGACAATAATCAACTCTTTTTGAGTCTTCTGAGCTTGCAAGTCAGCCAGCAAAACAGGAGAGGCATAAATGTTGTCAACCGGAATATCGAAGAAGCCTTGAATTTGGTCGGCGTGGAGATCCATGGTTAAAACGCGCTCGATTCCTGCTACGGATTGCAACATATTGGCGACAATTCTGGCTGAAATTGCCACCCGCGCAGAGCGTGGGCGACGATCTTGTCGAGCATATCCGAAGTAAGGGATCACTGCGGTTATACGCCCCGCAGATGCTCGCTTTAGAGCATCGATCATGATCATCAGCTCCATCAAATTATCATTGGTAGGAGCGCAAGTGGATTGGATTACTACAACGTTTTTGCCCCGAACGTTCTCTTGAATTTCTACCTTGGAAGCGCTCTGAGATTTTTGCAAATGGGTTGGGGTACGAGAAATCCAATCAGATTCAGGCAAAGACCACAAGCCTCCCCAGATTGCTTTCGGCGGACGCTTCTGCAGCAAGATGCTATTACCGTGGCGCAATAAGACCATGTTGCAGATTAATTCTGGTGACTTTGCCTTACTGATCTTTTTTGGCAGTAGTAAAACCTGATTACTGAGGTTAGCCTCGCAATTTTTTTCAAATGGGCATGTATGTTGGTCGCTAATGCATACCGGTTTACGAGCTGTGCACCAGGTTGCGCCAAAATCCATTAAGGCTTGGGTATAAGTTGGCATGCTCTGAGAAGACTTTGGTAGCAAACGCTCTGCCAAACACCAGAGCTCCTCTGTCACCGCCTTTTCTTGTAAGGGTCGATCTATTGCAAATAGACGAACCAGAATTCGCTTTACATTAGCATCCAAGATTGGGGCGCGCTCCCCAAAGGCAAAAGCCGCAATAGCACCAGCGGTGGATCTACCGATACCTTTGAGCCGCTCCAGTTGAAGGGGGTCCCTAGGAAAGGATCCGCCAAACTCCTCCACCACTTGAGTAGCACAAGCATGTAAATTTCTGGCGCGCGAGTAATAGCCCAGCCCCGCCCATTCCGCTAGGACCTCATCTATATTGGCTGCTGCGAGCTGCTGAACGCTAGGAAAGCGCTGCATGAAGCGAGGATAACGCTCTAGGACAGTAGTCACTTGGGTTTGTTGGAGCATGATTTCAGAAACCCACACTGCATATGGATCACGATTACCCTGCCAAGGTAAGCCATAGCGGCCGTCAGTCTGATGCCAAGCCAGTAGTCGCTCAGAAAATTGGTCAAAAAATGCTTTACTCACCGCAGACTATCTCTTAACGCTTTTGACATTGTGAGCAGAAATAAGTTGATCGCTGACCCTGAACAATTTGTTTGATCGGGGTTTTGCAAACCTTACAAGGTAAGTCTTTACGGTCGTAGACTTTGGTTTGCACCATGAAGTGCCCGGGATCACCATCGGTATTAACAAAGTCTTTTAGTGAGCTGCCCCCTGCTTCAATGGCTTTTTTCAGAATCAACTTCACTGCCAAGGCATGACGGGCACTTTGCGCGTCTTGCCAATAACGGAAAACTTAAAGTTGCATGATCGGGTGATTATCGACTTTGGCAAGTTGAGCTTGCGCTTGCATGATCCCAGAAAATTTGGTGCAGTCCTTTGGCATCCAAAAACTAATGGACCCATT
>Ga0364901_10146_pt1 | contig 28472 bp, 30 predicted proteins | sample ExccelJu500002D4_FD_206968 | JGI IMG/M metagenome (GOLD analysis project Ga0364901, IMG submission 206968) | Enriched cells from Trout Bog Lake Hypolimnion, Wisconsin, USA - BchlTB.July09.5000.02.D4 | ecosystem: Environmental > Aquatic > Freshwater > Lake > Hypolimnion/Profundal zone | place: USA...
AGATTTAATCATCAATGCGTCCGCTTACACGGCGGTCGACAAAGCGGAATCTGAAATTGACCTTGCTTATGCGGTAAATGCCAGAGCGCCTGAGGTGATGGCTCAGTTTGCCGTAAAACATGGCGCCACCTTTTTGCATTATTCAACTGACTATGTTTTTGATGGCAGTAAGTGTGGCTCTTATGTTGAGGATGACCTACGTAACCCTTTAGGCATTTACGGAAAAAGTAAAGCAGCCGGTGAAGAAGCCATCGCAAAAGCTTTTGAGAAATCTACAAGTGGGCAATATGCTATTTTTCGCACAAGTTGGGTTTATGGTGATGGCGGAAATTTTATTCGGACGATTTTACGCTTGGCTAAAGATCGTGAAGAGCTCAAAATTATTCATGATCAACATGGCGTTCCCACGAGCGCTGATTGGCTTGCAAGAGTGAGCTTGAGTCTGGCATTCAGTAGCCACCATAAATTAAATATGTTCCCATCGGGCATTTATCACGCCGTTCCCGATGGTCAGACCACTTGGCATGGTTTAGCCTGTTTAGCTGTACAAAGCGCTCTTAATGCGGGCGTTGCTTTAAAAGCAAGCCCCTTGGCAATTAAACCAATTTTAGCTGTTGAGTATCCTTTGCCTGCCCCTAGGCCGATGAACTCACGCATGGAAACATCTAAATTAAAGGGTGTATTGGCTAAGCAGTTGGCTGATGGTTATAGCTCTTATAATGACGCAACAGATACCCCAATCTTTCCTGCATGGGATGTCCTGGTCCAGGAGTATGTGGCTAAATTGGCTGCAGAGGGTTTAATTTAATTCTTTCCGCATATGGCTTTTGATTGCGGTGACATAAGGTGAGTTTGCAATGACGGTAAATCGTAAAGGTATTATTTTGGCAGGCGGGTCTGGAACCCGTTTATATCCCGTGACTCAAGCAGTTTCTAAGCAGCTGATGCCGGTATATGACAAGCCAATGGTCTACTACCCATTAACTACCTTAATGCTCGCTGGTATTCGCGATATTTTGCTGATCTCTACACCACACGATACCCCACGTTTTGCCGAGCTCTTGGGCGATGGTTCTCAATGGGGACTTAATATTGAATATTGCGTGCAACCTTCTCCAGATGGTTTGGCACAGGCTTTTACTCTTGGTAAAAATTTCGTCGGCAATAATCCAAGCGCCTTAGTACTTGGTGACAATATTTTTTATGGCCATGAGCTAGTGGATCAATTAAATAGCGCGCATGAAAGAATGGTAGGTGCTTCAGTATTTGCTTATCACGTCAACGACCCAGAGCGTTATGGCGTAGTGGAATTTGATAAAGACTACAAGGCACTTTCAATTGAAGAAAAACCCCTTAAGCCCAGAAGTAACTACGCGGTAACGGGCTTATATTTTTATGATAATCAAGTTTGTGACATTGCCTCATCTATTAAGCCTAGTGCACGTGGTGAGCTTGAGATTACTGATGTAAATCGGGTATATCTAGAAAATAATGAACTCAGCGTGGAGATCATGGGTCGTGGATTCGCATGGCTTGATACAGGTACCCATGATTCACTATTGGATGCTGCAGGGTTTATCGCGACACTGCAAAAGCGCCAGGGTTTAATGGTTGCTTGCCCAGAGGAAATTGCTTATCGCCAGGGTTGGATTAATGCTGAGACTGTGCAGAAGGTAGCTGCGCAATTAAGTAAAAATAGTTATGGTCAGTATTTGAGTAAAATTCTCAATGAGCTCAATACCTCTGCTCAACCTATTGCTCTCTCTCCTAAGAAGGTGGGTTAATGCCAGCCAATTTATCGCATCCAAAACTTCAGCTTACCTCAACAGCAATTCATGATGTATATGTGGTTGAGCCTAAGGTCTTTGGTGATGAGCGAGGCTGGTTCACTGAGTCCTTCAATGCGCAAGATTTTGCAGATGCAACCGGCTTGAATGTCCAATTTGTACAAGACAACCATTCATTTTCTCGTCAATGGACTTTGCGTGGTTTGCATTATCAGTTAGAGCAAACCCAAGGTAAGTTGGTCCGTGTGGTGGCTGGTAGTGTTTTTGATGTGGCTGTAGATATCAGAAAAGATTCGCCAACTTATGGCAAGTGGGCAGGTGTTGAGCTAAGCGCTCAAAATCATCGTCAACTCTGGATTCCCGCGGGCTTAGCGCATGGATTTTTGGTTCTATCAGAAACTGCCGAGTTCTTATACAAGACCACGGACTACTATCATCCGCAAAGTGAGGCATGCTTAGCTTGGAACGATTCTGTCGTTGGCATACAGTGGCCATTACCTTCTGGCGTTTTACCTAATATGAATGCCAAGGATGCTGCTGGCTTATCGTGGGACATGGCTCCAAAGTTTTAGAGGTTTTCTAAAAGATAAGATAATGCTCATATGAGCAACTTATCTGCCCACCACCCCAAAATCTTATTGGTCAAACTTTCCTCCTTGGGGGACGTTTTGCATAATTTGCCAATTGTGTGGGATCTGCGTGAGCGCTTACCAAATGCGCAAATAGATTGGGTAGTCGAGGAAGGTTATGTTCATCTGCTCAAACCTTTACTTTCTAAAGAGGGATTTAGGGGTATCGATCGCATCATTCCCTTTGGCCTTCGCCGTTGGAAAAAAGACTTATTTAGTGTTCAGACCTGGAAGCAGTTTTTTGCTTTTAGAAAGCTCCTTCGACAAAGTGCTTACGACGTTGTTATCGAAACCCAGGGTTTATTAAAATCTGCCTTAGTTTGTGCATTGGCAAAAAAAAGTCCTCATGCCATAGTTGCGGGCTTGGCTAATGCAACGGAGTATTCAGGCTACGAGCCTATAGCCCGCTATTTTTACAATCAATCCGTACAGGTGCCAACTCAATGTCATGCGGTAGATCGCTCACGCGAGGTGATGTCATCCGCTCTAGATTGGAGTCCATTGAGTCGTGAGCAAGTTCCTCAGTTTTATCCTGCATCTTTTGTAAATGGTATTTCAGTAAGCTCACTTGAAGATTTGCATAAGCCCTATGTCTTATGCTTTCATTCAACGGCTAGGGAAGCGAAACGCTGGTCTAGCGCGAATTGGATTGCTCTTGGACAAGAAATTTCCAGTCGTGGCTTTCAGATAGTGTTGCCCTGGGGTAATGCCGCAGAGAAGGCGGTGAGTGTTGAACTTGCAGCGCAGATTCCGGGCTCGCTGGTGCCTCGGGCATTCTCAATAGAAGAGGCATTCTCCATGATTGCTGGCGCTGCCCTAACGGTTGGTGTCGATACTGGATTGACACATTTAGCTGCCGTCTTGGGTAGGCCAACAGTGGAGATTTATTGCGATTCCCCTCTTTGGAAAACCGAAGGATATTGGTCGGAAAATATTTGTAATTTGGGGGATATGCAAGCACCTCCAAGTTCAAGCCAGGTGATGAGCGCTTCACTATCTTTGCTGAACAAATCAGGCGTTCAGATCTAGCGTAATAAAGCGTTAATGGCCAGTAAGTCCTCGTCAGACAAATTCGAGGCGCTAGCTTTCAGTCTGAGGGCATTGAGAACGGTGTTGTAGCGTGCTTGCTGCAACTGTGAACGAGTAGTAAATAAGGTGTCTACCGCGATCAATACATCAATATTAATCAAAGTACCCACCTGGAATCCTAGCTTGCTAGATTCCACAGCAGACTCGGAGGAGCGCTCAGCGGCTTCATAGGCTTTGACGCTGGCAAGCCCGCCATAAAACCCGGTAAAAGCCGCGCGCGTATTTTGTGCGGCAGTTCGGCGAGCATTGTCATAGTTCGCTTTGGCTGCATCAAGCAATGCAGCGTTTTGTCGAATGACTGAGCTATTAAAACCACCCGACACAAGCGGTATGGTCATTTGCAAGCCCAAGGTATTGTTGTATACATTGGTTTGGGAGGGCTGATAGCTATTGGGGGTACCGTTAGAAGTGTTGTACCCACTAGTCCCAACCAAATTTATTGATGGGTAATTTAAAGCCTGTGAGGCACGATAAGTGCTCTCGGCTAAGTTAACCGTGAGTTGGCCCGCAAGCACTTTAAAGTTCGCTGCCTCAGTTTGGTTAACCCAATCCTCTAATGTTTGCCCAGGAGGTAATTGAGGATTTACGCTGTCAGCAATAGGGTAGCCTTTGCTATCCTTGCTTTTGCTACGCGGATCTTTGAGTACGCCATCAATTTTTGCTTCTTTGACCAGGGGTTTTAGAGGCCCAACTGGGTGACCGACTAATTGTTCTAAAACTCCCTTTTTAACCACAAGATCTGCTTGTGCAATGACCTCTTGGGAGCTAGTTAAATCATAGCTTGCTTGGGCGGTATTCACATCCACAATGGTTGCTAAGCCGGCATCAAACTTTGCCTGAGCGATATCAAGTTGTTGCTTGATGAGGGTTTTCTTATTGCGATACAGGGCTACGTTATCTTGGCTGGTAAGCGCATCAAAGTAAGCTTGAGATACTCGTAGAATCAAATCTTGCTGTGCCTGAAAGAAATTCATATCAGCAATTTTGGTGTTTAAGTCGCCTTGCTTAAAGGCCTCTAAGGCAGCGATGTTAAACACCGGCTGGGTTAAGGTAACCGTATAGTTTTTCTGATCAAAAACCCTTGAATTACCTGATCCTGCAGCTACTACAGTGCTACCTACGCCATGCTGATAGTAGCGGGTTCCGCCAGGTGTTGCGTTGGCCTGCGGGAGTAGTAGGGATAAGCCTTGCCAAAAGAGCTCTTTACTAGCTTGATAGTTAAAGCGGGCTGCATTTAGAACGGGATCGCTAAATGCAGCATCCTGATAAAGCTGTATCAAATCGCTTAATTGACCTTGATTTCGTCCAGCATCTTTATTGTTATTTAAATAAGAAGGCGTTGCAGTATTGGGTACTGCTAATTTAGCAGGATCAATCAGCTGTGGCGGCTTATCAAGACCAATGAGGGACTGAGCGTTCAGTAGCGTTGGCAGTGAGGGGGGTGCGCCACTGGCGCTTTGTGCAAAAACATCCAAGGTCACAGTATTGATGGCGAGCGCCTGACTCAGGATTAAACCAAAGGTAGTTAGCTGGGAGAGGCGAAGGCGCACTGGGGTCATCTAAATCGGATACTTTTCTATGTGGCATGAAGTTTAAGGCCAAATTGCGCAAACTGCCTATTTGTGGGTAATTTTCTCAATTCTCCTTGATCTTCAGTTCTACCTATAAAATTCACTCCATGGATATTATTTTGATCATTAAGGCTGTCATTCTTGGGGTGGTAGAGGGCTTGACAGAGTTTCTGCCGATCTCCAGTACAGGTCACCTGATTTTGGTGGGAGATTTGCTCAATTTTAATGATGACAAGGGCAAAGCCTTTGAAGTCATTATTCAGTTCGGCGCAATTTTGGCGGTTTGCTGGGAGTTTCGTGAAAAGCTCCTTAAAGTAGCCTCAACCTTGACGACTAGTGCTATTTCTCGACGTTTTGTTTTGAACCTTATCATCGCTTCGATTCCAGCGATGGGATTAGGTTTTGTATTTAGCAAATCCATCAAGGCTGTCTTATTTGCACCGATTCCAGTCGCTACCGCTTTTATCGTAGGTGCCCTTGTTATTTTTTGGGCTGAACGACGCCAGCAGCACTTAAGTCCATCAGAAAGAAATATTCACACGGTAGATGAGTTGACCTATCTTGATGCACTCAAAGTGGGGATAGCTCAATGCGCAGCCTTGATTCCTGGCACATCTCGTTCCGGAGCTACGATCATTGGGGGTATGTTATTTGGTCTGCCTCGCGCTGTTGCAACTGAATTTTCCTTCTTTTTAGCGATACCTGTCATTGGTGGGGCAACAGCTTATGAGCTCCTTAAGCTATGGAAGTCTCCTGTTTCCTTTTCGGGGGAGTTTGGCATAGCAATTTTGATCGGCTTTATCGCTGCTTTTATTTCTGCCTTTATTTGTGTACGCTGGTTGCTCCATTATGTCGCGCGCCACAATTTTGTTCCTTTTGCGTGGTACCGAATCGTCTTTGGTTTGCTGGTTTTGTTCAGTGCGTATAGTGGTCTAGTGGCTTGGTCACATTAATTCAAAATCAGAATTTAACTTGTCCTCAATAGATTGAGAAATAGATGATGGATGCTTCAATTGATGCAATTACCAACAATATTCAGTTGGCTTTAGCACCGGTATTTTTATTGACTGCGGTCGCTACCCTGCTTAATGCCATATCGACTCGCCTTGCTCGTTCAGTTGATCGGATGCGCTCTATTTTGCAGAAAATTCAAGATGGCCACATTACTGATGAGCCGACCTTAAATCGGATGCAAATTGAGGCTACCGAAGCTAAAAGGCGGGGGCGTTTATGTACAGTCGCCATTTTCTTTGATGTCCTTAGCGGCATATTTATTTCTTTAACAGTTTTAGAACTCTTTTTCTTTCAAGCTGGAGCGGTACGCTCTTTGCAAACCAGTTTTGTTATTTGGACTTTTGTTCTTGGTTTGATGTCATTTATGACATCCTTGTCCATTATTTTGGGTGAATTGGTGTATGCATACTATTCGGCTGGTTGGTATGTCGCCCCAAGGAAATAAGTTTTTATAACCATTGAATACACAACTGAATCTAATGAGAACTGACCGCATTCGCTCTTTTGTCTTGAGGGCTGGTAGAACGACTGCTGGGCAGCAACGTGCAATTGAAGAGTTGGGCCCGCAGTTCTTATTACCCTTTCAAGAAACACAGCTAAATTTGCAAGAAGCTTTTAATGGATCGGACCATCCTAAGATTTTAGAAATTGGTTTTGGTATGGGTGAGACCACTGCTAAGATTGCTGCCTTGCGGCCAGAGGATGATTTTCTGGCGATTGAAGTGCATCCACCTGGTGTGGGCGCGCTCCTCAAATTGATTGGCGAGCAAAGCATCACGAATTTAAGATTGATTCGCCACGATGCAGTAGAAGTTTTAGAAAAAATGATTGCGCCCAATTCTTTAGATGGCATTCATATTTACTTTGCCGATCCTTGGCATAAGAAACGCCATCATAAGCGTCGCTTAATTCAGGCGGAATTCGTTAAGCTTCTGGTGTCTAGGTTGAGGCCGGGTGCATACCTGCATTTAGCTACTGATTGGCATAATTATGCCGAGCAAATGCTCTTAGTTTTAAATGCTGAGGCCTCGCTTCAAAATACCGCAAGCACTGAGGCGCAGATTGAAACTTTTACGTCTGCTGATACTGCAAAGGGTGATGAGATTTCAAAAGAATTTAAACCGACGCTTGATCAGTTAAATTTCCCGCAACCAGGCTATGCCGAGCGTCCTGCGTATAGACCGATTACGAAATTTGAAAATCGCGGTTTAAAACTTGGTCACGGTGTTTGGGATTTAGTTTATAAAAAACTCTAAGAAAGACAAATACGGACTTTAAAGTCCAATACAAACGTATTTCATCTCGAGGTATTCATCCATTCCAAAGACGCTACCTTCACGTCCCATGCCAGATTGTTTGATGCCTCCAAAGGGGCCAACCTCATTAGAAATGATTCCAGAGTTGACGCCCACAATGCCGTATTCCAAACTTTCAGCAACTTTCCAGATGCGCCCAATATCGCGACTATAGAAATATGAAGCTAGTCCAAACTGACTGCTGTTCGCTAGCTTAATAGCCTCTTCATCATCATCAAATGGAATGATTGGTGCTACTGGGCCAAAAGTCTCCTCATAAGTAATGAGCATGTCGCTAGTGACATTAGCCAGAATAGTGGGCTCATAAAAAGTTCCGCCCAATGCAGAGCGCTTACCACCTGCTACTAATTTGGCGCCCTTACTGAGGGCGTCAGCAACATGTCTTTCTACTTTTTCCAGGGCCGCCGCTTCTATTAATGGGCCTTGGGTAACGCCAGCCTCCAAGCCGTTTCCCACTTTAATGGATTCAATCGCTTTGGCAAATTTTTCGACAAAGAGGTCATGAACCTTTTTGTGGATATAAAAGCGATTTGCGCAAACACAGGTTTGGCCGGAGTTACGATACTTCGATGCAATCGCTCCCGCAACTGCAGCATCAATATCAGCATCTTCAAAAACGATAAAAGGAGCATGCCCTCCTAGTTCTAAGGCCAACTTCTTAACCGTAGGGGCGCATTGACTCATGAGAATGCGACCCACTTCAGTCGATCCTGTAAAGGAGAGGTGGCGCACCGTTGGTGATGCGCACAAAGTTTTACCGATGGCAATCGATTGCTCGGCATCCGCAGTCAATATATTGATAACACCATTGGGAATGCCAGCGCGCACAGCAAGCTCGGCTAGGGCTAGGGCTGATAAAGGGGTGAGTTCTGCAGGCTTAATGACGATCGTGCAACCTGCAGCCATTGCGGGTGCAATTTTGCGTGTGATCATCGCAATCGGAAAGTTCCAAGGGGTAATTGCAACGCATACTCCAATCGGCTGTTTTAATACCATGAGGCGTTTATCGCTCCAGGTAGTTGCCGGAACAATCCCAGCTACCCGCTTTGCTTCTTCGGCAAACCACTCTACAAAAGAAGCGCCGTAGGCCACTTCACCAATAGATTCGACTAAAGGTTTGCCTTGTTCTAAAGTCATTAAGAGGGCAAGGTCTTGAGTGTTGGCAATAATGAGATCAAACCATTTGCGCATGATGGCTGAGCGCTCTTTACCAGTTTTGGCACTCCAAGCTGGAAGCGCTGCAGCTGCAGCGGCAATAGCTTGCTCAGCCTCGCTTGCAGCAAGATTAACAACGCTAGCAATAATCTCATTGGTTGCCGGGTTATTTACTGTGAATTTTTCACCTGAGGCTGCTGTAACCCAATTGCCATTGATAAAGGCCTCTTCCTTAAAAAGACTGGGGTCTTTGAATTGCTGACGAATATCAATCATTTGCATACTTTGCTCATGTGGTGGTGTATCGGAAGATTTTATCCCTCAAAATCTTCTTATGCATCATGGCATATTGACGGCTGATGAAGACAAGAAAAAACCCCTGGTTCCGTAAGGAGCGAGGGGTTAATGAGGGTTTAGGTTTGTAAGAAATGAAGTTTTAACTTATCCAGCCTGAATCTCTGTACTACGTAGCTGTTGAGCTAAAAGGTCGAGCACGCCATTAACGTACTTATGGCCATCAGTGCCGCCAAAGGTTTTTGCCAGTTCCACAGCCTCATTAATAGCTACTTTATAAGGTACCGAAAGGTCGATGGCCAGTTCGTAGGCGCCAATCAATAATGCGGCATGCTCAACGGGTGAAAGCTCATTAATAGGACGATCTAAAGCGGGCGTGATAATTCCTTCAAGCTCATCAGTATGCTCTAGAACACCATTAAAGATGCCTTGAAAAAGATCTAATTGGCAACGACGAAATCCTGGATCTTCACCCAATTGTTTGGCGATAGCTGCAGCACTAGGGATGCTGCCAGCGCGGCGCATCACGAGACTTTGATAGACCCCTTGAAGGGCGTATTCACGAGCGCGACGACGGGGAGTCAGGGCACGTTTAGGTGCTGCTGGTTTTCCATCTTTACTAGCTTCGGGATTTAAGGGGTTTGTACTATTCTTGGACATGGAATTCTTTATTCTTCTGTTGGATGAATTTCGATATCAATATCGGGAGTGAGTGCTAGAGCTAAGTTCGCCATTTCAACGACGGCTTTTGCGCAGTCTGCGCCTTTAACGTTTACGCGCACTTGAGCTTGTTCGTCAGTTTCACAAGTAAGTACGCCATTAGCAATAGGTAGTCCAGATTCAATGGAGATACGCGTAATGCCAGAGGCGGATTCGTTCGAGACCAATTCAAAGTGATAGGTTTCACCACGAATGACTGCTCCTAAAGCTACTAATCCATCAAATTCGCCAGTCTCTACTAGTTTTTGTAAGGCAAAAGGAATCTCGAGAGCACCGGGAACGGTGACCAGTTTGATGTCTTGTTGCGCTACGCCTAAGGCGATGAGTTCCTCGATGCAAGCTTTGCTTAAAGCAACACAGTGGTCTTCATTAAAGCGAGCCTGGACGATGCCAATTCGGAGGTCTTGGCCGTTAAGGTCGGCTTCCAAAACGCCCACATAGTCATTGTGATTTGATGTAGTCATGGTTAGGGTTTGAGTTTGTTAAGTGGGGTAAAAGGTTCATAGCCCGTTACCTCTAATTTGTAGCCTGATAAGCTTGGGACAGGGCTTGGGTTTGCCAAGAGGCGCATTTTCCCAACGCCGATATCTTTGAGAATTTGCGCGCCGATGCCATAACTTCGAAAATCGGTCTTACGTGCCAATGGCTCGGTTGTAGTATCGGGGCCGGTGTTATTGAGCTTATTAAATTGGGCTAACCAATCAGTATCGCTTGGGGCGGCAACACCAGAGGCATTCAGTAATACCGCGACCCCAGCGGGTGAAGCGGCGATTTTTTGTAAGGCTTGAGCAAGCGGCCAAGAGTGGGTGCTCTCATGGGCATCCAAGAAGTCTAATACCGTTACTGGTTCATGGACTCTGACTACGGTCTCTTCTATTTCTGAAGGTTTCCCATGTACCAAGGCAATGTGGATACAAGAGCTTGGGGTATCGCGGTAAATCATTCCTTGAAATTTCCCCCAAGGAGTAATGAATTCGCGTTTACCTTCGCGCACCACGATGCTTTCATGTTGGCTGCGGTATTGAATGAGATCAGCAATGCTGCCAATCTTTAATTGATGGGTTTTTGCAAATTCAAGCAAGTCCGGTAAACGGGCCATGCTGCCATCGTCTTTCATGATTTCACAAATCACGGCAGTTGGTGAACACCCCGCCATAGCAGCTAAATCACATCCAGCCTCGGTATGACCAGAGCGGATCAATACGCCACCTGGTTGAGCCATTAAAGGAAAGATGTGTCCTGGCTGCACCAGATCATGAGGCTTTGCGTGCGGGGCTACCGCTGCTTTAATGGTGTGAGCACGATCTGCAGCAGAGATGCCAGTAGTTACTCCACTAGCTGCTTCTATCGAGACCGTAAAGTTGGTGCCCATTGAAGTGCCGTTATCTCTGACCATTAAAGGGAGATTGAGTTGTTGGCAGCGTTCACGGGTAAGGGTGAGGCAAATTAAGCCGCGACCGTATTTGGCCATAAAATTGACTGCTTCAGCGCTGACATGGTCAGCGGCGAGCACTAAATCACCTTCATTTTCACGATCTTCTTCATCAACCAGGATGACCATCCTGCCTGCGCGCATTTCTGCAACGATTTCTTCGGTAGAAGCGAGTTTATTTGGCATAGCCTACCATTTTAAGCGCAGGAGGACTTGGGTGTGAGGTCTGCTCTTCAGTTCCTAGGCAATATCCATCATTTCTGACTGGTAGAGGCAAGAAAGTATATTTATTCCCAAGTCATCGACCTAGTTGCGTTTCAAATAATTAATAAATTAGCTGACCCCCCATAGATGAATCTAGTAGTTTTACGCTAATTTTGGTAAATTTTGATCAAAAAATTAGAAAGATATTATTCGCATACAGATGGGGGTAGATTTCGTGCAATGCTTACAGGGTGACTACTGATATTATGTACAGTATATGGAATTGGTCATGACTGTTCAAGTACGTATTAAAGACAAACACGCAAAAGTGTTAAACACTCTTGCTGCCGAGACTAACTTTGTTTGGAACTTTTGTAACGAGCTCTCCTTTCGTCATGCTCAGCGTACTGGCAAATTCATGAGTGGCTACGATCTTCAAAAATACACCGCCGGTGCCTGTAAAGAAGGCTTATTGCTCAACAGTGCCACAGTCCAAATGATTGGTCATGAATTAGCTACGCGTCGCAAGCAATTTAAAAAGCTCAAGCTAGCCTGGCGCAAGAATGGTGGTGTTAGACGATCGCTTGGTTGGATACCTTTTAGGGCTGATTGCGTCAGCTATAAGGGTGGAGAAATTCGTTATGCTGGCTTCAAGTTCAATGTTTGGGACAGTTATAACCTGGCGGATTATGAACTGGGTTCTGGCACCTTCTCGGAAGACTCCCATGGTCGCTGGTATTTCAACACCACGGTTAAGGTAGAAAAGAAAACCAACCCCGCTACCAAATCCATCGGCATTGATCTTGGCCTAAACGAATGCGCTGTAGCCTCTGACGGTCAGCGCCTTGTTGGTCGTAATTACCGCCAGCTAGAGCAATCACTGGGCATTGCACAACGCGCCAATAAGAAGATTGAAGTGAAAAACCTTCATGCAAAGATCAAGAATCGTCGTAAAGACCAGCTTCACAAGTTCTCTACCATGCTCACGCAGCACTATGGCGCTATTTTCGTAGGAAATGTATCCAGTAGCAAACTTATCAAAACCAAGATGGCTAAATCCACGCTCGATGCGGGTTGGTCATCGCTCAAAACCATGTTGGAATATAAAAGCGATCACGCTGGCGTAGTCTATGAGGTAATTGATGAGGCATTTACAACCCAGACTTGTTCGTGCTGTGGCAATATTTCGCCCAGCAGTCCGAAAGGTAGAGCAGGGCTTGGAATAAGAGAATGGACTTGTTCAGATTGTGGTTCGGTCAATGACCGTGACCTCAATGCGGCCAGGAATATTCTTGCGCGAGGGCATTCGCGTCTAGCTGTAGGAATCCCTTCCCTTTAGGGAGGGGAGGATGTCAATAGACCCATGTATAGCGCAATTGACCATGAATTCATGAGCCAGGCTTTAGCCGAGGCAGAAAAAGCCCTTTATTTATCCAATCCCAATCCGCGAGTGGGATGTGTGATCGTGAAGGATGGGCAGATGATTGGACGAGGCCATACCCAAAAGGTTGGTGGAGCTCATGCTGAAATTCAAGCGCTGGCCGATGCCAGAAAACAAGGCTTTGATATTGCCGGTTCAACGGTTTATGTCACTCTTGAGCCTTGTGCGCATACTGGTAGAACACCGCCTTGTGTAGATGCCTTAATTGAAGCAAAGCCTGCTTTGGTGATTGCTGCAATGTCCGATCCCAATCCATTGGTTGCAGGTAAAGGCCTTGAGCGTTTAAAAGTTGCTGGGATTGAGGTGCGTTGCGGATTATTAGAAGCTGAAGCGAGGGTCCTTAATCCAGGTTTTATTTCTCGTATGACTCGAGGCTTGCCTTGGGTGCGAATGAAGGTTGCTGCTAGCTTAGATGGAAAGACGGCTTTACCTAGCGGACAGAGCCAATGGATTACGGGAAGCCTTGCTAGAGCGGATGGCCATTATTGGCGCGCACAAGCTTGCGCCATTTTGGCTGGAGTGGGCACGGTGATTGAGGATGATCCTACGCTTAATGTGAGAGAGGTCAGCACTGATCGTCAACCCTGGAAAATCATCGTTGACTCTAAATTGGCGGCACCATTAGATGCCAAAGTTTTCAATCATCTTGAGCAATCAGGTGCAATCGTTGTTTGCGCAAACCTCGATTCTTCTGAGAAGCAAGCTAAAGCTAAGGCATTGGAGATGCGTGGAGTCGAGGTGGTGGTTATGGCAAATCCAGATGGCAAAGTGGACTTGCCTAAATTATTTTCATATCTTGCTAAAGAACGCCACATGAATGAAATTCATGTGGAGGCGGGATTTAAGCTCAATGGCTCTTTACTCCGAGAGGGATGTGTCGATGAGCTTTTGCTGTACTACGCCCCGTTTTTTATGGGGGAAGGTTTTGGCATGGTCAATGTGCCAGCATTGGCCGAGATTAATGAACGTCAGGAATGGAGCGTCATAGACCTCAATCTTTTGGGAGCAGATGTACGTATGCGTTTGCTTAAGAAGTAATATGCTCAGAACATGTCAGAACTTCATTAAAAACTATTTTTTAGTACAACGCTGATAATTCACCTCTTGCTTCTCCTAATTCTCTTAATTCTCATACTTCTACTTTTATCTCAACCTCTCTATGTTTACTGGAATCATTACCGCTGTTGGTCAAATTACAAGCGCTCAAGCAAAAGGCGATGGCTTGCATTTGCAAGTTGAGGTGCCCCAAGGATATTTAGATGATGTGGTCTTGGGTGACAGTATTGCCATGCAGGGTGCGTGCATGACAGCTACCCATATTGTGGGAAATACTTTTAATTTAGATATTTCTCGAGAGTCTCTCAATAAAACAGTGGGTCTAGATACAGTTGGCCCAGTCAATTTGGAAAAGGCTTTACGTTTAAATGACCGCTTAGGTGGGCATTTGGTCAGTGGACACGTGGATGGCGTGGGTAAAGTCATGCATTTTTCTGAGATTTCAAAAGATGCCTATGGTTCATGGCTGCTTCGTATTGAAGCTCCAAAAGAGCTCGCCCCTTTTCTGGCTTACAAGGGATCCATTGTGATTAATGGTGTTTCACTAACCGTTAATAAAACAGAAGACACCCCAAATGCTTGTATGGTGGATATCAATTTAATTCCTCACACTTTACAAAATACAACCCTTGGTAATTTAAAGGTAGGGGACAGCGTGAACCTGGAGATAGATTTGATTGCGCGCTATGTAGCACGCATGTTGGAAACGCAGAGCTCTTAAACTTTACGCCGCTTATTTCTTTTGATATCGCGTAGGGTCACTGAGGTTGGCTTGCGCAAAGCCTGCTTGTCTTAAGCGGCAAGATTCGCACTCTCCACAAGCCTCGCCCAAATCATTGGCTTGATAGCAAGAAACAGTTTGCGCATAATCCACGCCAAGCGTGTTGCCTAATTGAATAATCTGCGACTTGCTCATGCTGATAATGGGTGCATGAACCCTAAAGCGATTTTCATCATTGATGGCCTCAACCCCGGCTTTGGTGGCGAGATTGGCCATGCTTTCAAATGAGGCGACATATTCAGGGCGACAATCTGGATAACCTGAATAATCAACGGCATTGGCGCCGTAAAAGATATCTAAACCGCCCAATGATTCTGCCCAACCCAATGCTAGCGAAAGCAAAATGGTGTTGCGCGCAGGTACATAGGTGACGGGGATTTCGTGATCTTTACCTGGCGTGATGGGCACGTCGATGGATGAGTCTGTCAGGGCCGATCCACCAAAGCGGGTGAGATCTAAGTTGACCACTTCATGGCGAATCACACCCATTTTTTTGGCGAGATGTTTAGCTGCCGCTAACTCAGATGAATGGCGTTGGCCATATCCAACTGACAATACATAAGGCGCATACCCCAAGTCTTTTGCCAATGCCAGAATAGTCGTGGAATCTAAGCCACCCGAAAATAAGATTACTGCAGGTGCGTCGGGTTTACGGGGCGCAATTTTCTGAAAGTCTGCAGAAAGCTTAGACATGGGATAAATAGAAGGTAGTTATTTGGTGGCAGCTAGAAGCTGTTGAGCATCTTTAGCTGCATCAGTATCGGGATACTTGGCTACCATGTCGCTAAAGGTCTTCTTAGCCGCTGCCTTATTGCCACTCTCTAATTGAGAGTTGCCTAAGGTCAACATCGCACTGGGAATGCGAGGATGGTTTGGGTAACGTCGCATCAGAGATTGCAATTGCGTAATTGAGCCTGCGTAATCTTTATTGGCGTATTTGGTATTCCCGTCCCAATAAAGGGCGAGCGGCAAATAGGGGCTCTTGGGATATTTACTTACAAAGGCAGAAAAACCTTCATCGGCCTTTTTAAGATTCCCTGCCTGAAAGGCTTTTAAAGACTCATCGTAGAGTTTCTGTTCCCCAGGCTGAACTGTGCCACTTACGCCTTCAATGGTCACTGTGCGTGGCTCAAAGTTGCCTAGACGTGTATCGAGATCTTGATAGTAAGTTTTTTGGCTAGAAGTGAGGTCTTCACTTTGTTTTTCGATGGACTCGATCTTGCCACGCATTTCCGCATTTTCTTGTTTGAGCTTCTCAATTTGATTTTGTAACTCAAGTTGAGTGGTAGCTAAAGATTTGCGTAAATCCAGGATCGCTTTACGCGCTTCATCATCCGAGAAAAAAGCCCATGCGCTACTAGAGGTGGATAGACAAATGAGAGCGGTACTTAAACAAAACGCTCGTGAGAGCGTTTTTTTAACAAAGTATTGAGACTTCATCATTTAGTTTGTAATGTAGACAATATCGGCACGGCGGTTTTCTGCCCAAGCAGCTTCGTTATCGCCTTCCGCTTTAGGTTTTTCTTTACCAAAGCTCACCGCTTCCATTTGATCATCTGATACACCCATTAAGTTCAATGACTTGCGTACCGCATCTGAGCGTCGTTGGCCAAGAGCTAAGTTGTACTCGGCTGTACCGCGTTCATCGGTATTTCCTTGGATGATGATTTTTTGTTTTGTATTGGCCTTCAGGTAGCTAGCGTGAGCAGAAAGCATTTTTTGATATTTGGCTTGGACTGTGTATTCATTAAAGTCGAAATACACACTGCGATCATAGAGAGGGCTATCAGGATTATTCCATGGCTGTGAGCCGAAGTTGCCACCACTACCGCCATTGTTACCATCGCCATTTACATCGTCCAACTTAACGCCTGAGCAAGCGGCCAGAATCGTTGTGCCAGCACCTACGAGTGCGAACATTGCTGCACGGCGTGTCATTAAAGTCTTCATGATCTTTCCTTTTTCCCTGCAAATTGAGTCAATGGTCAATATTATGCCCCTAAGAGGCTTAAAAGTGGCTATTTGGCAAAGAAAGCGTGATGCTGGACTAGTCTAGGGTTGGATTAAAGGTTTTCACCTTTAATCCATGAATGGACCCCAAGATGGTTGGCGGACATCTGACCCAGGAATGCTTAAGACCTGTTTGGAGTTGCCATCCACCGATACTGCTGCCAGGACACGCTTTCCACCCACTTTGGTGGAATAAAGGACATATTTACCATTGGCCGCAAAAGAAGGAGATTCATCGCTGGAGCCATCCGTAAGCGCTTGAGAGTCTCCTGTTGCTAGATTGAGGATGTATAGGCGAAAGGCTCCCCCAACATTAGCAATGTAGGCTAAATATTTACCATCTGGAGAAATGCGCGGTGAGGTAACGAAGCCTTGTTTGAAGGTTACTCGTTTAGTACCTTCAACTTGCTCACCTTCAGCGCTCATGCGATAGATCTGTGGATTGCCGCCGCGATCGCTGGTGAAATAGATGTAACGACCATCGGCAGAGTATTGAGGCTCTGTATCAATAGTTGAGCCACGGGTTAGGCGATGAAGACCTGTACCGTCAGCATTAATGCCATAAATTTGGGTATTGCCATCCTTAGAAAGAGAAATGGCCAGTTTTTTGCCGTCTGGCGACCATGCTGGTGCACTGTTATTCCCCTTTTGATTGGAAAGGGAGATACGGCGACCCGTTGCTAGTTCGTGCACATAGATAACGGGTTTGCGATCCTCAAAGGAAACGTAAGCAACTTTTTTACCATCTGGTGACCATGATGGGGAAATAATCGGTTCACCACTATTCATAGCGTTACGAATATTTTGGCCATCCGCATCAGAAATAACCAGGCGATAGCGTTTACCTTCTTTAATGACATAAGACAGTCGTGTGGAGAAAATGCCGCGTTCACCTAGTAATTTAAAAATGATGTCATCGGCGATCTTATGGGCAACAGAGCGCAAGTTTTCTGCGCTGGAATTTAGATTTAAACCACCCAAGCCTTGTGCTTTGCGAACATCAAATAATTTGTAATGGACATCAAATTGATTGTTACCCGTTTGGACTACTGACCCTACTACTAGGGCGTCGGCACCGCGAGCTGCCCAAGATTTGTAATTTGGTGTTCCGTTATCGCTTTCTGCAGCGTTGCCATTCTCAGTGTTTTTAAAATAACCGCTACGGGCTAAATCTTGACGAATGATGTCGGTGATGTTGGTCGGTAATTTATTTTCATCCTGAAAGCGCATGACTGCGATTGGATAGAGGGATTGACCTACCCCGGTAATCTCAATACTCATTTGTGCAAAGCTGGGCAAACTGATTGCACTTAAGGCTGCTGCACTAATGAGTAAAAGGGACTTTGCGAAAGAACGCGCGATTTTATTAATCATGTCAAATCATTTACTTAGGTTTGAGTTTAAGTTCGGGAGTTAATGTGGGAAATTGACCATTGTCGTCCTTTGGCAAACTTTGCGTAGCATCAATGGCGCTTAATACTGCTTGATCCCATGCATTATCACCGCTGCTAGAGGTCATGACTTTAGTCAAAATCGCACCGTCGGGCGCTAGCTTTAATTGAACAATGGTTTGTTTATTGCCTTTAAAGGAATCTGCATTAAAGGTGATATTGGCGCGCACCTTCTTGATGACTTTATCGCTCCATCCTGGAGGTGCATTACCACCCCCTCCGACGCCGCTACCAACAGAGCCACCACTACCGCCATCTTTTGCAGCCATACCCCGCAAGCTGGCAATATTAGCTTCACGTCTCTGATCTGATTCCGCATTGGCTTTAATTTGCGCTGGTGTTAAAGCTGCTGGTTTTGCAGGCTCCACTTTCTCAACTTTTTTAGGCGTCTCAACAGGCTTTACTTTTTCTACCGGTTTAGGCTTTTCTTTTTCTTTTTCTTTCTCCTTTGGCGGAGTTGGCTTGACCGGTTTGGGCACTTCTTTTACAACTTCTTTTTTGACAGGTTTAGGCGGCTCTTTTTCAACCTTCTTTTTCTTGATCGCAATATCTGCCGCTTCTTCTTTTACTTGGCTCTTTTGCTCTGGTTCTGGCGGGGCTTCTACCTGAGGTGTGGCATCCCAGAGCTCGACCTCTACCCCGGCTGGCGTACTGTTATTCCAGTTGATGCCAATCATTAAAAAGGCCAGTAGACCTAAGTGCGCAATGAGTGAAAAAGTAAAAGCACGTTTAGTACTTTCATTTTTTGTGAGATGACCTCGCGTGAGTTGCGAGTGCGAGAATTGCGCGCTAGTCATTATTTTAAGTAAGGGATGCTGTTATTGGCTTTTTACCGCAAGCCCAACCCGTTTTACACCATTCTCTTTTAACTTGGACATCACTTCCATGACCACTTCGTATTTAATGGATTTATCGGCTGCTAGTACAACCGGTTGTTCAGCCGAGTTTTCAGCCTGCGCTCTGGCAAAGGCTCCAAGTTCAAATTTGTTTAAAGTTTGAACGGGATCACCATCTTTGCGAACAATGACATTCTCATTGGCGTCTATTGTTAAAAAAACCGGTGGTAAAGATTGGATTTTTGCACCCCCAACTGTTGGAAGGTTGACAACTCCTGGATTAACCATTGGCGCGGTAACCATAAAGATCACCAGCAATACCAACATCACATCAATGTAAGGGACGACATTGATGTCGGCCATTACTCGGCGTTTAGAGGATTTTCTTAATGAGGAACCGGCCATGCTTATTTCCCAGCAGCTTGGCGCTGCAAGATATTGGTGAACTCTTCAATAAAAGTCTCAAAACGAATTGAGAGGCGGTCCACATCTGTGGCGGCACGGTTAAAAGCAACTACTGCAGGAATCGCTGCAAAAAGACCAATCGCAGTGGCTACAAGAGCTTCGGCAATGCCTGGGGCTACGGCCGATAGCGTGGCATTCTGAACGTTAGCTAAGCCGCGGAAGGAGTGCATGATGCCCCAAACGGTACCAAACAGGCCAATATAAGGAGAAACTGAACCTACTGAGGCTAGAAACGGTAAGTTTGCCTCCAAAGTATCCATTTCTCGTTGATAAGTGGCCTTCATGGCCCGACGAGCGGCATCGATTTCGCGAACTTTTAAGAATTCTTGCATCCCGGCTTCAAAAATATGTTCTAAAACCGCATCACTGCGGCTGTTGCGCTGAGCTGCTTCTAAAAGAGTATTGAGGTCGCCACCAGACCAAAAATCACGCTCAAAGCGCTCGGTATCGCGCCTGACGCCACGCAAAACGGCAGTTTTCTTGAAAATGATGGTCCAGGAGGCAATAGACATCCCCAGTAATAACAGCATAACGAGCTGTACTAATAGGCTGGCATTGAGAATTAGGGAGAGAAATGAGAGGTCTTGTGTAGGGTTCATGAGGGATTTTGTATGATGTAGGGATATTTTACTTAAGCAATCCAACTTCATCGGGATTATCACCATGTTTGATCGTCAAAACACATTAGCCAAAACCGACCCAGAATTGTGGGCAGCCATTCAGAACGAGAACCGTCGTCAAGAAGACCACATTGAGCTGATTGCTTCTGAGAACTACACCTCACCAGCAGTCATGGAAGCTCAAGGCTCACAGTTAACGAATAAATACGCTGAAGGCTATCCTGGCAAGCGTTATTACGGCGGTTGTGAGTTTGTGGACGTTGCTGAGCAATTGGCTATTGAACGTGTCAAGGCCCTGTTTGGAGCTGAGGCAGCGAATGTGCAACCCCATTGTGGCGCCTCTGCCAACCAAGCGGTTTTTTTGGCATTCTTAAAGCCAGGTGACACCTTTATGGGTATGAGCTTAGCTGAAGGTGGCCACTTAACCCACGGTATGGCCCTGAATATGAGCGGTAAGTGGTTTAACCCGATTGCTTACGGTTTAGATAAGAATGAAGAAATCGATTACGAGCAAATGGAGCGTTTAGCACGTGAGCACAAGCCAAAATTAATTATTGCCGGTGCATCTGCTTACTCTAAGAAAATTGATTTTGAGCGCATTGGTAAATTGGCTAAAGAAGTGGGCGCGATTTTTATGGTGGACATGGCTCACTACGCTGGTTTAGTCGCTGCTGGTGTTTATCCAAATCCAGTACCACATGCCGATATCGTGACTTCTACAACGCATAAGAGTTTGCGTGGTCCTCGCGGTGGCATTATTTTGATGAAGGCTGAGCACGAGAAGGCGATTAATTCCGCTGTGTTCCCTGGCCTGCAAGGCGGCCCTTTAATGCATGTGATCGCTGGTAAGGCCGCTGCATTTAAAGAGGCGCAAGAGCCAAGCTTTAAGGATTATCAAAAACAAGTGGTTGCCAATGCAAAAGCTTTGGCAGAGACATTGATTGAGCGCGGTCTACGCATTGTTTCTGGTGGTACTGAATCCCATGTGATGCTTGTGGATTTACGCGCCAAAAAGATGACTGGTAAGGAAGCTGAACGCGTTTTGGGCGAGGCCCACATTACTTGTAATAAAAACGGTATTCCTAACGATCCAGAAAAACCTATGGTCACGAGCGGTATTCGCTTGGGTTCACCTGCAATGACTACTCGCGGCTTTAAAGAAGCAGAAGCAAAACAAGTGGCGCATTTCATTGCAGACATATTGGACAATCCGAACGATCCAGAAAATATCGCTAAGGTGCGCGCTCAGGTAGCTGAACTTACAAAACGTTTTCCTGTTTACGGTTAATACCTAGAAAACGAGCCAGTAAAGAGTAAAGAAAGACTTCTTTGCGCTGCCCTTTTTGTCATGGCGACGATACCCAGGTGATGGATACCCGGGTATCGGACGAGGGTGATACTATTCGCCGCCGCCGTCGTTGTGCAGCTTGTGACAAACGATTTACTACTTACGAACGCGTTGAATTAACCTTACCTTTAATCGTTAAGAAAAACGGTAGTCGGGTTGATTACAGTCATGAGAAATTAGCCAGCTCGATCAAATTAGCCTTGCGTAAACGCCCTGTTTCTTCAGACTCTGTTGATGAATCGATCGGTCGTATCGAGGAAAAATTATTGAGCCTGGGAGAAAAAGAAATCCCTAGCGAACGCATCGGGGAATTGGTGATGCGTGAACTCAAGCGCCTAGATAAGGTTGCCTATATCCGTTTTGCTTCAGTCTATCGAAGCTTTGCGGATATTGAATCTTTTGAGAGTGCGCTTAAAGAGTTGAAGTAAGTTTTAACTCACCTCTGTAGGCTTGAGAAGTCTTTACAGGATGGCTTCTAAACCCATTTTTGAATCGTCGATAAATTGGTATTCATTGCCAGTGCAAAGATGGCTTGGCTTAAATGTGATTTGCTTGGCAATTTTCCAGCAATGAGAAAGGGCTGCAAAAGCAGCCCTTTATTTGGTGGATTGAAGTGAAATTAATTCAATACAGCAAAAATAGAAGTCGTAATATCTTCAACGCTACCAGTACCAGCTACCTTGCGATAGGCGGGTGCTTTCACCTTGTCGGTAGGATCGCTTTGAGTTGCCCAGCTTGAGTAGTACTCAACCAATGGACGGGTTTGATCGTTGTAGACCTGTAAGCGTTTGCGAACAGTTTCTTCTTTGTCATCATCACGTTGGATTAAATCTTCCCCGGTAACATCATCTTTGCCTTCAACCTTAGGTGGGTTGAATTTCACGTGATAGGTGCGACCTGAAGCTGGATGAACACGACGACCACCCATGCGATCAATGATGGCATCAAAGGGAACATCGATTTCTAATACATAGTCGATTGGAACGCCTGCATCTTTCATGGCTTGCGCTTGAGGAATGGTTCTTGGGAAACCATCAAACAAATAACCCTTGCTGCAATCAGGTTGTGTGAGGCGATCTTTAACAAGACCAATGATGATGTCATCGGAAACTAGGCCGCCTGCATCCATAATTTTCTTGGCTGCAATGCCAAGTTCTGTGCCAGCCTTCACGGCAGCGCGCAACATATCGCCTGTCGAGATTTGTGGAATAGCAAATTTTTCGCAAATGAACTGAGCTTGTGTTCCTTTGCCAGCACCTGGTGCACCGAGCAGAATCAACCGCATTATTTTCCCCTTTGAAGACCTTTGATTGTCCCGTATTTTGTCGGGATCCTAGACACTTGATCCTTAGGATTATCCCCAAGAAACCGACTTATTCTAATTTGACGAAGAATTGCCCAATATTAGCCGTACTCGCTCTAGGTCTTCGATAGTGTCAATCCCGGCTGGTGGGGCTTTCAGGGCGGTATGTACAACTATCTTATAGCCATTCCAGAGGGCGCGGAGCTGCTCTAGAGCCTCGGTCTGTTCTGGCGGGGCTGGTTCAAGACGGGTATACGCCTGTAAAAATTCAGCTCGGTAGGCATAAATGCCTAAATGGCGAAGATAGTTTTGTTTCGTCTTGGGCTCGGGGTCGCGAACAAAGGGAATAGCAGCCCTGGAGAAGTACAAGGCCTCACCTAAGCGATTGAGAACGACTTTGACGACATTAGGATTGTGGATTTCAGCAGCGTCGCTAATAGGTACGGCGACAGTGGAAATAGCGCAGGATGGGTTATCCGCTAAAGCTTGAGCTACCTGATTAATGAGTTCAGGTGGAATTAAAGGCTCGTCACCCTGCACATTCACGACCAGGGTGCTTGGTGGAAGTTTGAGTTGTTGGGCTACTTCAGCAATGCGATCGGTACCGGTAGGGTGATCAGGGCTAGTCAGCAGACATTCAATACGATATTCATCGCAAACCGCTTGAATTTCTGGTGAATCCGTTGCGACTACTACGCTTTGAGCGAGAGATTGTTTGGCGCGTTCCGCGACTCGGATCACCATGGGTTTGCCCCCAATATCTGCCAAAGGTTTGCGTGGCAAACGTGTAGAACCCAGTCTGGCTGGAATAACTACCAAAAAATCCGGTGTCAACGTGGTGTCAACGCTCATTTGCTGGATATTGCCTTAGGCAATTTCTTCTGCAGATAGTGAACGTGCTTCATCGACCATCATGACAGGAATGTCGTTACGAATTGGGTAAGCCAAGCGATCTAATTTACAGATCAGCTCCTGCTTTTCAGAATCTAAATGTAGTGGGCTTTTGCACAAAGGGCAGACCAATATTTCGAGTAGACGTTTGTCCATATTCTTCCGTATTAATGAAGTGTAGCGTTACAAAGTGTAGCGCTTGGGATCGGGTCTTTGTAGGATAGATTCCAACCACTGCGCCAATGAATCAGGAATTTCAAGCTCCATGGGTACTACCCAAATGCGACTGTCAGTAATCTCCATGCATTTTACGGCATCCTTTTCTGTAATTAGGATGCATTGCGCGGTAATAGAGGTAAAAAATGAGGTTGTGTAAGTGCTGTGATCCGGTAGCGGAATGCATTTGCCATAAATGCCAAATTTTTGTAAATCATCAAAAAAGCGCTGAGGATTCCCAACTGCGGCGACAGCGGTAATGTCATTTGGTAAATAGCTGTTGGCAATCTCTTCAAGACTCTTTGTGTTGTGAGTGGCATGAAGTTGATATGGGGTACCCAAAGTTCCGCTTAAAGAAAAAGCGCGTCGACCTAAGAAATACTCATCAACCACGCCCTTGGCGCAGGCTCCCGTAATCAAAGTCGCATCTCGCTCACGGGTAGCAGGTTCGCGTAAGGGCCCGGCAGGCAAGAGAAAGCCATTACCTTCGCCACGCTGATCACGAACTACAAACTCAATGTCACGACCACCTTCTCGCGCAGGCCAGCGTTTCATACTGTTGTGTTGCAAGCCATCGTCGCTGATGATCACATCGACTGTTGGCGAATGCTGCAATAGGGCTTGAATACTTTGATTGCGTTTGGGAAATACCCAAATCGGAAAATGATCCTGAGTGCGCTTTGCTATCAGGACGGGTTCATCGCCAACAATGCTGGGATTGGAAGAAGAATGCACTTGTAAAGGCTCTGATTGTGCATCGGCACCATAGCCTCTGCTAATAATTCCGGGCTTATAGCCCATGTGGGCCAAGCACTGCGCAAGCGCAATCACAATAGGGGTTTTGCCAGTTCCTCCCACGCGGATATTGCCCACAATGATGATGGGTACTTGCATAGCTTCTTGTTTGCCCAGATCCAGATCCGCAATCAGGTTGCGAGCGCGAACAATCAAACCATATATCTTGGAGAGCGGCCAAAGCAACAAACTGCTTGGCCCACGCCGCTCCCAAAACTTAGGGGCTTGACGGCTCAATTTTGGAGGTTTGGTCGAACTCATTTTTTGGTTTGGCTGCTAAACACAATATTCGAAAGGTTGGCATCGCGCGCAGCTTCTAAAGCACTCATGACTGCTTGATGGGGCGCTTTTGCATCAGCATCAATATTGACCTGAATATCTTTCTCGGAACCACTGAACTGGCTTTGCAATTGCATGAGTGCATTTGGCAGCTGAGAGCGATCAGTGAGTTTTCCATTAATAGCGTAACGACCATCGCGACTGACTGCAATATGAATTTGCTTAAGATCGGCTGGATTCTCACTCCCATTGGCGGTGGGCAGCGTGATGGCGATTTCTTGATAGCGGGTAAAGGTGGTGGAGATCATCAAGAAAATCAATACCACCAAAAGTACGTCAATAAACGGAATGAGATTAATCTCTGGCTCCACTGATGCTGTAGATGCCCCTAAAGAAAACCTTCTTTTTTGATGAATGCTGTTATCTAGCCAGCTCATGATGCTGATGGGTAGAGTTTTTTAAAGAGCTGACGTGTAAATTCTTCGCATTCTCGTTGACGCTGATTAGCCATCGCTCGTAGGCCACGCCATGCCGCTAAAGCCGGAATGGCAATGAGCAAGCCAAAAGCGGTGTTGTAAAGCGCTACAGAAATGCCGTGTGCTAATTGTTGTGGGCTACCAGATGCACCGTTTACTGCGCCTTGGCTACCAAAGATTTCAATCATGCCAACCACGGTGCCAAACAAGCCTAATAAAGGGGCAACCGTTGCAATCGTGGCTAAGGCACCTAAATAGCGATCTAATTTGAGCCAGGTCGATTGTGCGTTGGCTTGAAGCTCCTCTAGAGCATTATCTGCGCTACTTCCAAGGGCTTTTTCGCTCAAAACACAGGCAAGGAGAGGGCTTGCAGGAGAGAGTTGGCTAAAGCTGGCAATTTCAGAAGGCGGTGTAACTTGGCCGGCAGCGGTGCGATCGGCTAGTCCAAAGGCAAGCTCTAAGCAACCCTTAGGAAAGATGTGGATTTGGCGTAAGTACCAAGACCGTTCCAATACGATGGCAAGACCAATAATGGAGATAAACAATAGGGGCCAAATAGGCCAGCCAGCTGATAATAAGATTGAGTACATAAGCCTAGTACTTTAGCGCAATTAAAAGCGCGATTCTGAAAGGTTGCCTGTGGATAACTCTGTGCAAAACTTTTTGGCAGAGCTTCCCTAAGTCCTTAATCGATGGTGTTGATAGGTGTTTTTACCCATAAAAGACTAAAATTAGACTAAAAAATACCCCATATAAATCAATAGCTTATAATCATTTTGTAGGATTTGTGAGAGAGTTTGGGTCAGTAATTACTTACTTAGAGGCATTAAACCCATGGCAAATAGGCTTCTGTGGATATTTATCACCCTCTAAGCCTTATGGCTTTGTAGATTAAGAGAAAAAATGTCGGAAATATCAAAGGAAATTCTGAGTGTTGGTGAACTCAACCGCGCCATTGCAGCCTCATTGGAGGAGCGCTTTGACGCTGTCTGGGTCAGTGGTGAGATTTCCAATTTCAAGGCTTATGACAGCGGTCACTGGTATTTTTCTCTAAAAGACGAGGAAGGGCAGATCCGGTGCGTGATGTTTCGGGGCCGCAATTCTCAAGTCGGCTTTATGCCTCAGTCTGGCGATTTAGTAGAAGTCAGTGCAAATTTAGGAATGTACGTCCCCAGGGGCGATATCCAGCTAACAATCCAAACCTTGCGTCGTGCGGGTATGGGAGGGCTTTATGAAGCCTTTTTAAAGCTCAAGGCTAAGTTAGCTAAAGAAGGTTTGTTTGATCTTGATCGTAAGCGGGAGATTCCTACGCACCCTCGATCCATTGGGATTATTACTTCGCCACAAGCTGCCGCATTAAAAGATGTTTTAAGTACGCTTGCCAGAAGAGCGCCCCATATTCCCATTGTGATTTATCCAACACTAGTGCAAGGGCCTGATGCGCCTGCAGGCATTATTTCGGCATTAAAGGCTGCAGAAAAAGAACATACGGTTGATGTGATTTTGCTGGTGCGTGGCGGGGGCAGTATTGAAGACCTTTGGGCTTTTAATGATGAGAAGCTCGCTTATGCGATTTCGCAATCACCAATTCCGATAGTCAGTGGTGTTGGTCATGAGACCGATGTCACTATTGCTGATTTTGTAGCGGATTTACGCGCACCCACACCTACTGGTGCAGCAGAGCTCGCAGCTCCGCGTAGAGATCAAATGCTCCAAGAGCTCGATGCCATCATGCAAGCGATGCTCCAAAGGGTTAATCAGCGTGTAGAGCGCGAGGCGCAAACTTTAGATCAGTTGGCTTTGAGATTAAGTCATGCTTTACCCAATCCAGACCGTATGCGTGAACAAATTACCAGCTGGCAGCAACGACTCACGCAAGCATGGGTAGTAAGGGTGGAATCATGGAAGCGTAATCAATCCCATTACCAGTCCCAATTAGAAATGCTCAATCCCCAGCGGACGTTAGAGCGGGGATATGCGGTGATTTTGACGGAAGATAAAACCTCCATGCATGCGATTCGCAGTCCAAAAGAGCTCAATTCTGAAGGCGTTTTTCAGATACGGCTGGCAGAAGGTCAGGCGCAGGTGCAGTTTGCAGAAGTGGTACGTGAGTCATAAATTGAAAAATACGGCTTAAAAAAAGCCGTACTCTGAAGTGCGCTTCAGTGTGCATCAGTACGCTTGATATTTAATGTGTTGTTCTATAAAAAGTACTTATGAGAAATTTAAAGCTTTTTTGCTTAATCACCTTTGCTGGTCTGAGCTCCTTTTTATTGAGTGCTTGCCCAAGCGGTAGCTCTTCCCCAAACAATGTTGTGATCAATGGTTCGGTAAGCTCAGGCGGTAATGTGCCTCCTGTGGCAATCGCTGGGGCAACGGTTTCTATTTATCAAGCTCAAACGGGCGCGCCTTTGTTAATCACGCAAACTAGTACTGATGGCAATGGAAACTTCACGGCAAAGGTTCCCGTCAGCAGCTCGAACACCTCCAGTACTCCAGCTTTGTATTACGCTGTTGCTTCAAAATCACCCAATATTCTCTTGATGGCCAGCTTGGGTAGTGGGCCCTTGAGTAGCGTCAGAATCAATGAACTCACAACAATTGCCTCTGCTTATGCGTTTGCGCAATTCTTTCAAAGTGATTATTCCATTGCAGGCTCTAGTACGCCTTTAAGTATTGCTGCGGGCATGGCGGAAAATTTAGTGGCAGCACAATCTGGAGCTGCATCCGCGGTGATTCAAGCATCGCCTAATGCCTACCAAACCAATACTTGGAGTGAGCTAGGTTCATTGGGAAATATTTTGGCTGCCTGTACTCAAGGTGTGACCAATGCGTGTACAAACTTATATGCATTAAGCCCTGCCCAGAATGGCGCACTTCCCATTAATACGTTGCAAGCAATTGTCAACATTGCTCTTAATCCTGCTGCTAATGTGAATAGTATTTTTAATCTTGCGAGCGTTTCAACTTCGTATTCACCAGCTTTAACGGCGGCTCAAAGCCCAAGCTCAACCAATCCCCTGCAAAAGCTTGATGCCTGGACTATGGCTGTCAAGGTCAACAATAGTGGCAGTACTAATTGTCCTTTTGGTGGCCCCGCAAATATCGCATTTGATGTCAATGGCTATGCTTGGATTAATAACAATGTGATTCAGGGTACGCCCAACTCTTCTAATTGTTTGATGGTACTTTTGCCAAATGGTCAACCTGCTATGGGTTCGGTTGGATCAATCGGATCAACTAATACCACCAATACCACCAATAGCACCAACACTACCAATATCGCCAATACA
>Ga0364901_10148_pt1 | contig 28224 bp, 29 predicted proteins | sample ExccelJu500002D4_FD_206968 | JGI IMG/M metagenome (GOLD analysis project Ga0364901, IMG submission 206968) | Enriched cells from Trout Bog Lake Hypolimnion, Wisconsin, USA - BchlTB.July09.5000.02.D4 | ecosystem: Environmental > Aquatic > Freshwater > Lake > Hypolimnion/Profundal zone | place: USA...
CGTAAGGAACGTCGTGGCGAATATCTCGGCAAGACTGTTCAAGTTATTCCCCACATCACCAATGAGATACAGGCCTTTGTCGAGCGTGGTGCATTGGCGAGTCATGAGGGCCAAGCGGATGTTGCCATCTGCGAAATTGGTGGAACAGTAGGTGATATTGAATCCTTACCATTCTTAGAGGCTGCAAGGCAGATGAGTTTGCGTTTGCTAGCCCATAGCTGTGCATTCGTTCACCTTACTTTGGTGCCTTATATCAGTAGTGCCGGTGAGTTAAAAACCAAACCCACTCAGCACTCTGTCCAGAAGTTACGCGAAATTGGCATCATGCCAACCGTATTACTCTGCCGTGCAGATCGTCCAATACCCGAGGATGAAAGGGCAAAGATTTCACTCTTTTCCAATGTTCGAGAAGAAGCGGTGATATCCGTATGGGATGTGGATACGATCTATAAGATTCCAGAGATGCTTCATGCGCAAAAGATGGATGACCTGATCTGTCGTGAACTGAATATTCAGGCAAAACCTGCCAATCTTTCTGTTTGGGCCAAACTCGTTTATGAAATGGCTAATCCACAACACGAAGTCACGATTGGCATGGTCGGTAAATATGTTGACCTCACCGAGTCATACAAATCATTGATTGAAGCATTACGTCATGCAGGTATTCATAATCACACCAAAGTCAATATTACCTATATCGATTCAGAGCAAATTGAAGCCAATGGCGTTGACTGCCTAAATAATTTAGACGCCATCTTGGTTCCAGGCGGCTTTGGTAAGCGCGGAACGGAAGGTAAGATTGCGGCGATTCGTTATGCCAGAGAAAATCAGATTCCCTATTTAGGCATCTGTTTGGGTATGCAGTTAGCAGTAATTGAGTTTGCCCGTCACGTTGCCAATATCGAGCATGCCAACAGTACCGAATTTGATCCTGATACTAACCATCCAGTGGTTGCTCTAATTACGGAATGGATGGATCGTGAAGGGCGTGTCGAAAAACGCGGTAATGATTCCGATCTAGGCGGCACGATGCGTCTTGGTTCACAACGTTGCCCAGTCTTACCGAATACACTTGCCCACCAGATCTATGGTCCGGAAGTGAATGAGCGCCATCGCCATCGTTACGAAGTGAATAATGTTTATGTTCCACGTCTTGAAAAGTCAGGCCTCATCATTTCCGCTAGAACCCCTAGCGAATCCCTGCCAGAAATGATGGAGCTGCCACAAGCGATGCATCCTTGGTTCTTTGGGGTTCAGTTCCATCCAGAGTTCACTTCAACCCCACGTGATGGCCACCCTTTATTTCTAGCTTATATCAAGGCAGCGCTGGCTCATCATGATGCTGCTCAAAAAATTGCAGCCTGATGTATATCTACGTAGATCCCAACGCTCAACAGAATATCTAAGGACATCATTATGAAACTCTGTGGATTTAATGTTGGTCTAGATCAGCGCTTCTTTTTGATTGCTGGTCCCTGTGTGATTGAATCTGAACAATCCGCTTTGGACATTGCTGGTGAACTGAAAGCCATTACTGGTGCGCTCAATATCCCATTTATTTATAAGTCCTCTTTTGACAAAGCCAATCGCTCCTCTGGCTCTTCTTTTCGAGGACTTGGTATGGAAAAAGGCCTGGAGATACTTGCTAAGGTAAAGCGTGAAATTGGGGTGCCAGTCTTGACGGATGTACACGACATTAATGAGATTGCGGAGGTAGCCAAAGTCGTTGATGTATTGCAGACCCCAGCTTTCTTATGTCGACAAACTGATTTCATTCGCGCTTGCGCTCAAAGTGGTAAACCCGTGAACTTTAAGAAGGGTCAGTTCTTATCTCCCCATGAGATGTTGAATGTCATTGAGAAAGCAAGGGCTGCCGCAAAAGAGGCCAATCTCCCTGATCAATTCATGGTGTGTGAGCGGGGCGCTTCATTTGGATATAACAATCTCGTTTCAGATATGCGTAGCCTCGCTATCATGCGTGAAGCCAATGCGCCCGTAGTATTTGATGCTACACACTCGGTTCAGCTGCCTGGTGGTCAAGGGAGTTCAAGCGGCGGTCAACGCGAATTTGTTCCTGTGCTAGCAAGGGCAGCTGTAGCCGTAGGCATTAGCGGCCTCTTTATGGAGACCCATCCCGACCCAGCAAAAGCGCTATCGGATGGACCCAATGCAGTGCCTTTGCATCGCATGAAAGAGCTACTGGAATCTTTAGTCGCTATTGATGCGATTGTTAAAAAGGGTGACGCCTTTTTAGAGAACAGCTTTAAATAATTGATACAGTCTTTAGGAGATTTACATGAGCGCTATTGTTGACATCATCGGTCGGGAAGTTTTAGATTCCCGCGGCAATCCTACGGTTGAGTGTGATGTGCTGCTAGAGTCTGGTGTGATGGGGCGGGCTGCAGTTCCTTCTGGCGCCTCTACAGGTTCCCGTGAAGCAATCGAGTTACGCGATGGTGACAAGGCGCGTTACTTAGGCAAAGGAGTTCTGAAAGCAGTTCAAAACATCAATCTCGAAATTGCTGAGTCTATTTTGGGACTAGATGCTTCTGAACAAGCTTTTCTGGATCACACTTTAATTGAACTAGATGGCACACCAAATAAAGCGCGTTTGGGTGCGAATGCCACTCTAGCGGTATCGATGGCAGTTGCCAGAGCAGCAGCTGAAGAGGCTAGTTTGCCTTTGTATCGTTACTTTGGCGGTTCAGGCTCTATGCAGCTTCCTGTTCCTATGATGAATATTGTTAATGGCGGCGCCCATGCCAATAACAGCTTGGATATTCAAGAATTCATGATCATGCCAGTCGGCGCCAAGAGCTTTAGAGAAGCTTTGCGCTGTGGCGCAGAAATTTTTCATGAGCTCAAAAAGATTATTGGCTCACAAGGCATGCCCACCTCAGTTGGCGATGAAGGTGGCTTTGCACCGAACTTCAAAAGTAATCACGAATGCTTAAGCACCATCCTCAAAGCGATTGAGGGTGCTGGCTATGAGGCTGGTAATGATGTTTTGTTAGCGCTAGACTGCGCTGCTAGTGAATTCTACAAAGATGGTAAATATCAATTGGCTGGCGAAGGCCTGCAACTTTCATCCAGTGAATTTGCAGATTACCTGGGTCAATTAGCCGATCAATTTCCCATCGTATCCATTGAAGATGGTATGCACGAAAGTGATTGGGATGGTTGGGCAGACATTACCCAGAAGTTAGGCAAGAAGATTCAACTAGTAGGGGATGACCTCTTCGTTACGAATACCAAGATTTTGCAAGAGGGCATCGATAAAGGGATTGCTAACTCTATTTTGATCAAGATCAATCAAATTGGTACCTTGACTGAAACTTTTGCTGCGATAGAAATGGCTAAGCGTGCCAATTACACCGCCGTGATTTCTCATCGCTCTGGCGAAACTGAGGACAGTACGATTGCTGATATTGCAGTTGGTACGAATGCCGGTCAGATCAAGACAGGTTCTTTGTCCCGCTCTGATCGAATTGCGAAGTACAACCAATTACTTCGCATTGAGGAAGATTTGGGTGATGTCGCTAGCTATCCCGGAAAATCGGTTTTCTACAATCTGAAGCGCTAATCCTCTAAGCTCCCTGATTCAAAAATGCGCATCATTGTCTATTCCATGTTGTTGGTAATTCAATACCCACTATGGCTAGGTAAGGGCGGATGGCTGAAGGTGTATGAGATGGAGAAGCAGCTGCAGCTTCAGCAAGCCAAAAATAGTGCTTTAGCGCTGCGCAATGCCAAACTGGCTGGTGATGTGGCTGACTTAAAAGATGGCACTCGTGCGATTGAAGAGCGTGCTCGCGTAGAGCATGGCATGATCAAAGACGGAGAATTTTTCGTACAAATTCTCCCCAATAATGCTTCGATACCAAATCAAGATGTGCCTGATGGCGTGAAAGCGACCAAGGCGAAATAAGTTTTAATGCCCACTTGAAGGTGGACGTGTAGCGTCGCTTAGCAAGTCAGTGCTAAACACTTGACGACAGTCTACGGCATCAAACTGATATTCCTTGCCGCAAAAATCACAAGCTGTATCTACTTTGCCTTGTTCGCTCAGTATGCTTTTTACTTCCTCTTCACCTAACATCCGTAAAACATCCACTACTTTCGTACGTGAACAACGACAAGCAAATTGGATGGGTCTGCTAGGGAAGCTGCGTACGCCATAGTGTGAGGATTCTTCTAGAAATAAACGGCGCAGAATGGTTTCCGGCGGAAGGCTCAAAAGCTCTTCATCGGTAATCGTCTCACCCAGCGCCTGAATCCGTGTCCAACCCTCGGCTGCGCTATGGGGGTCTAAATGCGCATGACCACCTGAATCCGGTAAACGTTGCAACAGTAAGCCGCCAACGTGAGTTTCATTTGAAGCCAACCAAATGCGGGTATCCAATTGCTCAGAATTTTGCATATATAAGCTAATTGCTTGCGCTACATTTTCGACCGGACGAATGACGGCGCCCTGGTGATCTTGTAATGCAACGATTCCTTGATAAGGAGGATTACCTGCCTGACGGTCAGCGGGATCGAGGGTAATCACAAGGCGGCCAGTATTACTGGCATCGAGCATCTGAGCTAAAGAGGCATCCTCGGCTATATCACAGGGGTCTATCGATAACTTGACTGTGGCTCGCATCGAAAGATCTGATTTACATTCCACTACCAGCAAAGAAATGGGGCCCAGGCTTTGTGCCTGAATAATCAAAGTACCATCAAATTTGAGGCTGGCACTCAGAAGGGTAGCTGCAGCGACAAAATCTCCTAAGACTTTTCTTACTGCGGGCGGATCATTGCGCCTCTCTAAGATCGCCTGCCAAGCAGTGCCTATCGAGACAATTTCGCCTCGAACAGGGGCTCCATCACACATAAATACAAGAAGTTCATTCATATCCTAAAGTATCCACGTTTTCCAGAATGATTCTGACTTCGTCTGACCTGAGATAATAGAAGCTATGCAAATTCGTACCCGTTTCGCTCCTAGCCCTACAGGCTTTATCCATCTCGGCAATCTCCGAAGTGCCCTGTATCCATGGGCTTTTGCCCGTCATCATCAGGGTGATTTCATTCTTCGCATTGAAGATACCGATTTGGAACGTTCCACCCAAGAATCTGTCGATGTGATTCTGGAAGGAATGGCCTGGTTAGGTTTGGATGTGGATGAGGGGCCGATCTATCAGATGCAACGGATTGATCGTTATCGAGAGGTGATCAAACAGATGCTCGATAGTGGGTTGGCTTACCCATGCTATATGAGTGAAGATGAACTCAATAGTCTGCGCGATCAGCAAATGGCTAATAAAGAGAAGCCGCGCTATAACGGTTTATGGCGTCCAGAGCCCGGTAAAACTTTACCAGCGGTTCCGCCTGGTGTATCACCAGTCATTCGGTTTAAGAATCCAATTGGTGGCTCCGTGATTTGGGATGATGCTGTCAAAGGCAGAATCGAAATTAATAACGAAGAACTTGACGATCTCGTGATCGCACGACCTGATGGTACGCCGACCTATAACTTCTGCGTTGTTGTGGATGACTTGGATATGAAAATCACCCATGTGATACGGGGAGATGACCATGTCAATAACACGCCGCGTCAAATTAATATTCTGAAAGCCCTTGGTGCATCTCCCCCAATTTATGCACACTTACCTACTGTCTTAAATGATCAAGGCGAGAAGATGAGTAAGCGCAATGGCGCTATGAGTGTGCGTGATTACCAAAAAGAGGGGTATTTGCCAGAAGCGATTTTGAACTATCTTGCACGATTAGGATGGTCACACGGGGATGCCGAAGTTTTTACTAAAGAGCAATTTGTAGCGTGGTTTGACCTGGATAATCTCGGCAGATCACCTGCTCAGCACAATCCCGAAAAGTTACTCTGGCTCAATCATCACTATATTCAAGAAGCTGATCCTGAACAGTTAGCGGAAGCCGTTCGACCTTTTGCTGAGGAACGAGGCATTGATGTCAATCAGGGGCCGAATTTAGTTCAGGTTGTCGCTTTATTAAAAGATAGAGCGAATACCCTCATTGAAATTGCAGAAGGGACTAAGCTGTTTTATTCCCCCGCACCTGAGTTATCTCCAGAGCAGATTGCTCAGAATATTCCTGAAACAATTCAACCGGTGCTTCGTGATCTGATTGACGCGATATCAAGTGCGGATTCAACAAAAGAGGGCTATTCAGCAGCATTTAAGGAGGTGTTAGCCAAGCATCAACTAAAAATGCCAGCTCTGGCTATGCCAGTGCGATATGCCTTATTTGCCACTACCCAAACGCCTGCAATCGACTCTGTTTTGCTCATTTTAGGTAAAGAAGAAAGCCTTCAGCGGCTCGCCAAGGTCATCCAGTAGGTAAATTGCTCCCAAGGGGCAAAATAGGATAAAATCTTGGATTGTTTTGAGTGTCTTGTGGATATTTTGCGAGATTTAGGGGGTATAGCTCAGCTGGGAGAGCGCTTGCATGGCATGCAAGAGGTCAGCGGTTCGATCCCGCTTATCTCCACCAAGAAATCCACCAAGGCAGTCATGAGGTTCCAGGTCCCCATCGTCTAGAGGCCTAGGACATCACCCTTTCACGGTGAGTACGGGGGTTCGAATCCCCCTGGGGACGCCAGTTTTTCTGGTTGCAGTAAAGTGACAAGAAGTGATTGCGTTGTAATTTGGAGCGGTAGTTCAGTTGGTTAGAATATCTGCCTGTCACGCAGAGGGTCGCGGGTTCGAGTCCCGTCCGTTCCGCCAAATCAATAGGTATTACAAGGGTATGTCAGAAATAACCAACCTTGTTACCAAAAGTGTTACCAAAAAGCCACCCTTGGGTGGCTTTTGTGTTGAGATCGAAGGTCTGCTATCGGTCAATAGTAGTCTGCAGATAGTTTTAAGAGTTTGTCTTAAATAGCAACTCTAGTGATTCTATATATTGGTTGGCATTCAAAGACTTCTCATCCATAAACACGCTTTGTAAAGTAAAGCCAGGAATTATCAATCCAAACAGGGTGACTGATAAGTTTTGTACGTTCTTAGACTTGGCTATTTGACCTACTTTTTGCAGTTCTACGATCTTATTCTCTAAAGCGCTACGAATTTTTTCAAAGTAGATCAGCATAGTTTGCCGAATATCTAGATCGACCATCGCTAAAGACCACACGTGAAACGCCATTCCTTTGCCAGGCCCTTTGGTAATCTCTTCAGCAAAACTGGCTAGCTCACAAATCAGTTCGGATAAATTTACATCACGCTCGTTAGGTGCTTTGATAATCGTTTCAATACGCTCACAATAACGCCCTAAGTTCTGGGTAATGATGGTTTTCACAATCTCTTCTTTGCCTTTAAAGAAGTGATATATGTTCCCTCTAGAAAATCCACTTGCTTCTTGAATATCTCTAATGGAAGTGCCTGCAAATCCTTGCTTGGCAAAACAGGAGCGAGCTGCTGTCAAAATTAAATCCTTACTCTTATCTAGCTCTGCTTGCTTAGCGCAGAGCAAGCGTTTTTTCAAAGGGGAAGTTTGCCCCGTGTTGGGAACTGGAGAATTGGCTTTAAAAAGGGGATTTTTCATATTACTGAGTCTAATTCATCAAAACCGACCGTTTGTGTCAATTTAATTGAAATGAGTTTTCTAGCAAACCAGCAGTAGTTATTTCTCTAGGTAATACCTGTACAAACCAAGCTGGCCAGGCATCGGAGTCTAAAAGAACTTTGCTTATTGAAGGCTAAGAGAGGGTGAATGTCTCAAAAACCGATCTGTTGATTCAAAAAATTAACTTGACTTTCATTTTTAACTCTATAAATTAACCCTCAAGCTAACACCTCTTAGCATTAAGGCTACTATTCTCATACGCCAATTTATGTTGAGGTTTCTATAAAAAGGCTGCAAAAATGAACAAAATTAAAACTTTAGTATCAATCATGCTGCTATTTAGTGTCGGAATAGCGAATGCTCAGTTTGGAGGCGGGGGTAATTCTTCACGTTTAGTCACTAATGTAACGGATCAAGTGACAGATTTACTCTCTGCTGCATCCTATCAGGGCGGAAATATTAGTAATATTGCGATTAATACGGCGGATATTAATTCTCGTGTAGAAATCAGCGGTCCAACGATTAGTACTGCTGGAACTGGAGCAACTGCTACCGCAACCTCTACTCAAACTTTAACCAGCTCACAGATCAATACAAATACTCTAAGCAACAATACTGCGAGCAAGGTAAATCAACTGAGTGGGGCTGGGAACTCTAGTACAACAAATAATATTGCTTCTACTGCTTCTACTGCAAGTGCCAATATCACCGCGACTGCAATTGATAATAACTTTAGTGCAACATCAATTGGTGCCATGAATAGTGGCAATGTCGATATTACTCAGGCTAGCACGAATGGTAGGCAAGCAAATCTTGGTATTCAAGGCCTTAATTTTGATAGTGGGTCAGTTTCGGCAGGACAATTAAATTTGCTTAATGGATCTGCAACTTTTAATCCTAGCGTAGCAAATTTGGCTATCAATACTAGCGATATCTCATCTGAAGTTAAGGTGAAGGCAACAACTAGTATTGATCTGCAGAATACAAGTATCTCAGCGGCTTCTGTTGGAGCAATGAATACTGGGAATATTACAGTTACAGCACCAACACCTGTTGTATCAACTGGTCATCATTAATATAAAGTAATCAGCCCCATGAAAAAAGCACGTCACATATCATGCCTGGTTTTCTTGCTGACCATGGCTTTTGTGGGTATGGCGCAAGCTGTTTTTGCTGCTGGTGTTTCAAATGAATGGAATAATTCCTGGGGTTCAAACTTAGACTCTTCCGCAAGAGCTGTGATGATTCAGCAGGCTAATGCTATTGCCCTGCGGGAGTCTGATTACTATAGTAGTTTTGGCCCCGCCACCACAAACTATGTAAATTCTGGAAACAGTAGTTATGTTAATAACTCTACTAATAATTCACAAACAAGTAATACTAATCCTCTCACATACAGCACGACTTCTGTAGGAGTAATGAATTCTCCAACTGCTACCATTAATGGAAATAATAGCAATTTGAATACCACAAACTCCACGAGTAGTAGTGGTGGCATGCAGAGCACAATTAGTCATTAGTTCTTATAGTGATTCTCAATGACGGTAAAAAAGCGTCATTACCTAATAATGCTCTTTGTGGCAGTCATGCTATCGGGCTGTCAGGGCTATTCCATTATCACTACTACGCGTAATGAGGATGCGCCATTAGTGAAAGGCCCTCCAATAAGAGATATCGTAACTCCATTCGATAGGGCTCTAATATGTCTTCGTCCTAAAGTTAATAAAAATATTACTTTTTCAGTCGGGGCAGTTCTTGATCAAACTGGCAAGGAGCAGTTAACTGATGGAGGGCTCGGAAAATTTGTGACTCAAGGGGCTGGAGATATGTTGCAATCTGCCCTTTATGAGGGTGGTGTTAGCCTTTTAAACCGCAGGGATCCTCGAGTGCTTGAGGCCGAGTTGAAATGGGGTTTGCAAGACCAGAGGCGGATTATTCCAACGGATTATTTCATTACGGGAAGTATCAATAGTTTAGATATCATGCCTGGCGGTGGGGTTCAGACTGAAATCGGTGGCATGGGCCCCACATATAGCCAAATGCGAATGTTGGTGGGGATTGATTTAGCCCTAACAAGTTCGAAAACTAGTCAAATTATTGCTAATGTAGCACTACAAAAACAAATCTTTGCTACGGACTTTAATGTTGCAATGGGGAATTTTATAGGTGTGACCTTATTCAATGTTAACGCCGGATATAAAGAGCGGGAAGCAATCCATTTCGCATTAAGGCAGATGATTAATTTGGCAACCTTTGAATTATTAACTCAAATTATGAATCCTAGAGATTACTCAGATTGTAGAAAGTTGATTGACAAAGTCTCCGACGGCTCCATCGAGAATACAAAAACTGCCAAACTTTCATATGAGTATGAGCAAAGCTTGATTGCAGTAGCCAACACCAAAGAGTCAAATGTAAAATCTTTTACACCGCCAGGGCAAAATCAGGACTTGAGCGACAAGTCCATTCAGAAGACGGTTTCTCCGAATGCATATAACCCGAGTAATAGTGCAAATCAGCCTAATAAGGCGCTAACTCCCGATGGTGCAGGCGGGACTGATTTTTTATTAAATAAGCAGGAAATCATACAATTTTCAAAGTAAGTTTGTAGAGTTGTGTGAGCTAGAAAAAAATTAATGGCTGAGGTCGCTTATGGGTCGTTAGTAGCCATTGCGAAGGTGCCTTTCGCCAAATACAATAAAAAGGCCCTTCTTAAAGGGCCTTTTTTTCATCCTAGATCTTATTCATCATCTCTTATTATCTGTTGGCGAAGAGCTTACATAGCTTGAGCTATCAGACACATTTGAGCTAGAGGCATCTGAAGCACTATTAGCTTTGGATGACGCGGTGCCGCCAGATGATCCAACTTTAGCTCTGCTGGCGACTGCGGTGGTTGATTGGCTTGGACTGACTGAACTATTAGTTGAAGTTCCTGAAGACTTGCTCGCAGTAGACGCTGTGCTGGACGTAGCAGACTTACTCACAGAGCTTGAAACTGCTGAGGTAGTGGTTTTACTAGCAGCACTCAAAGCGGCTGTCTTTGAAGCAGTTGCAGTAGCAGCAGCTTTAGCAGCCGCCTGCTGTTGAGCAAGTAAAGCTGCGGCTGCGGCTTCTTTTTGTTGCTGGGCTGTTAATTGCTGACCGGCAAGTGCTAAAGAGCTTACTGTCCCTATGGTGGCAATAAGTAAGCAAATGACAAATGAATAGGGTGTTAGTTTCATAATGACTCCTAGTGCAAGTTAGGCACTTCAAAGTTTCCGCTCAGACGATTTAAGAGTATCAGAGTTTTGGCATGAACAGTACGGGCATCAAAGAGTTCATATTCCGCATCACGAAATCTTAAGATTCCTTGAATACTGTTCTTGCCAGCTTTGGCTTGGTTAAAGGCCTTGTTTGCAGTTTCTAGTCTATCTTTTGCTGACAGGTACTGAAGGTATGTTTGATTAATTTCAGTCACTATTTTTGATTTGATAGCTATTAAATTCACTTCTTGCTCCGCTTGATTATTGGCAGCAGTGGTGATGTCCGAATTGACTAAAAGGCCATTACCCAATGGAACGTTTACCAGAAAGCTAAATGACTGCTGCGTACCGTAATTAACTCCGCTACTAGAATAGGGTGGGGTTTGTGTGTAATAGACTCCTGGAAGGAAGTCCACATTTTTGCTGGCCTTTACAACTTCTAGGGTTGCAGCAGCAGACTCTACCGCTGCTTGACCAGATGAAATGTCTGCTCGATTTTCTCTAGCATGCGCAATCAGTTCCTCAACCTTAAAGTTTTGCGGCTCCATGTTTAAGGTGCCAACAGGCAAAATTAAGTCTGAATCTGCTTTGCCTAAGTAATTTACTAAGCCATACGAGTAATACTTCAAATCGTTGGCGAGAATTTTCTGGGCTGCAATGAATTCAGCTTCCTGAGCAGAGCCCCCGGCTTGGTATTGTTTCAAACCATCTATTGCCTCTTGATAGGACTGCCAAAGCAATTTAGTCCGCAAAGCATCGATATAGTTAAAAATAGCTTCTGTCTCGATTGCCTTACTCTCTGTGATCATTTCAGCTAATTTATGTTTTGCATCTGCTTCTGCTTGAGCTTCTCGTGCCGAGCGTTTTCCCCAGCCCTCAATCGTGACCATTGCACCCAAAGTATTCGAAGCGGGGCTGGTATAGCCAGAGTAGGGCGCTTGCGTGTACATACTGCCTCTCACATAGGTCAGAATGGGGCTTAAATAAGGCTTACCCGCATCTTTTGCATTTGCTTTAGCGGAATCCACACTGAGTCTACGTATTTTGAGGTTGGCATTTTCTTCGTTCAATTCCCCAAGGTAGTTCCCTAGGGTGACTGCACGGTAATTTGTATTGGGAGCCTTAAAGGGCGGCAAGGATTGAGCCGATATGGAATGCATCCATGCCAATAAAACAACAGCCCAAACGCAATAAAACCATTTTTTCATTCGACTAACTTCTATCACGATTTTTAATAACCAAGCTAGGGGTTTCTATAGAAATTTGATCAACAATCTTATCTTTTCCGATAGTTTGATTAATGAAATTATTGACCTCGTTAGCAACAACTTCTCTCTCGTTATCCACTGTGATCATGTGATAGGAATTACCGAGCCAGATCATCCGACAGGTCTCAGAAGAAATTCGATTCATGATAATTTCTGGATTTTTGGGTGAAGCGGTTTCATCATCAATGGCATGAATGATTAAGGTATCCGCAGTAATAGAGCTCAAATCTTTCTTGGTGGCTTTAATGAGTTCCAGCGACTGATATAGATGAACTGCTGGTAAATGAGCTGCCCCAAGCTCACTGACGGTATTGGCCATAACCGCTTTTCGAATATGGCGCCTTAATTCAACATTCTTGACGCCAAAAGGCTCCCGCTCTTTGAAGTGCCAATTACGAATACCGATTTTGTACAAGAGCGCTAAAAAAGGGTAGTACCACGGCACTGACCAACCATCAAATAAGAAAACAGGCGATAAGATCACCAAGCTATGAACTTTGCTATTTTGTTCTGCTACTGCCAGCGCAAGCGTAGCACCCATACTCAGTCCTGCGATTGAGATCGAATGATGCGTCTGGGATAGATCCGTAACAAATTGATCAACGCTGTCAATCCACTCCTGATAGCCTGTAAGACCAGTATGTGCAGAGTACCCCTTGATTCTGGGTATGGTGTAGGTATGGTTGGATTGCTTAAGTAGACGTGGAATGGCGCCCATCTCAAGTTCTGAGCCGCAAAGGCCTGGCAATAAGACTACCGCATGGCCCGTATTACCTTGATAGAATGTCTCATATCGATCTGGTTGCTCTGCGATGGAAGTCATTGAGTGTAGTTAGATGCCTATTAATTAATATTCACATTATTGCTTATGCAGATTAAGAATTCGAAGCGTTGGGCTAAATCCGGTATTGAAGCGTATTTTTTCGCGATATTCGGAGTTTTTGTCGCTTTTTCGATACGTTATAGCCTCCAAGATTTCTTGCAGGGCAATATTCCCATGACGTTTTTCATCATGAATACCATCATCGTCGCCTTATTTTTTGGTTATATCCCCAGTTTGCTAACAATTATTTTATCTGTGCCAATTGCGTTTTTCTTCTTTGTCCCGCCATTTGACTCTTATGACATGCCAACCCCCCAGGATGGCTTTGTGTTTATTTCCTATATATTGATTGCCTTTATTGCTGTTGGAGTAGTTGAGTGGCTCCAGCGCGAGCGCTACAAGGCAGTTTTGATTTCTAAGGTCAGCGATAGCAATTTTCGCCTTTTAACCCAGGCCAGCCTCTCCCTTAAAAAGGTGCGTAGTCAGGAAAGTCCTGAGAAATAGACTCTTTTCTCCAGCTACAGCGCAATTTGCTATGTTGCTGTTTTGTATGGGAGAATAGCAAGATGAAGTCTTTTTTAGCCATCTTCCTGAGTCTTTTCTTAGCCTTTGCTGCTCATGCAGCCGGCTTTGGTTACGATCCTTTTGCCAAAAATTCTCCGACTTCAGCTGGCGGTTCTGTTGTGTCCCCTCGGCCATCAGCGCCACCTTCACAGCCAGTCAAACCTGCTCCAACTGCACCAGCCAGCCCTGGAGCTCAGCCAGTAAAGTCTAGGCAAGGTCCAAACATTCCGACCCCTCCAGCCGCCAAGAACTAATTAATCTTATTGGTTGTTTTACCAATTTGCGATTGTGGAGTCTTGATAGCCGTCATATAGAGTGGCTCAACTGCAGGCATTAAGGCATTCAATTGCTCAATTCTGGTCTCGCCAGAAGGGTGGGTCGATAAAAATTCTGGTGGATTCTTACCTTGCGTCGCCTTGAGCATTTTTTGCCACACAGTAATGGCAGCGTGGGGGTTATAACCCGCTCTTGCGGCCAACTCGAGACCAATAGCATCGGCCTCAGACTCATTTTGTCGTGAATTAGGTAGCACTAAAACATATTGTGCAACTTGGTTGGCGGCGTTGATGCCCGAAGCGTAATTTGCTCCAGCAGCTGCAAGAGCGACATTGGTGACTGCATTTTGGGCTAGCGCTTCTGATAGACGCTCACGTCCATGCTCACGCAAAGCATGGGCCATCTCATGACCCATGATGGCAGCAATTTCATCATCCGTTAAATTGAGTTGCTCAATGATCCCGGTATAAAAAGTGATCTTTCCCCCAGGCGCACAACTCGCGTTTAATGTGTTTGATTGAATCAAGCTTAACTGCCACTCCCAGGTCCGAGTGTCGTCCCGGAAAACAGCTGTCTGCGGGATTAGACGATTCGCTACTTGTTTCAAGCGATCGTAGGTTGGACCCGATGTAATCAGAACATTTTTTTCTTTAGCTTTTTTATTTTGTTCTTCAAAACTCGCTGCTGATAGTTTATTAACATCTGCAGATGAAACCACCATGAATTGGGATCGGTTGATTCCGACTGCGCCTGGCTTGGTAGTGTTAGCGCATGCGGTAAGCCATGCAATGAAAATGAGGCTTATAAAAAGCCTCATGAGATCTCGCCCAATGAACATTTACAACAAATTATTTTTTGGATTTTGTGATTGAAGCGGCCATTGCATCGGTGTAGATAATCTTGACTTGCTCGCCTGCGTTCACATCATTGAGGAGGGCTGGATTGGTAACGCTTACTGTGGTTAATTTTCCGCTAGGCCCCTTCACTGTTACCAGCTTCTTTTCACGGTCGACAGCAATAATATCGGCAATAACGGTGGTCTTATTGGTTAATTTTTCCGAAGGCTTGTCACCCTTAGTCTCAGTCAAAGTACTGGTTTCAACTTTACTTCGGACACCATCACTTTTTGTTTTGGTGAGCTCGATTGCAACACCTAAATCGTAAGTCAGGCTGAGATGATCGCCTTTTTTAAGTTGATCAAAGTTTTTTACCTCAGGACCAGCAACAAATTTTGAGACGCCGTCTTTATTTTTAAAGGTGATCGTTCTGGTCTTATGATTAATGGCAAGAACATCGCCTTCAAATAGCTGGTAACTGTTATGGGTAACCGCAGCATCAATCACCATGGGTTTGTCTTCAGGAGCGGGAGCTTGACTAAATGCTAGTGAGGCAAATAAGAAACTTGAAGCTAATAAATAGCCGAAGGGATTTTGGTGCATTTTCATAAGATTTCTCATCAGGACAAGTTGATACTTATGGATCTTATCTCATTTTTTACTATGTTGACCCATATCCCATGGCCTTTCTTTGATAAGATCAGAACTCTTGATTTTCTCTATTGATTAAGGTTCCAATGATCCAGTTCGCCGCCAATCTGACCATGCTTTTCAATGAATACCCATTCTTAGATCGGTTTGAGCAGGCCGCTAAAGCAGGGTTCACGGCAGTGGAGTTTTTATTTCCCTACGGCATACCTGCGCAAGACATTAAGGCTAAGTTAGATCAATACCATTTGAAACTAGTTTTGCATAATCTTCCGGCCGGTAATTGGGATGGTGGAGAGAGGGGCATTGCTTGTTTGCCGGATCGAATTGAAGAGTTTAAGGCTGGCGTATCTGAAGCAATTCGTTATGCGGGCATATTAGGCGTTGGTCAATTAAATTGCTTAGCTGGCAAAGTTCCCTCTGGCGTCGATCATGCTGAACTCCATCGCACCTTTGTTAATAATTTACGGTATGCAGCTGCTGAATTAAAAAAAGCCAATTTAAAGTTACTGGTTGAGCCTATTAATCAATATGACATTCCGGGCTTTTATCTTTGTAGCACCCAACAAGCTATTAGCATCATGGATGAGGTTGCTGCAGATAATCTATTTCTGCAATATGACATCTACCATGCACAACGGATGGAAGGTGAGTTGACTAATACGATTACAAAATATAAAGATCGAATTGCCCATATGCAGCTGGCCGATAATCCCGGGCGCAATGAGCCTGGTACCGGAGAAATCAACTACCCATTTTTATTTCGTTTTCTAGAAAAGTTGGGCTACCAAGGTTGGGTTGGCTGTGAATATAAGCCAGCCAGCGATACTTTAAGCGGACTCAGTTGGATGACTACCCAGTTAAAGTAGTTCTGCATCAGTATTGCGCTGCACTATAAAAAATACTTTATTTACTAGGTGTTTTCGCTAGGCATTGACCTAAATCAATAAACAATCCTGTACAAATCCTATTTAATTGGTGTGCGAGAGCTTATAGGCTCAAGCTGCATCAGGAGTAAATAATAAAAATGGGCATTTTGCCCCTGAGATAAATCTATTAAAAGGGTTGTTTACATGAAAATTTATCAAGCGATTAATAAGGTACCGGGTGGATTGATGGTCGTACCACTGTTCATCGGTATGCTCCTCAATACCTTTGCACCAAATGCCATGAAGATTGGCGGCTTCACTCAAGCGCTGACTAATCAAGGTTACCCAACCTTTTTGGCGATGTACCTCTTTACCGTTGGCACCAAAATGACTCTCAATGCAGCACCAACGATGCTCAAGCGTGGCTTTGGCATCTTGTTTGCAAAAGTCGGTATTGCCATCGCAGTGGCTCTGAGTATTGCCCACTTCTTTAACGGCGACATTATTGGCCTAACAACGCTTGCGGTCTTAGCTGCAATGAACGATACCAATGGTGGTATGTTCTTGGCATTAACCAGTACTTTCGGCAATAAAGAAGACGCTGGAACCTATGTGCCTCAAAGTATTGAGACAGGCCCTTTCCTGACAATGCTGGTTTTAGTGGGCGCTGGCTTAGCCGTCATCCCTTGGTTAACGATGTTCTCCGTGATCGCACCAATTATTGCTGGGGCCATTCTGGGTAATTTGGATTCAGATTTGCGCGATTTCTTTGGTAAGCACGAGCCCATCATTATTCCTTTTATGGCTTTCACACTGGGGCAGGGTATTAATCTTTCGGCTGTAACAACGGCTGGTATCCCTGGAATATTGCTTGGCCTTTCTGTCTTGGTCATTACCGGTATTGTTTGTATTCTGGCCGACCGCCTTTTAGGTGGTTCCGGAGTCGCTGGTGCAGCAGCGTCAAGCACAGCAGGCAATGCGACTGGAACACCTCAAGCTGTTGCACTTGCTGATCCCACCTTTGCTGCGATTGCCCCAATCGCTACTATTCAAGTGGCAGCATCGGTAATTGTTACGGCTGTACTTACCCCAATTTTGACGGCATTCATTTACCGCCAAAACAAAAAGAAAGCTGAATCCCAATAAGATTCGCTTTCTGGTTGTGTGATGAGCGCAAGACTGACCATCTTGCGCTTTTTTCATCTGACTTTTAAAGCTATAGCACTAGAATATGGTCCTTAAATAGATTTTTTCTCCACAAATTAGAAGAGGCTTTCAGAAATGAGCAATCAATTAAAGTTGGGTTTTGTTGGTCTAGGGATTATGGGTGCGCCCATGGCAGGGCACTTAATCAAAGCTGGACATGATGTTTTTGTTACTACCAGAAGCAAAGTTCCAGCCGATATTGCTCAATCTGCTGCCACCCAATGCAAAACTCCTGCTGAGGTTGCTCAACACGCTGACATCATTTTTACGATGGTGCCCGATACACCAGATGTTGAAAAAGTCTTGTTTGGCGAACATGGAATTGCCTCTGGCTTATCCAAAGGCAAGGTAGTTGTAGACATGAGCTCAATTTCCCCAATTCAGACTAAAGAATTCGCCAAGAAAATTAACGCTTTGGGTTGCGACTATTTGGATGCCCCAGTATCCGGTGGTGAGGTTGGCGCTAAAAATGCCACCTTATCGATTATGGTCGGGGGTGACGAAGCAGTATTTGAGCGTATCAAACCGATTTTCGAGTTGATGGGTAAAAATATTAATCTGGTTGGCGGGAATGGCGATGGCCAAACCGCTAAAGTCGCCAATCAAATTATTGTTGCCCTGAATATTGAAGCCGTTGGTGAAGCGCTATTATTTGCTGCAAAAGCAGGTGCTGATCCAGCTAAAGTTCGCCAAGCACTGATGGGGGGTTTTGCGAGCTCCAAAATCTTGGAAGTGCATGGCGAGCGCATGGTCAAGAGAACATTTGACCCTGGCTTCAGAATTGAACTTCACCAGAAGGATTTGAACTTGGCTCTTAATAGCGCTAAGGAGCTGGGTGTTTCATTGCCTAATACCGCTACCGCTCAAGCCCTGTTTAATTCTTGCTCTGCACACGGTGGCAAAGCTTGGGATCACTCAGCAATGGTAAAAGCCTTGGAGAAGTTGGCCAACTTTGAGATCGGTCAGAAGGCCTAATTAGTCGAGCGGTCTATAAGCAATGCCATCTACTTTGGTTGTCTACTTGCATGGCTTTCGCTCTTCGCCGAGGTCTAGTAAAGCTGTTATGACAGGGCAGGGGATTGATTTGATTTCATCCCCAAGCCACCCTTATGAGTGGTATTGCCCTCAGCTACTGGCTTCACCAAAATCCAGCATGGATATGGTGACCAAGCATATCGATCATAGTAGTGCTGACCGTTTGGTAATCATTGGCTCTTCATTAGGCGGTTTTTATACAAACTATCTTGCAGAAAAATACCAGGCAAAAGCAGTTGTCTTGAATCCTGCGGTCTATGCTGCCCGAGAATTAGCGCCCCATGTAGGCATGATGACGGCCTACGATAGTGATGAACCTTTTGATTTTCGCCCTGAATATATCGATGAACTAAAAGCGCTTCAAATACAAAAAATCAGTCAACCTGAGCGTTATTTTTTAATTGCTGCGAAGGGCGATGAACTTTTAAATTGGCAAGAAATGGTTGATTTTTATCCTGGAGCTAAGCATCTTGTCCTGGAGGGCAGCGACCACGGTATTTCCGAATACGCAGAGTATTTGCCTGAGGTTATTCGTTTTATAGCTTCGTAATCTCCCCCATCACCAGTTGTATTGCTTCAGTCATGATTCTTCAGTAAGATGAATTAAATGACTTATGGCTAATGCGCCCTGGTCTAGAAAGGAGAGGTTGTGCTGAGCATTTTGAAATTGGATGCTGGGGGTATCCCTCAGTGTTGGGTTAATGCAGAAGAAGCTACCAAACATTACGCTGATAACAGCGTCCTTTGGACCCTTGGTGACCCCATTTTAAAAATGCGCGGTGGAATCTCCCGAGCCACAGGGCTTCAGTCTGTCATTGAGCTCCATTCGATTATTGCTGTCAAAGGTTCAGCAAAAATCAATCTCTTCGATGTCATTCCTGGTATTACCAAACGTAAGTTATTTCGGCGCGATCGAGGTTTATGCGCCTATTGTGGGGAGCGTATTCATGAGGGCGATGCGGAGGCAGAGCATATTGTGCCGAACAGTCGTGGTGGCAAATACTCTTGGATGAATTTAGTGATCTCCTGCCGGCCCTGTAATCAAAAGAAGGGGAATCGAACCCCTGAGAATGCGGGGATGAGTCTTCTTTATGCCCCATATATGCCAAGCCTTTATGAGGATATGATCCTCAAGGGTCGCAATATTCTTGCTGACCAGATGGATTTTCTAGCTGCAAACTTACCCAAAAATAGCCGTTTACTAGAAAGTCTAGAAAGCCCGGGCATTCATTGGGATTAAAGCCTAGGATTTATTCCCGTTATTGCCACGATCTACCAAGGCACCCATCATTGAGTAGAGTGCAGCACCAGAGGTAGATACAGCGAATAAACCCGTAAATGCGATAAAAATAGGGAGTATTTCCCATTTATTGCTCAGGTGATAGTTCCCATACCCAACGGTGGTGTACATCTCTCCAGCAAAAAAGAAGGTCTTGGCGCTGTCTGGTAGAACCTCAAAAGCCAAGCAAATGTAGGTCCAAGTCATGATTTGCAATAAATGACTCATGACAATCAACATCACTGCCACAAAATAAGCCACGAAATTACCACCGTAAATATGGCGGTCTTTCATCTTCTTATCCAGTATGTGAAATAAGCCTGCAATCGCTAAAACAATAAAGCTATGAATAGCCAAGGTGACGGCGGTAGCTAAAGCAATAATCCAGATGTCGCTATTGCCGGACTCGAGAACGACTTGGTTGTAGACGGTTTTGAAGCTTTCGAGGGAGTGGAGTATTTCAATATTCATGGTTCAATATCTTATTTGACATAATAATGATTATACGCATAATGACCAATGGCTCAATTCATGCCTTATAGCTGTGAACGTACTATATAAGGCTCTTTATAGAGTTTTTGCCAGCGAGATATCAAGCCATCCTCAATCCATGGATGGTCATATTGTTTTGCCATATCGATGGCGCTAAAGCCCAAGGAATTGCGTATTTTTAAGTCAGCACCTTGCTCAAGCAAGTACTTGACTAGATACTCATTGCCAGACATAGCTGCCATCATTAGTGGCGTACTTCCATTGGGGCTGGTGGAGTTCACATCGGCACCATGCTGAACTAAAAACCTGGCTACATCAAGCCGTCCTTTTGAGCAGGCATACAGCAATGGGTTCCAGCCAGCTTTGTTTAAATCTGCTTGCTTGCTCTCTACCAGCGTTTTGACAAGCTCTAAGTCGCCATTAATTGAAGCCATCATTAAGGGGGTTTCCCCGTAGGAATTGGCTTTATTAACGTTTATCTGTGGGCTGGAGAGTAAATAATCAAATACCTTGAGCGATTTTTCTTTTACGGCCAGGACCAGCATTGGATCACCATAAGGATCTACAGTATTGACGTTCACACCCGCTTTAACAAGGTCTTTAACCTCAGACAGGTCATCAAATTTGGCTGCTTTGGTGAAATCAGCGATTTGGGATGGTGCTTGACCATAGGCAGTCCCGATAAGGGCAAAAGCAAGAGCAACTTGGGTAAAAAATAGTCTAAAGTAATTATTCAAGAATGAATCCTATCTACTTGAAAACATTCATAAAAATTACTCGTAGTCCGTTTTGCCAGCTCTTCAACCGACACCCCTTTTAAACCCGCCACAAACTCGCCAACCTGGGCAACCCAGGCAGGCTCATTCGTTTTGCCTCGATGTGGAACTGGTGCTAAATAAGGTGAATCTGTCTCAATCAGTAATTTGTCGAGCGGGACCTGCCGACAAGTCTCCTGGAGGTCTTTGGCGCTTTTGAAGGTCACAATACCTGAGAAAGAGATAAAGAAGCCCATTTCAATCGCTGCTTTAGCCACCTCTAGACTCTCTGTAAAACAATGCATTACGCCACCAACTTGGCTAGCGCCCTCCTCTTTAAGGATTCTGAGGGTATCGGCTGAGGCAGAGCGCGTATGGATGATTAAGGGGCGCCGAGAGGCTATGGCAGCACGGATATGGGTCCTAAAACGTTCTCGCTGCCATTCCATGGATTCATAACTGCGATCGCCCATCCGGTAGTAATCCAAGCCTGTTTCACCAATGGCGATAACTTTGGGGTGCTTTGCCATCTCCACTAAAAACTCAACAGTCGGCTCCGGCGTATCTTCGTAGTCTGGGTGCACTCCTACCGAGGCATAAAGATGGGCATGATCCTCTGCCAATTTGAGCACTTTGGGGAAATCCGGCAAATCAACCGAAACACACAATGCATTCTGTACATTGGCTTTCTCCATATTACTCAATACTTCAGGCAACCTGGATTGAAACTCAGGAAAATCGAGATGACAATGTGAGTCTATAAACATAGACTTAGATTTTAATCTTCAAAGATCTGTTGATACTGGGAAAGTAAAGCTTCAAGTTGAACCCGGTTAGCTAGAGGGTGATTTTCATGCCGACGAGTAGTCGTCAAAAGCTTCCAAAAGCGGAGTAATTTAGCTAGGCGGGCTTGCTTGCTTAATACGAGTAGGCCTGCTTGATGTTTAGGGAAGTAACGTGCGTTGCCACCTTCGCTTACTGATATGAGATCAGCAACCCATCTTTGTGCAGAGGTAAGTAATGGGCTCATCTGCGCTTTATGAATTTTTTCAGCAAGTTCTAAGGAATTAATGCGAGCACCTTGGGATAGACCTTGGAGCAAAATTCGTGAGGCTTGTATTGCAATAGAGAGCTCATCTTTATCGTCTTGTTGATGTCTGGCCAGAAGAGAATTAAAAACAGAGAACGGCGCACCGCCCTGTTCGTCATAAATGGTTTGCAACTCATCTTCGTTTAGCTGACCACCCGTTGCTTTGGGCACTCGATCTCTTAGCCAAGACAAACCCATTTCTCGATCAGGTCTTGGAGCTGCCATTAAACGACAGCGGGACCGAATGGTAGGTAGCACTCTTTCCAAACGATCGGCTAACAATAAAAAAATGGTCTGAGCCGGCGGCTCTTCAAGAGACTTTAATAAGGTGTTTGCAGAGTCGGGACGTAAAGATTCAAGAGGGTAAATTAAGATCACCCGATTTCCACCTCGATGCGTTCCTATAGAGAGCCCCTCTATTGCTTTTCGAGCATCTTCAATCGCAATATTTTTCTTTTCTTTTTTTTCTGAAGATTCCTCATCATCGGCGCCGGCTGTTTTTTTCTTTGGTGACTCAACATCGGAATCAAGGTCTGACTTAGGCAATCTTTTTTGATGGGTTTCAGGGACTAGTGCAATAAAGTCAGGATGATTCCCAGCATCAAACCAATGACAGGCTTCGCAAGCATGGCATGGTTTGGATGCTGTGCTGGATTCACAAAGAAGCGCTTTGGCTAACTCAATAGCAAATTCAAACTTACCGATACCTGACTGGCCGTGAACTAAAACGGCGTGTGGAAAATTTTGTAGATCGACACTATTCCACAATGGCTCAAGCCAGGGCGGAATATTTCGTGCAGCATTATCCGTTGACAAATTGAGCATCGCTTAAATTGGTAGCTTGAGAAGCTCTAGATCACGCCAAATCGTCTCTTGTGTTTGGGTGGCATCAACAATATGAAATCGCTCCATGTCATTCTTGGCACGACGTAAATATTCCTGACGAACTCGTTCGAAGAAGTTCAGATCCATTTGCTCAAATTTATCAGGTGTGCGAACTTTAGAGCGTCGCCCCTCTGCAACGGATCCTGGTAGATCAAAAAGAATAGTGAGATTCGGTTGCAAAATAGTCTGATCTGGTTGACCTTGTACCCACTGCTCCAGCGCATTTAACTTATCAAGACTTAGACCTCGTCCTCCCCCTTGGTAGGCAAAGCTAGCATCTGTAAAGCGATCGGAGATCACAATCTTTCCTGATTGCAAGGCGGGCTCGATGATTTGGGCCAGGTGTTCACGTCGTGCTGCAAACATCAATAATGCTTCGGTCTCCAGATTCATCGGGGCATTTAAGAGTAGCTGGCGTAATTGCTCTCCTAAGGCTGTGCCGCCTGGTTCTCGCGTTAAAACTACTTCACGATGAGGATAACGTTCCTGAATAAGCTTAGCAAAAGCATCGATATGAGTACTCTTCCCTGCTCCATCAATGCCTTCGAAGCTAATAAAGTATCCAGGATAAGAAGTGGTCGTCATATCACTTAATGTAGTTGAGTTGGCAAAGATTTCTTGCGCTGATATTGATCGACAGCAGATTCATGTTCAGAAAGCGTTGTTGAAAAATGGCTAGTTCCGTCGCCCTTAGCGACAAAATAGAGAGCCTTGCTATCAGCAGGTGTAACAGCCGCAAGCAAAGAATCCTTGCTTGGCATCGAAATGGGTGTAGGAGGCAAACCTTTATTCATATAGGTATTGTAGGGACTGTTCCTGGTCAAGTCGGCTTTACGCAAATTCCCGTCAAATTTGGGGCCTATGCCATAAATTACAGTTGGATCTGTCTGGAGCTTCATCCCTTGTTTGAGACGGTTTAAAAATACTGCGGCGATTAAATTTCGATCGCTAGACCTGCCAGTTTCCTTTTCAATAATTGATGCCAATATAAGCAGCTCATAAGGCGTCTTGAGAGGGCTACCCTCATTTTTTTGAGACCAAGCAGAGAGTAGTTGTTTTTGCATTGCTTGGGCTGCACGCTGATAAATCACGAGATCCAACTCATCAGGGTCAAAAACATAAGTATCCGGAAAAAAAGCGCCCTCTAAACTGGGGTACGCCAGATGCAATTGAGTGAGCAATACTTTGGTGCTCATTGATCGCGTTTGATGGATCAAAGCTGGGTGGGAATCAATAAGCGCCCTCACTTGCCAAATCGTCATACCCGGAATAATGGCAACACTTTCTCGTACGCGATCACCCCTAGCCATCTGCAACAAGACTCTTCCTAAGCTGGCATCGACGGGAAAAAGATAGGTCCCTGGTTTTAATCGAGATCCAACAAATAATGCCCGAGCGCTAATGTGTAGGACGAGAGGATTTACTGTAATCCCCTGGTCCTGCATTTGCTTGGCTATCAGACTCAACCCAGATTTAGCTTGAATTTTGACTTTGTACCCTGAGGCATCTGTGATATTCGGATTTGCTGGTACGACCCTGATCAAGAAAATGGCTGCATAGAAAATGATCAATACGCTAGCGCTTGTACCAAGTAGCCAGATAACCCAGCTGGGTTGCCGTTTTAGGTTTAATAAATTCATTTTCTGAAATTTTTTACTCATCACGCTATGATAAAAGCGTGAATACAATTTCAACGACAAATCTAGATGCTTCCGGCGGTTGGGAGTCCACCCCCCTCTCAGATTGGGGTCTGATTCTGGTGGAAGGCCCTGATTCAGAGCAGTTTCTCCAAAATCAGCTGACGAACACTGTTTTAGGCATGCAGGCAGTAAAGGACGATGAAATTGCCCAGGGGACTAATCATGTGCGTTTAGTGGGTTACTGCAATCCCAAAGGCCGTCTTTTGGCTAGCGCTTGGGTGTCACTGCAGACATCTCTGATTGATTCGATTGAAGTAAAACGCTATTACTTATTCATTTCTAGGGATATCGCAGCCAGCACTGCAAAGCGATTAGGCATGTATGTGTTGAGATCCAAAGTCAAAGTGTCTGAAATCTCCGATCAGTGGGTGATTGAGGGCAAGCTCAATCCGGGGATACAAGCGCCCTACCTTTCTGCTTCCGATGAAATAGCCTTCCAACTTCCAGATTTCAGCAATGAGAACTCAATGACCCAGCGCATCATTTCAGCTAGGCCGAAGACTCATCGTGATGCAGCTTTTCCAAGTCCTGTCTTGGAGCTGTGGAATGATCTTGAGGTCAGAAGCGGTATACCCAGAATTGTGCTCGCAACCCAAGAGCAGTTTGTGCCTCAAATGATTAATTTTGAATCGGTGGCAGGCGTTGATTTTAAAAAAGGTTGCTATCCTGGCCAAGAAATCGTGGCGAGAAGCCAGTATCGTGGCGTGATTAAACGCCGCCTCCATTTGGCGCACTTCTTGAGTAATGATGCCGATGGGATTGGTCACGGCCCTGCGACAGAATTATTTCATTCAAGTGACCCAAAGCAGCCCGCTGGCATGGTTGTACTTTCAGCAAAAAACCCATCGATACCCTCCAGAATTGACCTCCAAATCGAGCTTAAGCTTGAGGCACTTGAAAAAGGGGAAATTCATTTGGGGGGCGCTGATGGACCTGTGTTAAAAATAGATCCATTACCTTATCCATTGATCGAAATCTAGTTTCTGAACTCTTCATCTTGCCAATATGTGCCTAATCCTTTTTGCCTGGAAATCCCATCCTGACTACCCATTGGTCGTTGCGGCAAATCGTGATGAATTCTATGAACGCGATACCCAGGCGATGCATTGGTGGCCAGAGCATCCCGACGTCCTGGCGGGTAGAGATAGCGCAGATGTTTTAGGTAGCCCTGGTACATGGCTAGGATTCACGAAAACTGGCCGCTTTGCTGCATTAACGAATGTCAGAGCGCCTAGTGAAAAAAGGCCTGATACACGCACCCGTGGTGAGCTATCCCTGATGTACCTCGCTGGTAAAGATCGTCCACAGGAATTTATTCAGAATCACGCAAAGCGCTTTGACCAATACAACGGCTTTAATTTATTAATGGCCGATTTCAGTGATCCTGAAAAAGCAGAGATGCATTGGGTTAGTAATCGTCTCATGATGGGCCAACACATTCGTCCCCGCAAAGTATTTCCTGAAAATCCCCTAACGCCTGGTGTCTATGGCTTATCGAATGCGATGCTCGATACACCATGGCCGAAGGTCAATCACCGTGTAGCTGCTTTTGCACAAACTTTGGCAATGGATCATGGTGGCTTAAAGAATGCCGATCAGTATTTACGATTACTAGCCGATACCCATGAGGCGAGTGATCATGAATTACCTAGCACGGGCGTTAGCAAAGATTGGGAAAAAGCACTCTCCCCTGCATTTGTTAAAACGTCCTCGTACGGGACTCGGTCAAGCTCGCTACTGAGAGTGCGAAAAGATGGTTCTTTTGAGATGGTGGAACGTCGATTTGATGCCAATGGCACCATAGGACACGATGTCATCACGGGCGTACTGACCAACGCACCGGGTTCTAATTTATCGGTTTAGTTCAGAACTATTCCCAACGCAGGTCATCGTTAATCACCTTCTCTCCTGCGGCATTTCGGCTTGGCAATCGTTTTAAATACTTGAATGTACCGGTAGCCATACAGCAGACCTCACCTTGATCGTTATATAACTTCGCTTCGCAAAATGCCATCGTGGCTGTATGACGCACGGTCTCAGCCTTAACGCGCAAGATTCCATTGGCAGCCTGCATAAAGTTGTTTTTTAATTCAATTGTTACCACGCTACGATCACTAGGATCTGCTGATCGTGCCGCAACGGCCATAGCCACATCCATCAGAGTCAGCAAAACTCCACCATGTGCAACTTCCCATGTATTGTGATGCTCGGGCTTTAGGGCTAATAAAATTTCCCCCTTACCCATTTCAGCAGTAATAAGACGCACACCCAATAACTTTAAAAAGGGGACATTTAATTCTTCGCCTAAATTAGCTAGTTGAGTGGAGGTCTGAGTTTGTAATGGTGATGTCATAGTCCCAATTTTAAGCTGAATGTTGAACGCTTTTATAGAGTCAACCGAGTTTCTAGAAAGCCCATAGAATAGACAAACTATGGCATTTTTACTGCAAGGCGATGATGTTTTACATCAAGTCAATCCCACCCCCTTACCAGATCCCTATTGGGTGAGTTTTTCTGCTTCCGCAGCTAAGTTGATCGGCATCCCCCTAGGGCAAGACCAATACCCAAAAGATCCTGATTGGCTTGAGGTACTTGCCGGCAATCGCCTTAGTTTGGAATCTCACCATTTTGATAACCCGATAGCTACAGCCTATAGCGGTCACCAATTTGGAGTTTGGGCGGGTCCATTGGGTGACGGCCGAGCAATCCTGCTGGGCGATATTCATGGGCAGGAGCTCCAGTTGAAAGGTGCGGGCAAAACACGCTATTCCCGAATGGGGGATGGTCGCGCTGTACTCAGATCCTCAATTAGAGAATTTCTCTGTAGCGAGGCGATGCACGGCTTAGGTATTCCGACTAGTCGTGCTCTTGCAGTAGTGGGCTCAAACCAAGCAGTGCGTAGAGAGGAAATCGAGACTGCTGCAGTATGCACTCGACTAGCTCCAAGCTTTATCCGGATCGGTCATTTTGAACATTACGCAGCGCTACAAAAACCAGACCGCTTAAAAGAACTCGCCGATTACTTAATGGACGCCTTTTATCCTGAATGTAAATCTCACGCAGACCCCTACCTTGATCTCTTTAAGGCGATCTCAGCAAGAAGTGCGCATTTGGTTGCCCAATGGCAAGCTGTCGGCTTTTGTCATGGGGTATTAAATACCGACAACATCAGCGCCCTAGGGCTAACCATCGACTATGGACCATTCGGTTTTTTAGATCAATTTCAGATTGATCACATTTGCAACCATAGTGATACTGGCGGTCGGTATGCATACCATCGCCAACCCCAAATCATGCACTGGAACATGGCTTGCTTAGCCAGTGCTATGTGTCCTTTATTAGAGCTCCAACATTCCAGCGAAGCAGCGCAGACATTGCTGCGAACGGCCTTAGAAGAATTTCCGAGAATCTACGCTACTCGCTGGCAGAGTTTATTTAGAGATAAATTGGGATTCAAAACTCAGCAGCAAGAAGACATTGGTTTAATCGAAAGATTATTGCAGGCAATGCACGATGCTAGAGTCGACTTCACCTACTTCTTTAGAGCGCTAGCACAGTATGACTCAATAAACTTAAGACCACCCAAAGAGGCTCGCGATCTATTCAACAACCTTACAGTGATTGATACATGGTTTGCAGAGTATGGGCGCCGCCTGCAATCTGAGAATAGCC